>Ga0187874_10001765_pt1 | contig 18291 bp, 14 predicted proteins | sample June2016WEW_16_1_3_FD_132993 | JGI IMG/M metagenome (GOLD analysis project Ga0187874, IMG submission 132993) | Peatland microbial communities from SPRUCE experiment site at the Marcell Experimental Forest, Minnesota, USA - June2016WEW_16_150 | ecosystem: Environmental > Terrestrial > Soil >... | reverse complement strand
CGGCGGCGTCGGCCAGGCCGGCCTGACCGACGCGGCGAAACTGGCCCAGGGCATCGCGCTGATCCTGCGGGCGACCCTGGCCGGCCTGTTGATCGCCATCCCGTCCCTGATTTTCTGGAGTTATTTCAGCAAAAAAGTCGAGGTGTTCGCCGTTGAGATGGAGGCACTCTGCGACGAATTCATCCGCCGGCAATATTCGGGAATGGCTTCTGGCGTCCCGGAGCCAGGGACGGTGAACGCCCCACTTCCCAAACTGCGGACGCCAACTCCCAGAACCCAAACCCCGGAACCGAGAACCTAGACCCCAGACCCGAAACCAATGCGCTTCCTCGTTCGCAAACGCCGCACCGCGCCCGCCGTCATCATCGTCGCGCTGATTGACGTGTTGATTGTGCTGGTGATTTTTCTGCTGGTGACGACGACGTTCAAGCAGCAGGCGGCGTTGAAACTGCAGTTGCCCGAATCGTCGCAAGCCAAAAAGGCCGGCGCGGACGAAAAACAGAAGCTCGAAGTGAGCATCGATGACAAGGGGATTTATTATCTGGAAAAACAAAAGTTGCCGGTGACATTCGAGCAGTTGCGCGGCGAATTGATTTTGAGGGCAGCGATGAACCCCAATCTCGTGCTGGCCATCAACGCCGACGAGAAGGCGCCGTGGGGTAAAATCGTGAAGGTGCGCGATGCCGCCGCCGAGGCAAAAATCAAAACCCTGGTTGCCTATACCAAGGAACCAGCCAAGCCGTGAACCGAAAAAGGCAGGGACGGCTCGCTGAACTGTCCGTGGTCAGAAAGCAAAAGTTTTGCCGGTCGCCTCGGCGAAGCGATCCTGCCTGGTTATTTCAGCAACTCTACTGACTGGCCCGTGTTCGTTGCTAATTTCAACGCGCCGGATGGAGCGTTTGAAACCACGCCGCATAGGCGGTTTGAAGCGCACTGGTCGTCCAGGCCTGGGGCTGAACCGCAATCCGATAATCAAGATTCATCCGTTCGCCCGGGGCGAGGGTGCGGATTCCGGGCGCCAGGATGGCGGCACAGGCAAAACGAAATTGTTCGGAGTTGATGAGATACCATGGCGGATTTTCACCGGCGTTGGCCGGGTTGCTGAAGATGGCGACGCCGCCGATGGCTTTTGGTCCTTCGTTGAAATTGCAGCCCACGGCGGCGGCGTTGGGCCGGGCGCGGTCGCTTTCAAAGTGTGTCACGGCGCCGGTGCTGCACACCACCGACATCGTCAGCGGCAGGCCGGCCATGCGGATACCGAGTCCGGCGTAACCGCCATTGACCTTGCCGTCGGGTTCGCCCGGTAACGGCGTGCGGTCCAGCACGGCCCCCGCCTTGCCGGCGGTGAATTGTGCGCGCCAATCAATGGCGTAGCCGCCATCGGCCTTCGGCGCGGAAATTTCCAACTCACGGCTTTCGGTCAGGTCCACGCGGTTTGAAGGATTGGTGTAAGTGACATCGAACCGGATTCGGACGCGGCCATCCGGCCACGTTTTGATTTTTGGCCTGGTCCAGCGGGTGGCGCCTTCCGCGTGACCTGTCGTGCGGTCTTCCTCCCAATAATTCACGTGGTTGATGTATTTCCAGGAAAACCAGAGACCGTAATGCCACGGATGGTCCGCGGGTCTGAAATTGGTCAGCGTCGGGCCGCCGGCGACGGTCAGCGGATGAAAAAACGGTTTGCCCTTTTGGGGATCGAAACTGAACTGCCAGAGCACGTTGGTGCCAACGCGCCAAGCAAGGGTTGTGTCTGTGCGCTGCCAGTCCGCGAACACGGCGAGTTGGGTGAGACAAAAAACCAGCAGCGCCATGAAAGCAGCTTTACAGGAAACGAAGGGGGGTGGCATTCTCATGGCCATGACCCTGACAAAGAAGCCATCAACGGTCAAGCAACGGCTTTCGCACGAACCACGCGGCCGCTTTCGGCAGAAAGCCACCAATACACCATGAAAAAGTCTTCCACTCCCGATTCTGTTTCCCGCCGCGATTTTTTGAAGACCACCGCTGTCGGCACCGCGGCACTCGCGCTGCCGCTGATTGTTCCGTCCCGTCTGCTTGGAGCTGAGGCCCCGAGCAATCGCGTGCGTGTGGGCCAGATCGGCTGCGGCCGGATCGCCACCGTCCACGACCTGCCCGGTGTGCTCAATTCCGGTCTGGCGGACATCGTGGCCGTGTGCGACCTGGATTCGAAAAGGCTGACGGCCGGCAGGGAATTCGTCGAAAAATTCTATCGCGATAAAAATCTGACCTCGCCCGAAATCGCCGCGTACGGCGATTACCGGGAATTACTGGCGCGCAAGGACCTTGACGCCGTGGTCATCAGCCTGCCCGATCATTGGCATGCGCAAATCGCGCTGGCGGCAATTTACGCGGGCAAGGATGTTTACCTGCAAAAGCCGATGACCATGACGCACGCCGAGGGCGTGTTGTTGCGCGACACCGTGGTGAAGAGCGACCGCATTCTTGAGGTTGGCAGCCAGCAGCGGTCCTGGGGACCGAACGAGCAATTCCGCAAGGCGTGTGAATTTGTGCGCAGCGGGCGTGTCGGACGTTTGCGGCGCGTGGAAATCGGGCTGCCGGTTGACCCCACCGCGCCGGATGATCCGCCGCAGCCGGTGCCGCCCAATCTCAACTACGACATGTGGCTCGGCCCGACGCCGGTGGTTTATTACACCGAACAGCGCGTGCACTCGCAACACGACATCACCTCGCGCCCGGGCTGGCTGCGCAACGAGTCCTATTGTCTGGGCATGATTACCGGCTGGGGCGCACACCATTTCGACACCGCGCACTGGGGCATGAACCTCGAGCTGAGCGGCCCGACGCGGATCGAGGGCAAAGGCGTGTTTCCGACAAACAAAATCTGGAACGTTCACGGCGCCGGTCACGTGGAACTGACTTATCCTGGAGACATTCACCTGACCGCGACGGACAGGTTCCCGAACGGTATCAGGTTCATCGGCGACGAGGGCTGGATTTTCGTGTCGCGCGACGCGCAAACAACCGCGAGCGATCCCAAATCACCGGTCACGCCCCTCAAGCCGCTGGACGCGAGCGATCCCAAACTGCTCGATCCCAATGGCGTAACCGTGCATTTTCCGCACAGCCTCGAACACCACAAAAACTGGCTCGAGTGCGTGAAGTCGCGTCAAACACCGCTGGTGCCCGCGCCCATCGCGCATCGCGCCAACGCCGCCTGCATCCTGAGTTGGATAGCGATGAAACTCGGACGGCCGCTGAACTGGGACGTGCAGGCGGAACAATTCGTCAACGACGGCCAGGCCAATGCCATGTTGTCGCGCCCGGAACGCGCGCCTTACGGGGCGTTTCGGCTGGCGAAGGGTTCGGCATGAACCGGATTTTCCCGTTACTGCTCGTGTGCGCGTGGAGTGCAAACACAGGTTCTGTCACGGCCCCCAACGTTGAACCCGCCCGGTTCCGGTTGATGACGCTCGACCCGGGGCATTTTCACGCGTCGCTGGTGCAGAAATTCATGTATGCCGACGTGGACCCGCTTGTGCATGTGTACGCGCCTCGCGGCGATGACCTGCAGGAACACCTCAAACGGATTGAGAGTTTCAATTCACGGTCAAACCAGCCGACGCACTGGCGCGAGGAAGTCTATACCGGCCCGGATTACCTGGAAAAAATGCTCGCCGAAAAACCGGGCAACATCGTCGTCATCGCCGGCAATAACACGCGGAAGACGGAATACATCCTCCGCTCGGTGCAGGCCGGTTTGAACGTTCTGGCTGACAAACCGATGGCCATTACGCCCGCGGATTTTCAGAAACTGCAGCCGGCGTTCGCCGTAGCCGCGTCCAATCACGTGCTGCTTTACGACATCATGACCGAGCGTTACGAAATTACGACGGAGTTGCAGCGCGAATTGTCGCGGCAACCGGCGTTGTTCGGCAAACTGGTGAAAGGTTCACCGGACGAACCTGCCATCCTCATGAAAAGTGTTCATTACTTTTCAAAAATTGTGGCTGGAGTACCACTCAAACGGCCGGCGTGGTTCTTCGATGTGCATCAGGAAGGCGAAGGCATTGTGGATGTCAGCACCCATCTGGTGGATTTGGTCCAGTGGGAGGCGTTCCCGGAAGAGGCGCTAAGTCCGGCGGATGTGACGGTGCTGAACGCCCGCCACTGGGCAACGCCTCTGGCGCGTGAACAATTTGAACAGGTGACGGGCACGGAAAATTTTCCGGAGTTTTTGAAGGGCGACGTGAAGGACGGTGTGCTACGGGTCTATGCCAACGGCGAATTCACTTATCGGTTGCGCGGGGTGTGCGCGAAAGTGACGGTGCTCTGGGATTTTGAACCGCCGCCCGGTGGCAATGACACGCATTACTCGGTCGTGCGCGGGACCCGGGCGAACCTGATTATCCGGCAGGGCTCCGAACAAAACTCCAAACCCGTTCTCTACGTCGAAAATACAGGCGCGGTGAGCGATACGGCATTTGCGTTGGCGCTCAAGAACGCGATGGCGGACCTGCAAGGCAAATACCCCGGCATCGGTTTTCAGCGCGAGGGCAAGGTATGGCGTGTGATTGTGCCCGAAAAATACAACGTCGGTCACGAAGCCCATTTTGCCCAAGTGACCGAAAACGTTCTAAGTTACCTCCGCGCCGGGCGGTTACCGGACTGGGAAGTACCGAACATGCTCACCAAATACGCCACGATTATGCAGGCCTACGAGTTGAGCCGTTAGCCGGGCATCCCGTCTTGCAGGACGAGTGTTCAACACCTGGTCCACCAATACAAAAACCTGCCCCCAAAGCGCCTGCCCACAATGGCCATGCAAGTCCGGGCAGAACTTTGCAGGCGCGCCACGCAAGCAGCGTGGCGGCAGGCCGGTGGCTCAGGGTCTCGGAAGAATTTCAATCCCGTTAATCTTGGGATTTTCCTCTTTGGGGGTGAAAGTAATGTCCAGCTTGCCGTCGGTGACTTCCACATCAACGCTTTCGATGTAGGCGCGATTGGGACCGCCGGCTTTGACCCAGATGTCAAAATCGTTGAACTCCTGCCCCTCGACGTTGAAGGAGAAAACACGACCGCCCGGCCCGGTAATGCCCGAGTAGATTTCGGCAAAATGAAGTTTCACGGTGTATTTGCCGTTGGGAACCGGATACGAAAACGCGGTCATGTTGTATCGTTCAGTGCGATAAATCGCGGGGGTTGGGCTGTTGGTAATTTCCGCATCGGGCAGCTCATACGTGTCGCCGCCCGTAAAACCCTGGTCCGGGAGCCATACGTTGCCAACGGCGTCGGTGATGGTCTCAGAAGCGCCGGCCTTGATGTGAACCGGCGGCAGCACGGGCGCGGGAGTGGAAGTGGCAGCCGCGGTCGGCGCAACCGCCGGCACGGGAGCTGCCACCGGCGCAACCGCTGGAGCAACGACTGCTGCTGGGGCGGCCGGCGCCGCCGGCGGCGCCGGAGTGGCCGCCGGAGTTGGCGTAACCGCCGGCGGAGGGGCTGCCACCGGCGCGGCAGCCGGGACGGTGGCTGGTTCTGGAGCGGCTGGCGCAGCCGGCGCAGCAGCCGTGGTAGTTGCCTTCTTGCAGGAGGCCTGTTCCTTGCTTGATTGGCAACCGGTAAATAAAACGATGGCCAGCAGGGCAACAACGCCACCGGCCAAACACTGCGTCAGACGATTTGCATTTTTCATAGATTTCCTTTGGGGTTCTGTGGCTCGCAATTCAGGTTTCGGAAAAAATGCGGCGCCGCTCCCCCAGCGGCAAGCAAAAAAGCAAAGGACTTCTTAACAATTCCCGTTCCCGCATGGCGGAATTTTTTCGCGACGGCGGCAGAAGTTTGCACGGGCGCAACGGTCAAATCCAATGAAGACCGGACGCAACGGTTCACATTCCTGCTGTGCCATGGGCCGATCAAGGCGGTCCGTATTGAGCCGGGGTGTTGGTCAGGCTGTGATCACGGAAGGGAGAACCCGCCTGGTAAAGTGCGATTTGCGACCGCAGGGCGTTAACCAGGGTGGCGTTCTTTTGGGCAACTGCCATCTGCAATGCCCGTTGGCCGGTCACCACCGCTTCGGCAAATCGCCCCGCCTCGGCATAAGCTGCCGCCAGCGTGCCGATAAAAATTGGATCGGTGCCGCCGGAAAGCCCGGCCGCCTGTTCGGCCAAACCGACCGCTTTGACCCCGTTTCGGACGGATGCATCCGGACAAGTAGCCAGTATCCACGCCAGGTTTTTGCAGGTAATGGCATTGTCAGGGTTGACTTCCAAAGACGTTTGGTAATGTGCAATCGCCTCGCGCACCTTTCCTCTCAGGAAAAGAGCATAGCCGAGGTTGCTTTGAAATTCTGCGTTACGGGGTTCGAGTCGCACGGCCTTCCGGTAAGAGGCGATCGCCTCATCCACCTGCCCTTTTTGGAGAAAAGCCGCGCCCAGGTTGTTGTAGGCCTCCGCAAAGTCGGGGCGGATTTCCGCAACCTTCTGGAAATGAACAATCGCCTCATCCATTTGTCCCTTCTGAAAAAAAGCCATGCCGAGACCTTCATGGGCCTTGGCAAAGCCGGGGTGGATTTCCAAAGCCGTTTGGAAATGATTGATCGCCTCATCCACCGCTCCTTTCCGGAGAAGCACGATGCCAAGGTTGTCGTGGAACTTCGGGTTGTCGGGCTGGATGGCCACGGCTTTTTGATAACAATGAATCGCCTCGTCCAGCATCCCCTTTCGTAACAGCGCGTTGCCGAAGTTGTTGTGATATTCGGCGCTATCGGGCTGAATGGCCAGGGCCTTTTGAAAATGGATAATTGCCTCATCCACCTGCCCCTTTTCAAGCAGAGCGTTGCCCAGACCATCGTGAGCATCGGCATCGTCAGGCCGGATGGCCAAGGCCTTTTGATATTGGTCAATCGCCTCATCCACCTGCCCCTTTTCCAGCAGAAAGTTGCCCAAATCATCGTGAGCATCGGCATCGTCAGGCTGGATGGCCAGGGCCTTTTGATACTGTTCGATTGCCTCGTCCATCCGCCCGACTCGAAAAAGAGCGTTGCCGAGATTGTTAAGGGCCATCACGTATCGGGGGTGAATCTCCAAGGCCTTTTGATACTGTTCAATTGCCTCGTCTATCTGCCCGTTTCGGAAATAAACACTGCCAAGGTTGTTGTGGGCCAGAAAGGAATTTGGATTCCGGGCGATGGTTGTCCGCCAGAGGGTTTCAAGGTCGGCATACATCCCGCATTGGCGCCACGTCAGCACTCCGAGTGTCAGCAACAGCACCCCGCAGCACACCGGTTTCAGGGACCGGCTTCTCTGCTTGAAGCGGCCCAGCCCGGTGCTGATGCCTGCGGCTGCCAGCGCGATGGGACCGATGCTGGCAATATATTGGTAGTGGTCGGCTACAAACGAAAAATAGAAGGTGTAAAGCATGATAAAACCAAGCACCGGACTCAAAGTCGCCACGTAAAACAACACCGCCACCTCCACACCGCGTCCGGCAAATCGTCTGGCAAAATAAATTGCGGCACCCAATCCCACGCCTGCCGCCAGCCAGCCGTAAGCCAGTGGCTCGGCCGGATTGATCGTCCAGCGCGGATAACTGAAATTCAGATTTACCGGCCAGACCAGTTTGCCCGCGTAAAACCAGATGGCATGGCTCGCGATCAGGATGCGTTCCGGCAAACCAAATGAAAAAAGCGGCCCCCGGGTGCCTTGATGGTATCGCTCCCACCACACCGTCAAAAGCCCCATGCCCACGCCCATCACCAGGAAGGGAACGACCTGCGCCAGCCGGACCCGGTTGATGGGTTTTTCTTTCAACCACAAAATCAAAAGCAACGCCGCCGGTAGCGTGCAGGTGGTCGTTTTGCTGAAGAGCGCCAGCGCGTAAGAAACCAGCGACAGAAAATAAAGCCGCCACAACCGTTTTGGCCGGTCTTCGATAAATTCGATCCAGGCCAGCAACGCCAATATAAAGAAAGACAAGGACAGCACGTTTTTTCGTTCGGTTATCCAGGCGACAGATTCGACCTGAACCGGATGCAGGGCGAAAATCGCCGCAGCCAGCCAGGCTCCCGGCACGCTCAACCGTTTCAGCAGCCGCCACACCAGCAGCGCATTCGCCGCGTGCAACAAAAGGTTGTCCCAATGATAGCCCGCCGGATTCAGCCCCCAGAACATCCGCTCGATCCGAAACGTCGTATAGGTCAGCGGAAAATATTGCGATGGCGAATCCTGTGAGAACCAAATCCGTTTCAACCCGTCCGGCGCGGTGAGCAACCGGTTGTTGGTAACGTAAATATCATCGTCCCAGATGTATCCAGCGTGCCACACCGGTTGATAGGCAAAGACAGCGGCGGCGACAAGCAACCATCCCTTCAGCCAGCCGCGTTCCCACAAACCGCGCAGCCATCCCAAACTTCTATCCTGTGTTTGCAGCGAAGCGGTCATTGAATTTCGGAAAATTGGCCAATTTTTGGCGGCGCGGCAACTGTGAATACTCCTCCCCTGCTCCGCCAAAACGAAACTTTACTACCAGGAGTGCCGAAGATGCACCGGGAGGTTCTACCTGGTGGAGCCGGTCTGAAAGTGTTGCAGGCTTAGTCAAGCTACGTTCGTTAGCAGTGCGGCCCCCGGACACGGCCACCCTTTGAAAGCCGCCCTTGACGCATCGTCGCCCATTCCTAAGCTCGCAGGAAATGAATCCATCCATGCCGCAACTCGCCCCGGACCACGCAATGTCAAAACGGATACCTTGGGTCACAATTCCGAAAGCGACAACAACCCCAACGGGGTTGTGGTGAATCCTTCGACGCGACGGTTCAATCCCAAACGTATTTTTCATCCCATTCGATCTCGTGCTTGCGCAACAACGCGCGCAACTCGTCCTGAAAACCAATCTTGCGGTGATGTTTGGCTTGATTGGCGATGTATTGCTTCACCTGTTCGAGATTCGATTGGCTCACGGAAAAATCAGCATAACCGCCCTGCCACTCGAAGTCGGTATAATCACGGCCCTGCTCCTTGAGCCAGATGTTCGAGACGCGTTTCAATTCCTTTACCCATTCAGCCTGCGTGGTGGTGCGCCCGAATCGCGCGAGCAAATGGATATGGTCTTCCACACCGCCGACGAGGATGGGCGGACAATCGAGTTGTTTGGAGATGCCGCCGAGATAGGAGTGGAGGATACCACGGACGGATTTGTCACGCAGGAGCGGGCGGCGGTCTTTGGTGGAGAAGACGAGATGAATGTAAACGGCGGAAAGCGATTGTGGCATGACGCGAAGATGGCCCAACACCACGTCATTTGCCAATCCCAAAGGCAAATCGGATGTCGCAACGTGATGTCATGGCACGATGAAACTAAACCAAGTTCGTGTCCGGACAATCCCAAAGGGATTGCGTCCTTCAGCCCAAGGTTGGCGCGCCAGCGCCTACCTTGGGTTCACGTCCCGAAATAAAAACAACGCCAACGGTGTTGTGGCCGGTGCCATGCGCGCGGGCGGGAATGGATTGGCCGCAACTGCGTTGCGGTTGGGAAGACGGTGACCCAGGGTAGCTCGTTCCTCGCAACCTTGGGCTTTGGGACACAGCCCCGTCGGGGCTGAACGAGGTCACATGCTGGGCAGAACAATCTGGAAGTAGTCGAGTAGGTATGCTTCCTGAGTTCTCGCCGCGTGATCATGGCGTTCTTGGTCGAACCAAGGACGGACCTCGAATGGGTCGTTGAACAAGCGCGCGTCTGTCGCGCTCAGTCGCATCGTTTGCAAAACGAGGAGCGGGAGCGGCGTTCCGTCTTTGGTCTTTTCTGGTGATAGGTATTTGTAGAGCAGCGGCATTAGCGAGATCCAAAAAGTTTTTCCACCTTCACCTTCACCGCTGCATCCATTTTAATCAACGGTGGCCAGGGGCGTTTGAAGCCTTCGCCGGGGAGTTTCTTCGTCGCATCGATGCCGAGCTTGCTGCCGATGGCCATTTCGCTGGTGGCGTGGTCGAGCACGTCCGCCGGGCCTTTGGTGAAAATGCTGTCGCGCTGCGGGTCGGTGTTCGCGCACAGCCGAAACAGGACTTCGCGGGTGTTGTGCACGTCCACGTCATCGTCCACCACCACGATGTATTTGGTGAACATCATCTGGCCCATGCCCCAGAGGCCGTGCATGATTTTGTAGGCCTGCATCGGGTAGGTCTTCTTGATGCTCACGAAAACGAGGTTGTGGAACACCCCTTCCGCCGGCAGAGCAATGTCCACGATTTCCGGGAAATTCATCTTGAACACTGGCAGGAACAGTTTCACGCTCGCGCCGCCGATGTAAAAATCTTCCATCGGCGGCATGCCGACAATCGTCGCCGGATACATCGCGTCCTTGCGGTGCGTGATGGCGGTGACGTGAAAAACCGGATAAGGCTCAGGCAGCGTGTAATAGCCGGTGTGATCGCCGAAAGGCCCTTCCTCGCGCAACGGCTCCTTCGGGTCCACGTAACCTTCGATGACAAAGTCCGCGTTGGCCGGAACTTCGAGGTCGTTGGTCTCGCATTTGACCAGCTCGACGGATTTTTTGCGCAAATAACCGGCGAGCAGGAATTCATCGAGGCCATCAGGCAATGGCGCGGAGGCGGCGAAGGTGAACACGGGGTCGCCACCGAGGAAGATGGCGACGGGCATGCGTGTGCCGGTCTCGTAATAACGCCGTCCATGCCGCGCGCCGACCTTCTGAAGCTGCCAATGCATGCCGGTGGTGCGGTCGTCGTAAATCTGGATGCGATAAATGCCCACGTTGCGTTCGCCGGTGTCGGGGTCTTTGGTGACGACGCAGGGCAACGTGATGAAACGTCCGCCATCCAATGGCCAGCACTGTTGAATCGGAAGATTCAGTAAAGTAGGGCAGGCGTCTCGGCTGCCTTCTGTTTCAATCCCTTCTTGCCCGGACAGGCGGGACGCCTGTCCTACCTTAGGAGCACTCGGCCACGGCTCGACGCGCGTGGGTGGTGTGTCAAATTTCTTCACGACTTCCTTGCACGGGCCATCCTTCACAACTTTCGGTTTGGCGTGACGCAAATCAAGCGCCTGGCCAAGCAGTTTGATGGCTTCGCGAAAACCCGTCGGCGGCTTGGCCTTCATCAGTGAGTCAAGTTCGGTGGCAACTTCGTCCACGGAATTCGCGCCCAGGCTCAGGGCCATCCGCTTCCACGAACCCATCGTGTTGATGGCGAGTGGAAACGGAGAAGCCTGACCGTTGACCGTTGGCTTTTCGAACAACAAGGCCTTGCCGCCATCGGGTGATTTCATTTCGCGGTCGGCAAGTTCGGTGATTTCCAGTTCGGTGGCGACCGGCTGAGCAATGCGTTTAAGTTCGCCGGCGCGGTCGAGCTGGGCGACGAAATCGCGGAAGGATTCAAAAGCCATACGCCCGCGAGGCTGGCACAAAATAGCGCGGCTGGCAATGCGGCTAAGTAAACACCATCAACCTGCCGGTTTTGCCGCGACGGTCGCAGTTTCCAATTCAATTCTTCGCCAGAAAAACCACAGCACAACGCCAACGGCCGTGCCGCCCAGGTGCGCCAGCGATGAAACGTTGCTGAACCCGGCGATTTGTTCGTATGCACCCCAGAATTGCAGCAGCAACCAAAGCAAGAAGGCGCACCACGCCGGGAATTGAATCCACCGGGGAATGAACACAAAGCCGAAACGCATCAAAATACCGAGCCGCGCGTGTGGAAATTTCAGGGCATAAAAGGCAATCAATCCCGCAATGCCGCCGCTGGCTCCGATGCACGGAGTTGTGCCGCGCGGATCGGCCATTATGTGCAGGAGGTCGCCGGCGAAAGCCGCCAGCAACACCAACAACAACCAGCGCTTTCGTCCCAGGTAATCCTCCACGTGCTCGCCAAAGATAATCAGGAAATAAAGATTGCTGACCAGATGAAAAATCCCGCCGTGCAAAAAGAACGAGGTCAGAAAGGTCAACCCGCCATAACGCCAGGCCTCGTCGGGAATCAGACCAAACCGTTCAACGACGTTTCCCAGATCAAAGAAGGCCCAAATACTGATGGTAACAATCAACAGGGCAAGCAACAGGGTAGCCCACGGCACGCGGGCCAGCGGGTCGGAATCCATTTCGACCGGTAAACCGAAAATGGCGGGCACGGTCTTCCAACCCTCATCCGGCATCGTGTCTTCTTCTGCGCGCGCCTGTTCGGCAATCTGCTGGACTTTGTAAAGTGCAAGCGCCTCCCGCGCGGCTGGTGGCAGATCCTTGTCATCCACTTCACCCGGTTCCCTGGGTTTGGGCGGCGCCGGCGGAATGGATTCATATTCGGCGGCATCGAACCAGACAAATTCACATCGCGTGCAAACATCCAGTTCCAACGCCTGGCCGGCCACGCCCATGGTTACATCCGTCATGGCGCGCGAACAAATGGGGCAGGACTTGCCGGTTTCGCCCGGCGCGGTGATGGCGCGCGACCAGATGGCGCTTACGCGATCCTGACCGATGGTTTTGCGCAGCAGCGAGACGCTCACCGCCCGCCCACCACAACGCGGACAACCCCAAAAAACGCCCACTTTCTCGAGCGTTCGTGTCAATCCGCTTCCACAATTTGGGCAGATGAACATGATTGACGTTTTCGCCTATTTCGGAAGCAAATCCGCCACCAAAAACGCGTTTTTCCTTCAATTATTGACTCTTATGACGGCTTGGAAAATGCGCTTGAGCTCACCGGCATGATCGAGCTGGCCGGCAAAATCACGGAAAGTTTTGAAAACCATGAGTTTAAAGCCGGCAGAAAGCGCGTGGTTGGCAATACCATGGCATTGAATCTGCTCCCTTTGGCTAAATCACCGACTTTAACATGAAAAGTAAAGTCCAAATATTGGCACTTATTCTTTTTTTGTTTGAATTTGCCGTGACTCCAACGGTCGAGGCACAAGGCACAGTCTTCGTGTCCAACCTCGGATCAACCAACCTTGTCTTCGTTGGCTTGGGACCCAATTACTGGTTGGCGCAGCCTTTTGAAACCGGAACGAACATTTCGGAATATCCGCTTGATTCAGTCCAGTTGATGATGTTGGTCACGGGGCCTTCCAGCGGCACCAACCTTCAAGTTTCCCTCTACAGCAACAATGGCGGTGCACCGGGAACCAGTCTGGCACCGCTTACCGGTTCTGATCCGACCTCCAGCGGTCTTTGCACTTACACCGCATCGGGTGTCGCATTGGCGCCTTTGACATCCTATTGGATTTTGGTCTCGTCCGGACTTCTGCAATACGGTTTCCCGGTTTTTTTGGCTGGCGCTTCACAAACGACCAACTACGTGTCAAGCGGCGGCTGGAGTTTGAGCGCCCCGATGTATTCCACGGATTTGGCAACCTGGCAGTCGGCGCCATATAACGCCGCTCAAATTGCAATCACCGCGCACGTGCCGGAACCTTCCGTGTGCATGTTCATCGGGTTGGGATTGGCTTGGTTCCTTTTCCACCGCAGACTGTAAATCCCCATTCACTTCGGCAGCAAATCGGCGACTATCGCCTTTTCTTCCTGCAACTCATTCACCGTCGCATCAATCTTTGCACGGCTGAATTCATTGACCGGCACGCCGGGAACGATTTCAACCTTCTGGCCGTTGCTGCGAACCGGGAATGAACTGATAAGGCCTTTCTCAACGCCGTAGCTGCCGTCGGAACAGACACTCACACTGTGCCAGTCGCCGGCGCGCGTCGGCTCGATGATGGAACGGACGCTGTCCACAACGGCATTCGCGGCACTGGCGGCGCTCGACAACCCGCGCGCCTTGATGACGGCCGCGCCGCGCTGCTGGACGGTGGAGATGAACTCGCCCTGGAGCCACGCCTCGTCCCGGATTGCGACCGTGGCGAGCTTGCCGTTGATTCTGGCGTTGTAAAAATCGGGATATTGCGTGGCAGAATGATTGCCCCAGATGGTCACATTGCTGACGGCGGTCACATCCACCCCGGCCTTTTTCGCGAGTTGCGCCTTCGCGCGGTTTTCATCAAGGCGCGTCATGGCGAAGAACCGGTCGCGCGGCACGTCCGGCGCGTTGTTCATGCAAATGAGACAATTCGTGTTGCACGGATTGCCGACAACGTGGATGCGCACGTCGCGCGCGGCATTTTTTTGAATCGCCCTGCCCTGCCCGATGAAAATCTTGCCGTTGATGCCGAGCAAATCCTTGCGTTCCATGCCGGCCTTGCGTGGCACGCTGCCAACGAGCAACGCCCAGTTCACACCGCGGAAACCTTCGTCCAAATTTGCCGTGGGCACGAGGCCTTTCAACAATGGAAAGGCGCAATCATCCAATTCCATCACCACACCACCGAGCGCGGGCAGCGCAGGCTCGATCTCAATCAAATGCAAAATCACGGGCTGGTCCGGCCCGAACATGGCGCCGGAAGCAATGCGGAACACAAGGGCATAACCGATCTGGCCGGCGGCACCGGTGACGGCCACGCGAAGAGGTGGTTTGCTCATAATTAAAATGGGGCGCGATTATATGCCGCCATCAACGCGGCGCAAGCGCAGAGCATCAACTCGTGTGCTCTTCCGTCACATCAAACCGCTCGAACAGCATGCCGAGCAGCATGACCCCCAAACCGGCTTCCGCAGCCAGAACCACTGTCGCCGCGAGCGACGCCAGCGGCACGGCGGCAACCGGACCGAGGGCGAGATTCAGCAGAAAAAAGACGCCGACGAACGCGACGGCGGCCGGCAGGAGCGCGAGCAACAAAACGAGCAGTTGTCCCAACGCCATAATCAGTCGTTGGCCGGTGGCTTCGATGCCGCGCGGGCTGTCCTTGCCGGTTTGAATCCACGACGGAAACAACAGCACGGCGGCATTCGGGATCAGCAACAGGAGCCAATCGAGCACCGGCAGCAGGACCGCCGCCCCGAGAGCGATGGCCAGGAAAAGCGCTTCGTATTTACCGGGCAGATAAAAAATGAGTCCGGCGCCAACCAGTAACAACAGCCATTGGATTGCCGCCAGTACGGCCACCGGCGCGAGGATTTCGCCCAGGGCAATCTGCCAACCGCGCAGCGGGAGGGTTTTCAGGACGTCCGCCAGCGGCAGGTCATGCCGGAAATCCTGCCGCAGCAATTGCGGCCCCAGCAGCAGCGAATAACCCAAAGCCGCGGCGATGAGAATTGCCGCCATAACGGAAACGTTTGGCCTGTGACCAATGTTTCCCAGGCTGATCCCCAGTATCACCACGACGGTGAAGAGTATAATCCACAGCCGCGGGGAAAAAACCTGGCCGACGCCAAGGAGATTTTTCCACAGCAACGCCGTGGGAGCCGGGCCGGTGGCCGTCAGCCTGAACCACGGGCGTTTGGCCTTTTGCTTTTTGCCGGCACCCTGCCAGTTGCCGGCGCGGATGGCAGCGAGGCGCACGGCCAGTTTTTGCGACGCTTCCACCGAGGCTTCCTCAAAAGCCACGTCGGCATAAATAACCCACAGGTAGTGCAGCAAAAAAAGGAGCAGTGCCGGGGCCAGCGCGGCGAAAAACGCCGTGGCGTCCGGCGCCAGAAATGGCCGCACCACCAGCCGGAACGGGTAAAGCAGATACAGCGCCGGGCCAACGGTCAAAACCCGTTGCGCGTAGTCCAGTATCGCATTGAAATCGGTCGTGTCGGCGGAACTCAACCCCGGCACGGTGCGTTTGGCCCAAATCCAGACGAAAACGGCCATCGCCGCCACCAACCCCAGGACCAGCAGCCGCCGGAGCCGGTTGGAAATGCCGCGATCCAACAGCATCGTCCGGGCAAACGACGCGCCGAGAAAATGGAGGTTCAGCGTCGAAAGCATCAGCCACCAGCCGAGCGCATGAATCAAGGCATTGCCGCCAATCCGGCGCGAGAACAGCGTCAGCAAAAGGGAAGTGAAAAGAATTCCCAATTGCGAACGCAGGAGTTTGAAATGAATCAGATTGCGCCGGGTCACGGGCGCGGGAAAGAGAAACGCCACTTCGGCCTCGGTGAACGTGAGCGCGGCGCGTTCGCGAGGAATAATCCATGCCAGCACCACGATGACAAAGAGCACAAGCGCGCCAAACAATTCAATAAGCTGCAAATGTTCCGGCGAGAACGTGAAATTCACCGGCGGTTGCCGCCCGCCCGCATAGCCTCCGAAGAGGTAGCGGAAGAAATACCAATAGAAATACAGTCCGCCCACGATGGCGCCGATGAGGTATTTCGGCTGCTTGAGCCGCTTGACCCGGCTGACCAGCCGGTTGCGGAACACATGATATTGCAGGTAGAGCAGCGCGGAGATCATCGCTCGTTCCCATGCGGCAGCGGCGGCGGAACGGCCGGCGCGTTCGTGCCGGGTTCACTCGTGGCGCGGAAGAAAATTTCCTCGAGATTGGTGTCGCCGGGCTGTTCGGAAAACTTCCGCGTCACTTCCTCAAGCGTGCCGTCAATCACTTTGCGCCCATTCTTCAAAATCAGGATGCGCGAGCAGATTTCCTCGACCAGGTGCAGCAGGTGCGAACTGATGATGATGGCCGCGCCGGCGCGCGCCCGTTTCAGGATGGAATCCTTCATCCGACGGATGCCGAGCGGGTCCAACCCCGTCAGCGGTTCATCGAAGTAAATCACCTTTGGCGAATGCAGGAGGCCGCAGGCGATGGCGAGCTTTTGTTTCATGCCGCGCGACAGTTCGCCGGGCAGCGCGTCTCGCTTGTTCGCAATTTCCAGCTCCTCCAGCAACCCGGCACCGATGCGCTCGTAATCGGGCACCTGATAAATCCGCGCGACGAAATTCAAATGTTGCCAGACCGTGAGGTAATCGAACAGGCGCGGTTCATCGGTGAAAAACGCGAGTTGTTTCTTGGCGGCAATCGGGTCGCGGACGATGTCGTGGCCACCGACGCGCACGGCGCCGCGCGTGGGCGGGATGATGCCGGACAGGCAGCGCAACGTGGTGGTCTTGCCCGCACCGTTTGGGCCCACCAGACCCATCACTTCGCCGGGCTGGACAGAAAATGAAAGTTCGTTCACGGCCACAAACTCGCCGTAAAGTTTGGTAAGCCCTTCAACCTGGATCATGCGTTGGAGTTGGGTTGCCGATTGTTGTTGCTGCGCGGTCAACGTACCAGCCAACCGGTCAGAGCGTAAAGTCCGCAAATTAGCAGGTGTTGCCCGTTACATCTCGCGCAAACAAGCAACATGCCGGCACAGAAAGCGGGGCGCGGCGTTTACGCCGCTGGAAAACGAAAACGATTTGCTGCGGGCGGTCGAATACTGGCGCAAATACGGCAAGCAGAATCCAATTGAAGAAAGCCCCACCGCCGACGAAGCCCTAACCGCTTTCAAAGCATGGTTGAACGGCAAGGCCGATTCAACGCCTAGCGCAGCGTGGCGGTAACGCGGCGGCGGCGGACGAGGAGTGCGGTGACGCCGACGGCCAGCAACCCCAAAACTGAGGGTTCAGGCACAGGCAGGGTTTCGCCCTGGAAAGCCAGTCCAATAGGACCATTCAACCCGGAGGCAAATGCGCTGCCCGCTCCGCTCGGCGTAAATTCATAGATGTTGCCGCTATAATCCGCCTCAAACAGGTCGCCCGCGCTGTTAAAGGCCAGTAGTTGAGGTTCATACAACCCGGAGGCAAAGGTGCTGCGTGCTCCGCCCGGCGTGAATTCATAGATGTTGCCGCTGCCCCAATCCGTCTCAAACAGATCGCCCGCGCTGTTAAAGGCCAGTCCTTGAGGATAAGCCAACCCGGAGGCAAAGGTGCTGCGCGCGCCGCCCGACGTAAATTCATAGATGTTGCCGCTGTAGTTATCCGTCTCAAACAGATCGCCCGCGCTGTCAAAGGCCAGTCCAATAGGATGATTCAACCCGGAGGCAAAGATGCTGCGCGCTCCACCCGACGTGAATTCATAGATGTTGCCACTGTAGGCATCCGCCTCAAACAGGTCGCCCGCGCTGTTAAAGGCCAGTCCATAAGGACCATTCAACCCGGAGGCAAAGGTGCTGCGCGCGCCGCCCGACGTGAATTTATATATGTTGCCGCTGCTAGTATCCGCCTCAAACAGATCGCCCGCGCTATTAAAGGCCAGTCCACCAGCAACACCCAACCCGGAAGCAAAGGTGCTTCTCACCCCGCCCGGCGTGAATTCATAGATGTTGCCGCTGTTGGCGTCCGTTTCGAACAGATTCTGCGCCTGCACGCTGTGGGAAATCAGCAGGACCGCTCCGGCAAAGACCGCTCCGGCGAATGAATTACACGCGGCACGAACAGCAGGTTTGCGGCGGCGGACGAGGAGTGCGGTGACGCCGACGGCCAGCAACCCCAAAACTGAGGGTTCAGG
>Ga0187874_10001763_pt1 | contig 18309 bp, 9 predicted proteins | sample June2016WEW_16_1_3_FD_132993 | JGI IMG/M metagenome (GOLD analysis project Ga0187874, IMG submission 132993) | Peatland microbial communities from SPRUCE experiment site at the Marcell Experimental Forest, Minnesota, USA - June2016WEW_16_150 | ecosystem: Environmental > Terrestrial > Soil >... | reverse complement strand
TTGCCTGGTGCTTCCCGGATGAAGCCAGCGAATACGCGGACAGGGTCCTGGTGGCACTGAAGGGGCAGACCCTCGTTGTTCCAGGCCTATGGGGGCTCGAAATTACCAACGCGCTACTGACCGGAGAGCGTCGCAAGCGATTGAAGCAGCCGGAAATCCTGCACTTCGTCGCCTTACTGGAGGCACTTTCAATTCTTCAGGATGGCCAGGCAGTGAGCTTTTCAAGATTCACGGCGGGAAAAGCCGCAGACTTCGAAAGGCACGAAGTCTGCGCTTGTATCTACCCGATCTCCTTTTCTTCGCCATCTGCTAGAATATTGTCGCTTTTGGGAGGTTGGGGTACTTGATTGCGGATCCCCATCGTAGGTACGAGATTCGCTGCCCGGTTCACGGGTTCATTCAAATCGATGACTGGGAGCGCCAAATCATCGATCAGCCGTCGTTCCAACGACTGCGACGGATCCGCCAGCTCGCCTGCACTGACCTTCTTTATCCGGGTGCGATGCACACGCGCTTCGAGCACTCACTCGGAGTTGTGCATGTCGCCTCTTTGCTGTATGATTCGATTGTTCAAAAGTCCAGAGAAGCATTGGAGCGACAGCTGGCCTACACAAAAGAAGGGCTTGATCGCGACCGCCAGCTAGTGAGATTGGCAGCCCTCTTGCACGACGTTGGCCACGCGCCCTTTTCCCACTCCGCGGAGGATCTCTTCCCAGACCGCGGGCGGGGCGGTAAGAAATTCGGGCATGAAGATTACTCGGCAGCGATTATCCGCACTGAATTACGGAGTGCGATTGAGGACCATCCTCTAAATGAAAACACAGGATTCAAGGCCGATGATGTGGCTGCATTGATCGAAGGCAGTGCTGCGGCGAAGCGGGCCTTGTTTTGGCGTGACCTGATTTCAGGTCAAATGGATGCGGACCGGATAGACTACCTGATCCGAGATTCGCATCACATCGGCGTTCACTACGGTAGGTTCGACCATCGGCGTTTGATCTCTTCTGCTATTGCCATTCCTGACGAGAAGAATCAACCTCCGCGGCTCGGCATCGAAGAAGGTGGCTGGCATGCAGCCGAAGCACTCGTGCTCGCACGCTACTTCATGTTCACCCAAGTGTACTTTCACAAGACACGGGTTGCGTATGACATCCATCTGCGTGAGACAATGAAGACTCTGCTGCCTGGTGGACGATTTCCCAAACCCTCGGGAGCAGACTTAAGGGAGTTCATGAAATGGGACGACTGGAGGGTGCTCGGCTTGATAGGGAAGGGAAAGGGTGGAGAGCACGCGGAGAGAATTCTCAAACGGGATCATTATCGTGAGATCTATTACACTCCAGAGGCATGCACTGACAAAGACCTGCGAGACCTAAGGGCTAAGAAGGCCAAACTCGGCAGGCTTCTGGTGGCGGAGGAGTCAGCAAAGAAAAGCTGGTACAAAACCGGGACAAGTGATATCCCTGTCTTCAGCAAAGTGAGAAGTCCGCAGGTTCAGCCTCTGAGCAAGTATTCTAAGGTAATTGAGGGCATGAGGGAGAATAACCAAGTCCTACTCTATGTTGACGGGGCTTCAAGAGAGGAAGCCGAGAGACGAATAAAGGAGACCTCGAAACGAAGATGAGAGATATTCAAAGCGCTCGCCTCGCCACCCTTGTCGCACTTGCCGAAAAAAAGCCTCTACTCGGCCGGACCGCAGTCATGAAGCTGTGCTACTTCCTGCAGACGCTTCGGAACGTTCCGTTGGGGTATAGGTTCACGCTCTACTCCTACGGACCATTCGACTCGAGTGTGCTCTCGGACCTCTCCACGGCAGAGACTCTAGGAGGGATCGAGTCCAAGACTGTTTTCTACTCGGGCGGTTACGGCTACGAGATCTCGCCAGCAGGAAGGAGCCGATCGGTAAGAAACCTGGCTAGCGGCTTCGTCAAGAAATATCGCTCGGATATCGACTGGGCACTCGAGCGCTTTGCGAAGTTCGGAAGCGCTGACCTAGAACTGCTAAGTACCATTATTTACGTCGATCGGGAGTTCGCGACAACCAATGAAAGACTAACCGCGGATGCGCTCGCAGAAAAAGTGCGTGAGGTCAAGCCGCATTTCGCCGAAGAGTATATCCGGGGGAAGGTGGATTACTTGCGGCAGGAAAAAATGCTGCGGAGCGTCCGCACAGCCTCCGGACGGAAATGAACGCTCCAGCCCCCACCACCTGGGCCTGTCCCCTGAAGCCTTTTCTTTTGTCTCCTGACTCCTCGCCTGTTCGGGGGTTCGAATCCTCGACCCCACGGCTGCCAGTCATGCGCGCTCCCAACTGGTGTGCTCGGCCTGTCAATGTTGACGATTGTGCTAGACGCGGCTAGTCGTTCAACAGCAATTCTCTCAGCTCAGTGTAATTGCTTGGCCTGACATCCGCGGAAAGAAATGCTAACTGACCCCGCAAAACTTCTAATGTTTCCTCCCCAAGGCAATATTGGGTGGGTTCGAGATGTGGAGTGAAAACGGATTGCAACTCGTCCAACCGGAGAAGGCTATCCACGTCGAGAAGCCCTGGCTTCTGTGGAAGGAACATGAACTGGGGGAACTCCATCCTTCGCACGCGGTCTACAAAAGACGGGTTGAACTCAGCTTGTCGTGTCTTGGTGTCCGCCAATCCGAATATCTGAGCTACCAGACAACGACGCCGCTCAATCCGCCCCCGATACCCCCGATTCTCTACGGCCGATAATGGAATTTCAGGCTGCACAAGGATAACGGGACGGCGTTTGGCGCGAACGACGAGAAACTCCTCATTGGTTTCCAGTTTCGGCATATGGAGAGGAATATTCCTGCGAAATGCATCTTGGGGTGCTGCCACTATGTGGAACGCAGACGCTATTGTTTTGGTCGGCTCATTGGGGTCTGGGATAGGGCGCCATAATTCGAGGTGTTCGTGGGGATAATAAGCGTGTGTCCAAAAGAACTGCCCAAAGCAGAATTGCGAGTGATACCCGAGAGGGAGCTTTTTGTAGAAGTTATCGCTAAACCATTCGTCTATAAACATTAGCGCTGGGGTCCGTCCAGCTTTGCAAGGGCTGCGAAGAACTCCTCGTCGTAGTTGGGCGGTGTGATGACCGTCTGCTCGCTACTTGCCTGTCCTCGGCGGGCGCTTTCTTCGCGAAATCTCTTTCGCGCCGCTTCGACCTCATGCTTCGTTGTTACGGATTGGTGCCTCTCGTACATGGGCGGCGCTTGGTCGGGAATCTTTGAGAAATCAAGTTGCTCGTTTCTAACCCCATATTCCATCGGCTCGGTACGAAAATACACGTAGTCCAGGATTTCACCAGTCGAACTTTCTCCCCATGTATCCAAGATCAGTTTAAGTGCGGCTTCGTCCTTAAAGTTCCCGAGAATTCCGTACATCTCAAATGGCTCTGCGGTCCTGTAGAACTTGGTGTCATATTCCCGTCGCGTACTGGATGATTCTACCAGGAGCCCTTGTGCGACAAGACCCTCCAGGAACTGATCGAACTCCCTTGCCCATGGACCGAGGTGAAAGAATTTCCACTGAAAGCCTGAGAAAATTTGACGGTGGAGACGGTAGTACTCGACATCGAAGAGGTAGAGCAATTTGAGAAGTTTAGTCTTCGTCACATAGCCGTCGTGTCCAGTGACGTAGGAAACCATGGCAGGGACGATCTGTGAAAGGGCGGGATTCATTGGAGTTAGAGTCGGGCTTTTGTGTACCTTCAGTCGACCGTTATATTATATGACAAAGTGTCTCTTTTCGGCTTGCGACCACACACCTCGGAGACAACAACGGCGCAGCACTTGATCTGCCAAAGCCGCACGAAAATGGTTGGTCCATTGGACGCTTACAAACTGTGCCATGTACAACATCCGATAACGGACACTCGCGGTGACTGTTGTCTGGACGACGGCGCCGGTCACGACCACGGTCATTTCAGAACTCCTTCTTGATGGAGCCGCTCCCAGGCTTCCAGGACCAGGCGGCGGGTGCGGTATTCACCGAAACGGGCGATCTCTTTCTCTTTCAGCACGCGGAAGGTTTCGCCGGGGAAGTCAGGGCCGTAGACGTCCGTCGGGTCGAGGATGTAGCGTAGGTCACGCTCGTCGAGGCCGTAGAGCTTGGCGTAGTACGCGTCGAGTTCGGCCCGGAGGCGGGCGCGACGGCCTTCGTCCCACTTGAATGGCGGCAGCGGGCAGCGGTCCTCGGGCGGCGTGTACCATTCCGGTGGGTCGTAGGTGTGGCCTCCAGTCGCTTCCCGGTTTTCGGACCACTGGCGCTCGATCGCAGCACGATATCCTTCGTCCGCCTCCCGCCAGACGTCATCGAGGAAGGCCTGGATGTCCCAAGCCGTGCAGGCGAGTTCAATCGCGCGTGGGACCAAGAAACCAACTTGTTCAGGGGTGTAGAACGAGGGCGCCAGTGGCGGGAGCTGTTTGAGTATGAAATACGTAAGGTGCGTCCCGCCGACCTTTTGCCGGGTGACGTAGTCGAAAGTTAGGCTGTTCACATTCGCGAGCAGGCATGCGATGAGCGAAATCTGAGCGTCGTCAGCAAAGAACATCAGCGGCGCTGTATGGCCCACTCCTATACGTGGGAGCAGACTGAAGATAACCGTCCTTTCTACGACGTTGCTTGCGATGTCGCGGAACGCGAACAGCCACCGCCTCCTCCACACGCCCAAGCGTTCGTCCACCGCCTCTGTAGGCAACCAGTAACGTGGCAACACCTTGAAGGCAGGGTCTTGTTTCTGCTGCTCGGACGGCTGAGGCAGGCTGCCTTCATTAACGTTGGCCTGCGTGGCCCCTTCATACGTGGCGTAGCGGTGGTCAAAGTGGTGCATCATTTTGGCTTCATACAAAGGGTCCAGAGCGTGACCCGGTGCCGTCTCGAACAATTCGCTATCATTCGCCATGTGAAACATGGTCAAGAAGCGGATACCCCAATCGTTGCGTCCTCGCGCCTCGTCGATGAGTACCGGAACACGCCGGTAGATCTTCTTTGTCAATTCGGCATCAGCACGGGTGCGGAAGACCGCGCAGGTACGAGTGTTCGGGTTCAGAAGGCGGATGTCTTCGTCTGTCAGGGTGAACCGCCGTTCGGGCTTGCGCGTGTCCTCAATGTGACTGCACGAGAATGTGAAGATGGGCGACGGCGTGGCGACCTTGGTGCCTCCTACCGTGATCAAGCCGAACTTGTTTCGGTGGTCGATGCCGGGGAAGTAGATCGTGGCCTCGTTGTCCATACCGAGGAAAGACGCCATACTGCGGGTTTCCATCAGCTTGGCAAAGAAGTCCTTGGTCGTATCGTCGGTGGCAATCCCTGTAGGTAAAACTGCGCCGACTCGACCTTCAGCGCGGATCAGTCGTGTGAATCGCTCTGCGAAGACGGCGTAGGTATTGATATCGCCGCGCGCGGTAAGAGGGTACTGGCCGCTCGCTCGCAGATGCTTGCTCATGGCATCGGCATCATGTAACGCCTCTTGGTAATCGCGCCAAAGGTCGGGTCGTTTCGAGGGCAACTGTTGGATCAAAGCGCGGCGGCGTTCGGCGCCTCCGATATCTCCAGATCGCGCGTGGCAAAGAACTCCTCCTGCTGAAGCTTGATGCGTTCCCACGGGGGATTGCAGAGGATCACATCGAAGCCGCCCCGCGAAAACACCTCAGGAAATTCGAGGGGCCAGTGGAAAAAGCGCACCCGATACCTGACCTCCCCAGCGAGGCCGGCCATGGGTCCGTACGGCGGCCGCAGCTCCAATGCATTGAGCACCGCAGCGGTGGTTGGGATGACATTGTTCCGAAAGTTCTGCTCCGTAAGTTGCGCAAAGAATGCCGTACACCAGAGATCGGCAGCCTGGCGATCCGCCATGTACTTACGACCTTTCCGCACCTGTTCCAGAATGGCCTTTTTGCGCCGCACTTGCTCTGGCGTATCGTCGGGAAGGTCAAAAAGCTCCTTCCGGGCCACGGTCAGTTCGGTCACGTCTTTTGCCGGAGAGAAATCGAAACCGGCGGTGCCCTCGAGCCGGTTCCGAGCTTTGATCTGTTTGGCGACTTCCTTATCATCGCCAGTGACGGCCTTGAATGCATCGTCCGGCAACAGCGTCTTAAGAACTGTCAGATCTCTCACCCCGACCAGCGAGTTTCCCCACAGAATTCGGTGATCAAGGAAACCCAATGGCTTGCCTTCTGCGTGACTCTCCAGCCAGAGCGCCACCTTGCACAGCTCGACCGCCAATAGATTGCGGTCGACGCCATAGATGCAATGCGAAACCACGTCGCGCACAGCCAATCGGTACTCGCGCGGGCTAGGCTCTTCCTCACCTCCACGCATCTGCGCGAGTTCACGCGCCAGGCGGCGCGCCGCGGCCAGCAGGAAGTGGCCACTACCGGAGGCGGGATCGCATACGGTAATCCCCAGGAGTGCTTTCTCCTTATCCTTCGATGTGTGAGCATCGCGAAGTCGGTCTTGGATCACAGGAACCAAAGCGCTCTCGACAAGTTCATCCACCAGCTCGGGATGCGTGTAATACGAACCGGTGGTTTTCCGCTGGGTGCCCTTGATGAGAGCGAACACTGGCCGGCCTTCCTCTTGTGTGAACACCGGCTGAAGGTCTAGGAGGCTTTCGTAGACGCTGCCCAGCTCCTCGACATCGAGCGCCGAGTAGTTGATCCGCCGTGGAGCGGAATGGCGGTCCTCGCGATACATTGCGAGGCTCCACAGCGCGTTAAGGAAATCAGCGTTAGTGATCGCTACGGAATTCAAGTGGGGCGTAAAGTTCAAGTTGAAGAGGTCGCCGTTAAGCGGAGGTACGTCCAGAACGCGGCCTAACTCCTCGGAGAAGAAGAGGCGGAAAGTGGACTGCAATCCAGTCCACAAGTCCACATGCTGATTGCGGGCGTAACGGTTCTCGCAAAGGCGGCGCAGACGGCTGATGCTATACCGCTCGCGGTAGGTCGTGTTGGAAGTCAGCAGATTCCGCTCTTCCGTGACCATCAGGAACAGCAGCCGGTAAACGAGGCGCAAAAGCTCCTCGTACAACTCCTGCGCCTTCAATTGGCCACCCGCTACGGCTAGGCGGAACTCCGCGTTTCGGGGGTGCTTCAGAATGGCATTGGCAAGCGACGGAATGGCACCCTCTATTCCCTTGTCCTTGTCACCCGCCACGCCTTCGCGCAGGTGCTCGCGGACCCGCCCGCCCTGTTCAATCGTCTGGCGATACCACTGGTCCAGCAGGCACTTCTCCGGCGCCTCATCCTTGTGCGGCAGCCGTGAACGGTGCAATAGGCGGAAGAAAAGCGCGAAGTCGGCGAAGTGCTCGCCGTTGAACATCGTCTCGAGGTTAAACTCAACGTAGGCCTGCCGGCGGATCAGTTGGGAATTGCGAAGCAGCCGGAGCGCGCGGCCACTGGTAACGATTCCCCAGAGCAATTCCGTGCGATTAAGGTACTCCTGCACCAATGAATGCGGCGCCAAACGGGGGCGGCCTGATTCGGCGCGGTGGTCCAGGGATTGCCACGCTCCCACGACATGCACTGGCGGCGAACCGGGCGCAGCGTCGGCGCGATGCGAGATGGCGAATGTGAGGCCATCCGCTTCGGCGGCGCGCTCCTGAAGCGTCAAATCGTAACCGAGAACGCTGAACAAGGGAACGGCCCATTGCGCGCGCGTGAAGCTGACTCCCGTTTCGCCTTCCTGCGGCTTTTCGGCGCGGCGCCAGAAGCTCTGCCAAAAACCGCGGGCGTCAGACCAGGCGGCTGAGATCTGGTCGATCAAATGAGTTTGGTCTGGAAGGCCGAAATCGCGCGGCTTCTGTCCCGGTGCTTTGCCCTCGGCGATGTCGTCGATGATCTCGCTGGCCAGGAAGCCGCCTTCGAGGCGGAGTGAGGGGTACTTGGTGCTCATGCTCGCGCCCCCTTGGGGATCGGTACAAGAGCCAGCATGCCGAGCAGGTCCGGCGGAAAATGTTTCGCCACGCTTAAACCGCGGCGGGCAAGCTGGACGGAGGCACGGACGCGCCGGTGGGCAGCTTCCAGCGCTTTCGCACGATCCGTGACCAACGGCCCCAGGGCATCACGTATCGCCTCCCAATGCCGCAGCAGCTCTTCGACGTTCTCGCGCCGTTCCCCTGGATAGATGTTCGCGTCGACGCGGGCTGTCCGCAGCAACTTCAGCGCCTCACCAGGCGGAAGCCACTCCGGTTTTGGCCCCGGAGAGCCGGAGAACCCAAAGCACTGCACTTCCTCGGCAAGCAGGTCGGATGAACCCGGTGTCACGATGGTGTATCGCAGCCGGCATAGCAGGAGCCACGTCCGCTCACTGACGGCGGCAGTGCGGATTGCTCCACACCGCCGCGCGGCCGACTCCGGATCTCCGGATAGGGCTTGTTCCATCAGCCACTGAGCCATCGACTGAAGAAAGGGGTGGTTCCGGTCGACGTACTCGGGGCCTAGTGCGGGCGTTAGTCGCCGACATGCGCCGGAGGCACCAGCGGTGTTGAATGACACGCGCCACTCCTCCGTTTTTGGCGCATCCAGTTGGACTGGCTCCGGCAAATTGCTGAAACGGCTCAGCACGAGCACATCGCCCATGGGCCGCAACCCGAGGTCCACGCGCTGAGCGGCGTTTTCGAGGAATCGCCTCGCCGTCGCCGGATCAGCGAGCACTGCGTCAGTTTCCGATAGCTCACGCTGGACCTCGTCGGGCTTGATCGCGTGCTGGGCAAAACGCGCCCTGCTTGCCTTCTCCTCACTTGCGGCCCGCTCCCATTTCCGGTGGACATCCTTGACCTCATCCACGTAGAAAAGCCTCATCTGGAGATCCGGCTGGGCAAATAACTTCTTCAACACGGCCTCAACGATGGTATCGGAATCGACAGGCACAGGAACGCGAACGCCCAACGTGTTATAGATGTCGCGCGCTTTCCGAAGCAGCACATCGAGAACGGCGCCGTCTACCGGGTTGTCGCGGCCATAAAACAACACCGTCTTGACCACTTTCGATTCTTGACCGAAGCGGTCCACGCGCCCCTCCCGCTGTTCGAGCCGATTCGGATTCCAAGGCAGGTCGTAATGGATAACGGCATTGAACTGACACTGGAGGTTGATGCCCTCGCTGAGGCAGTCGGTGGCCACCAGAACACGGCGCGTGTGCTTTACGGGATCTATGTCGTCGATCAAAGTCCTGCGTTCGTCCTCGGCGAGGGCCCCGGTGATCGACAGTACGCGGATGGTCGGATACGCAGGTGATAGCCGGCGCTCGAGTTCATCGCGTACGTAGTCGCTCGTCGCGATGTACCGGCACCAGACGATTGGGTGGTATCCTTCCCGAAGCAGGCTCGCAACCAGGCGTGTACACTCGACTATCTTGGTGTCGGCGTCGGTTCCTTTGATCGCCTCAGCTTGCCGGCCGAAGTTGCGCAGACGGCGACGCTCAGAATCGGCAAGTTGCGCCTCTCCTTCTTCGATGACGTGGCCAGGTTGCACGTCGATGGTATCGTCGTCCGCGGATTCGAAGATATACGGGGCATATTCGCTGTCGTCCTGAGCAGCTTCTGCTTGGCCGCTGGACAGGCGCTTGCCGATGGCCGCAACCGCGGCAGCAGGACTAGACATCACGCACCGCAGCAGGGCAAGCGCTGTCCAGAAACGGATGCGCTGCCTCCAGCCAGTGAGCGTTTCGCCGCTACGGACTAGCTCCCGGCTGAAACTGTAGACATCTTCGAACAGATCTTGATATTCCTTAGACAGGCTGTAGGTTTTGTCGTCCGGATCGCGCCTCGGGAAGGGCGTCTCCTCGCCCAGCCAGTTTGCTACGTCGCCGCGCCGGCGTTGCACGAAATGGGACGCGAGTTCAATCCGCTCACTCTCTTTCAAGCTGGACAAGTTGAGGCTTTGAAACTCCTCCCTCAGCAGGCCGAGGAGGGAGAGGAACCCAGTCTCCACGCCGCTGTGGGGTGTAGCCGTCAACAGGATGAGGTGTCGCGACCCGTCGTTGGCCAAGTCCCGAAGTAATTCGTGCCGCTGTTGCTGGCTCCTGCCACCACTAGCAACCGCCGTTGCTCCGTGTGCTTCGTCAACGATGACAAGCTTAGGGGCGTGCTGGAGAAAGTTCGCCCGGTGCGCGTCCGACTTCGCGTAGTCGATGCTGACGACGGTATGCGGGTAGTATCCGAAGATGCTGTGATCACCACTCGGCAGGTCGCGCTCCAACTGGCTGATCGTCCCGGAGCGGATAACGACAGCCTGAATGCGGAACTTGTCCCACAACTCCTGTTGCCACTGCGAACAGAGATATGGCGGGCACAACACGCAGACGCGTGTGGTCTCGCCCCGATCCAGCATCTCGCGGGCGATGAGCAGCGCTTCGATGGTTTTGCCGATGCCGACATCGTCGGCAACCAGCATGCGAACGGGGTCCAGTCGCAGGGCCATAAGCAGGGGAACAAACTGGTAAGGCCTGGGCCGCACACTGATATGTCCGAGCGATCTGAACGGCCCTGCACCATCACGGAGAGTCAGGCGAGCAGCGTTGAACAGCAGCTCGACGCTTACAGCATCTCCAGCCTGATCCGGGCTCGGCAGGGGGAAGTGTGCGGGTTCGATGCGGTCGAGACCCAGGGCGGCAAGTCGACGGTGGATTCCAATCGTCTCGTGGTCGCTGCCCGCCAATGGGCGGAGAAGATACAACTCATCGTCGGGCGAGGGCAAGAGCACCCATTCCCGATTGCGGCATTTTACGATCAATCCAACCGACAATGCGCCCATGCTATGCAGCTAAACCCCGTCTGCCAAACCCAAAAACGTCTGGATATGCGCCGATCTGTTGTTCGATGTCCGCGTCGTACCGGATCACAATCACGCGGTATCCATGGTCGCGAAGGAGACGGCGGACTGCGGCGTCCTTTTCTTTCTGCCCGGCGTCGTCATGAACTGAGCCATCGCAGAAGACACACGCATGCTGCCCGTCGTAGTAGAAGTCAGGTATGGTATGGAACTCGAGGAGCGCCTTCTGAGCTTCGTCCGGCAGGTCGCGCCGGGTCTTGTAAAGGTGTTCGATAAACCCCCGCTCCAGCTCGGACCGGCTGTCGGTCAGGGCCCTGAGCCACTGGTAGTGCGCCTCGTAGTCCCGCCCGCCATGACGCTTCGTAGCAATGGAACCGGTGAGATCGCGAAGCAATTCGCGGATCAAGTGGCGATCCAAAAGCCGGTGATCCTGCTGGTTGCTGTAGGAGAGCAAGCATTCGTAACATGCCTGAGTACAGCCAGGATTCTTGTCCTCGCCGGTTGCGACGTCGAAATGCAAACGGTCCAGGGCTGTGGAGGCAACTGCCGCAAAGAGATCCGCCTCTTCCACCATGCGCCGCAACACGCCAACACCCCCTTCGGCTGCTTCCCAATATAGGATGGCGCGCCGGTCGCCAGCTCCGATACGCTCCGAAGCAAGCTCCGCCTCTTCAATTTGGAAGCGCTGTTCCATGCCGCGCTGGAGCGCGAACTGAAGCGACGCTATGGCCCTTTCATCTTGTTGGACCTCCGGCGGCGGATAAACGAGGAGAATGTTCTCAGTGTCGTTTACAAATAGTCGCACTCGTGAGCAACCCTGCCCGCCAGAAGGCCCCGGGTTGATCTCTCCATTCGCGAGATTCACCGTAAAGCCGTCCGGCTGCCGCTTCCAACCATGGTTAATCCGGTAGAGGGTCGCTTGTGGAGCGTATACGGCCCGCATCAAGGGTTGCTCCGGGTCCTTTCCGACAGTCGATTCAACGGTCCGGGTCTGACCTCCTGAAACACTGGCGAAACGAAAATGGGCGGACGTGTCGTATCCGCGCCGCACCCGCTCTTCCTCGTCGCAGGTGATTCGCTCGCGGCGAATCGTTCGGGCATTGGGCATTTCTAGCAGGCTCACGAAGAGGCTCGTGGACCCGTCCAGGATGTTCTTGCAGCCGTCGCAGCGGTCGTTGGCGTTGTTGTTGTAGTAGCCACAGCAAGTGCATAGCTTCGCCTGCGTGCGGCGCGCCCCCAGTCCTCCGGGCGGCACCCAGAACCGGTGAACTTGGTATTTCGCACCTTCGTGGTAAATGAGGTTGTCCGGGCCAAATTCGGTGATCCCCAGAAATCGCCCACGGCTGATGAACTCACCGTCCTCGCGCGGGATATACACGCGGATCGGCAGGCGCGGGAAGTTGTATCCTGGGAGAAACCCCTCGCTGGCCAGATAACGGTATGGGTAAAAATCCGATTCCTGCCGCGTCGTTCCCATATTCGTCAGCAAGTTCCGCTGGCGTTTCGCCTCTTCGATTTTTCGGCGAGCCTCGGCCTGAACCTTGGGGTCCAGGGCCATCACCTCCTGCTGCTGCGCGTCGCGGAGCTGCTTGGTGGCGGCCTGGAAGAGGTGGCGCCAGCGATCGAAGGCGCGATCGAATGTCTCAGCCGCCCGTCGCACTATATCCTCCAGCCAGTCACCACGGAACCAGGCAGCCTCCGTAAGATCGCTGCCGCATAAATCCAGAATGCGCCGGCCTTCCGCGATGCACTCGATAAGGCGGGCGTCGGACAACTGTATTTGCGCTTTGACGTTGTCCTTCAACGGCAAGTCATCCCTCTGGAGATCGAGCAGCTCCTCAATGGAACGCTCAATGCGGAGGTTGACCTTTGAAAACCAAACCGCGTGCATGTGAGCGCGCATCAGGTCTTCATTCGACAGGTCGATGCGAGGCGGCCGGACGGAGCCAGCAACGATTTCTTCGCGACGGCGGAAGAAGTACTGGTCGTGGCCGCTTGATGCCGAACAGTAGGTAAGGATGAGGGCCGGATCGCCTGTGCGCCCGGCGCGCCCGCTGCGCTGGGCGTAACTTGCGGGGGACGGCGGCACGTTGCGCAGATGAACAAGCTGAAGGTCGCTGATATCAATGCCCAACTCCATGGTTGGCGAGCAGAACAATACCTTCAAATCTCCGGCCCGGAACCGCCGTTCACGCTCCTGGCGGTTTTCGTACTTGATTTGGGCAGTGTGTTCGAGACCCTCGACGTCCCGCAAAGAACGGGCACGCACTTGGTACATCTCGCGGAAGTACTCGTTCGCGGACTGCTGGACCTTGATGAAAATCTCGCTCGCCGCTCGTCGGGAGTAAATGGGATCGGGAGGTGGCGGGTTGCCGGCGCCTTTCTTCCATACCAGAACAGCGGCTTCCAACTGGACAAACTCAACTCCACGCTCAACATCGCGCCGGAGGAGTCCTTGGTTCGCGAGCACTGTCGCGAGCTTTCTAACAAAGTCGTCGTAGTGCGCAATGCTCGGCAGCCGCCGGCGCAGATAGCGACCTAACAGGCTACGGCTGCCCATACTGATGCCGCCGACACGGGCAGAAGGCTGATCGGGGAAAATCAGCTTGTCCGCACTTCGAAGTCGTTCCTCGGAGTCGTCAAAGCACCAACGCTCGTTGATGACCTGGTTCACCCGCTGGCGCAGTTGCTGCTGGTATACCTCGCGCAGACTTTCGGCGTGAATGGCCAATTTCTTCCGGGCGAAATCCAGCAAGGGTGTGAGTAGCTCGAGACGCTGCTGCGGGGTAAGCCCCGCGATTTCTGGCAACCCGGTCCAGAGGTCGTCACGGTTAACACACCTTTCAAGTCCTTCGTATTCGACTCTCAGTAGACCGCACTGTTCCAGATTCGGGTGAACTACTCGCCACGCGCGCCGCAGATCCTCGTAAATCCGGTATTCCACAAGGTCGCGGAAGGCCTTCCAGGTCGTCCTGGCGAGGGCAGAGTCCGGATCGAGCTGCGGATTCTGTGCGACATCACTAAGGCGGAGACCGAGCGAGGCCACCGCCTTGTCTGAAATGTCGTGATGGCGAAGCTCCCCGTGCTGCTCCAGAGCGTCGTAAATTGCCGCCCTCAGAAGGGAGACCAGAACAAAATCGTTGAAGTGACCTGCCTGGAGGGAAGCGTCTTGCCGGTTATCCGTGAAGCTGAGCAGCTTCCGGGCGGCGCCGGTGATTCCTCCTTTTTCGGCGTGATCGAGCGCGGAGATACCCAGCGTGGTGGTGGCGGAACTACGACCCTCATTAGACAAGCCAGTGAGTTTACGGAAATCCCTGTCCCGAAGCGTATAGTATTCGCCACAAGCCTGGCAGATGAGAAACGGTTTATCCTGAAAAAATGCCCTAATCGAAAGCTGATTTGGCTGTTGAAGCACCATTCCATCCGGTTGTACGTGTAGCGAGCGAGGCACGCGGCTGCGATAATTTTGACGAACCCGGCTCTTCGGGTCCAACCACTCAGGCGGAAGATCATCGTTTGACCAGTCGAACGGCTCGAAGGGGGGCAGCATCAGATATCCGCGGCGTCCACTCAGATCGCTGTCATCAAACGGAGCCTCTACCCATGGGCTTAACTGCTTCTGAGGCTCATCGTAAGCAACCTTGTAATATTCTTGGCCGCAGACACGGCAGAAGACGAGCGGGTATAGAAGGCGTTTGACTGTCGACCCTGGCACAGGCCGCGCATAATACTGGCCGTCCAACGTGAGGGACCTGTTGACCTTGGTTTCGATAGTGCCGTACACCGGACGGCCCTGCGAAATGAACTGATGAAGCTTGAAAGCGAAGGCCGTACTGCCGCCTGCCTGTTTGATACGGCTACCGGCCAGGAATATCTCGCGGAGCTTTTGTTCGCAGCTATTGCCGGACACAGCGGTAGATTCTGAGAGCTCTGATCCCAAGCGGTTGAGACTTCGGGGAATCTTTCGCCGGAAAGCTCCCTCGGAGTCCCTTTCAATGCCGACCGTCGTTTCCACCCATGAGGCCAAGGGGTGGCGGAGCAAGTCAGCGGCGTTGTGGGGGAGAGGAGCCTCGATGGACTCGCGAAGCTCTTGCGTGGACGGCTTTCCGCCGTGTGTGGATACTGGAACCAACGATTCCTCAACTACGTTCGCCTCGCTGATGGAGGTTCCGAAAAGCTTCCCCGCGAATTCCGCTACAGCCGTCCGGCGCTCGACGCCCGTGACAGACCTGTTGGCTACCATCGTCGCGCTGGTGCCGATGTGCAGCAAGTCAGGATTGCCGCAACGCTCCTTGAGACGCCGGACCAGCATGGCCACGTCTGCGCCCTGGCGGCCGCGATACATATGCAGCTCATCGAGGACCAGGAACTGAAGTCCGGAAGTGGTCTTGTCGACAAACGCAGACTCCTGCGGGCGAAGCAGCATCATCTCCAGCATCATGAAATTGGTCAGCAGAATATGGGGAGGCTGCTGCTGGATGCGAGTCTTTGTGGGGTCGTCTTCCTGGCCCGTATATTTCTCGAATCGCACGGGCATCGGCTGACCCGTGCGGGACTGGTAGGCCTCTCCGAGTGTACAGAGAGACGTCCATTGGGAGTTGACCAACGCGTTCATCGGATAGATGACAATCGCCCAGACCTTGCGCTCCTGAGCATTGCCGCGCAAGACAGCATCGAAAATCGGGACAAAATAGGTAAGGCTCTTGCCGGATCCTGTGCCGCTAGTCACAACGCAAGAATGCTTATTGGCGGCCAGACCGATTGCATTTTGTTGATGCTGGTAGAGCTGAATTGGGGCACCGGAAGGCGTGCGGAAGATGTTCGCGGTTGCTGGCAAGATCGTGCCGGCAGATGCCAGCTCATCGACCGAGTGCCCGAGCCGGTAGGAGGGATTCAGTTGGATGAGCGCATCGGGCCAAAAAACGTTCTCCTGAAGCAGTTTCGTTTCAACAAACTGCCTAATCTGGTCATCGGCGATCGAGAGAAAGCTCCGGACGTACCGCTGGTAGTCCCGAACTACGCTGGAATGCAATTCAAAGACGCTCGTGGCTCTAATCGAACACCCATTCTATACTCCTAAGCGCTGTTACGGAATAGCGATGTCTAATGTGCCGCAGCAAAGTGACAACATCCTGTTCTACCAAAGTGGAAAGTTCCTGCTGGAGTAGGGCAAGCTCAGGGCAAGCTTTACGCGGGGGTGACAACAACGGCGATTCTCATCTCCCTGGGTGGGCCGCAGGCCCATGCACACTCAGGATGAAAGGCTACACAACCAGTTTGGCACGCCCCCTGGCTTTTTTCAGCGGCGTGTCAACGGGCCTCGAAAAACGCTCGAAAAAGACTCTTGACAAGCTACGCCTAATACGATAGGCTACGAAATGATGCCAGGCTGTTCCGCAAGGACCGTAAGGGGCTCACGGATGACTCCTCCATCCCTCTTTCACCATCGACAATATGTCACCGCCTACGCCTCACTGCAACAGTAGTAACTTCAAAAAATGAACAAACGAGGCCGGAATGTTATTGAAAACAAAGGACCGCTGTGGAAAACTCAGGGCCGAAGCGGGAATGTGTATGAAAAAAAAGGTACTTAGTCGCTAAATCCGGGAATATCGTTGAAAAGAAAGGTGGTTAGCTTCTCGCGGATCCCTCGTTACGATGAAAACAAACGCCCGATTAGGTGCGTCGCAGGCGCCGGCTGGCGCAGAGCGCAGTTCTGCGCTTTGGAGAGTCTCCGGCATGTCCAAGTGCGTATACGGTGCAGTCCCCTGTCATGCTGAGGAAGGGTTCTTTGGCTGACGATGTATCCCCGCAGTTTTTTTGGCCCGTGGATTCGTCTTGTGAACTGCCGAGATCCTTCGCTGCGCTCAGGATGACAGATGCCACGCTCAGGATGGTATGCTCTTGGCCTTTCCCGGCAAGCTGTCGACACGGCTCGAAAAAACTCTTGACAAGCTACGCTCAATATGATAGGCTAGCAGATGATGCCAGGATGTTCTGCCACGACCGTAGGGACCCCACGGATGACTTCCTCATCCTTCTTTGCCCGTCGACAATATGTCGTTGCCTGTGCCTTGCTACAACAATAGTAACTTCGAAAAATGAGCGAACGAAGCCGGAATGTTATTGAAAACAAAGGAGCGCTTTGGAAAACTTGGGGGCTAAGCGGGAATGTGTATGAAAACAAAGGTACTTAGCGCCTTGATCCAGGAATGTCATTGAAAAGAAAGGCGGTTAGCTGGTTGCGGATAGATGTAAAATACCCAGCAACGGGATGGAGCCCCCGCCCGAAGACAGTTAGCTGCCGACGAACCACTGACCGTCGAAAACATGTACTACCAGCCTTCATCTTCTACTCAAGCCGCGAAGATTGCTCCTCGTCTGCGTAGCGTATCTGTGCGTTCCGTGGCTGGAAGAACGTCAACACAGCACGGCCCATCGCTGCAACGAAACACGTATTGTAGGGCCGAACGGTCGCCGACGCACCAAAGCCGCTCTGGCGACGGTGCGCGTTCGGCCCTCGGGCGAGCGCCGCTCGCCCCTACATAACGCGCAGCGTCTTTGCGCGCGAGAAGAAACTGGCTGGTCTGTCGAAGGATTGGATTCCCGCTTTCGCGGGAATGACTCGCCTCTCGAAGGGGATCGCATCCCAAATGACACCCACAGCCGTCCCGCGCATCGCTGCCGCAACTGCGGGTGCTCTGGTATACTGCGGGGGTGGTTACATTCTTGGGCGTGGCCGGGCTGCTTTCGCGGATTTCCGCAGCTCAATCCGCCGCGTCCGCAGGAGTTTTGATTGTGACTCTGGTTCGTCTGACCACGATGGTCAAAGCGGCGGGTTGAGCGGCCAAATTGAGTCCAAGTATTTTGGACCGCGTGCTGGCCAAGCTGCCGAAACAATACGATCCAAATGTCCTGGTGGGCTTCGACACCAATGACGACGCTGGAGTGTATCAACTCAGCCCGGACCTGGCACTGGTTCAGACGGTGGATTTCTTTACGCCCATTGTGGATGATCCCTACACCTTCGGCCAAATCGCAGCGGCCAATGCGCTGAGCGACGTTTACGCCATGGGTGGCCGAGCCATCTCCGCGCTCTCCATCGTGGGATTTCCCAACAAAGAAGAGGGCATCGAGATACTGGAGAGAATCCTGCAAGGCGGGCACGCCAAAATGCAAGAGGCTGGCTGCGCGGTGATCGGCGGCCATTCAATCGGCGACGAGGAGATCAAGTTCGGTTATGCAGTGACCGGCCTCGTCCATCCGCAGCACATTCTCACCAATTGTGCCGCGCGCCCGGGCGACCAACTGATCTTGACCAAGCGCCTGGGCACCGGAATCATCAGCACGGCGCTGAAGAAAGGACAGGCCAGCAAGGCGGCGGTGAATGCGGCAAGCGAATCCATGTGCGCGCTGAATCGCGCCGCAAGCGAAGTTGCCCTGCAATTCGCCGTGCATTCGGCCACCGATATCACTGGCTTCGGCTTGCTGGGCCACGCCCGCGAGATGGCCGTGGGAAGC
>Ga0187874_10001754_pt1 | contig 18386 bp, 17 predicted proteins | sample June2016WEW_16_1_3_FD_132993 | JGI IMG/M metagenome (GOLD analysis project Ga0187874, IMG submission 132993) | Peatland microbial communities from SPRUCE experiment site at the Marcell Experimental Forest, Minnesota, USA - June2016WEW_16_150 | ecosystem: Environmental > Terrestrial > Soil >... | reverse complement strand
ACATATTCTCCCTCATCTAACTGCGCCGTTTGATCCTGTGGCACAGTTCCACCCTCTTGGTAAGAAGGCAATTGCTCAGGAGGCTGAGGACGTTGCTCTCCCGGCCTGTCTCCGTATTTCATACGTGGATGAATATAATCAGATGGGGAGGGTGTGTAGTTCATCTTGGGCACCTCAGGAGCAGGCTGTGTAGCCTCATTGATCTGCTGCTGTTTCGCCTTGATAGCTTCGGTTTCCCCTGTAAGAGGCTGCATCAATGCCCGCCCTTGTTCATACAGGTTCGTGGCATAATCCTTAAGCTCATGGTATTTCTCAGCTACGCGACCCAGCATGGTATCCGGGGCTTGCCCTTGGCCTGCCATTTGGTGGGCCTGGGCTTCCTCGGGATTTAATACGCGCTCCCCAGCGTCCACTTTGGCAATTTGGTCCTTCGGCACGGGGCCACCGTTGGCATACTGGGGAATATTACCTAATGCTGGTGTACCCAGAGTACTTTGTAGCAAATGTGGACGCTGCATCTGAGGCTCATCAGGTGCTTCACCACTAGGCATATTGGCAGCTAAACTTTGATTTTTTTTCATACGCTGAGCTGCTTGTGTTTTAGGATCAGCATTAGGATCAATACCCTGATTTCTCCAATCCTGAATACCTTGTAAAAAACCCATATTATTTCCCCTTTACATAGCAGCTATACTAGCCCCTGTCTTAGCAAGACCCTCAAAATTTTGGAGCCATCCAGTTTTAGATGCTTGAGTTGCCGCTTGTACATCTGGCGCGACCTGACCCATTGCTTCAAGTTGACCCTTGAGGTTTTCGCCATAGAGACCGGACTCCAAACCTGCACCCTCTTGACGCAACTTCTGAGCACCTAGCACATCCTGTGCCGCAATGCCTTCAGAAGTACCGGCTGCAGACTTCATACGATCACGCGCTAGCTCTTGCAGACCCTTAGTTGCACCCGCTGCATTGCCAGAAGCTGCTGCATTGCGTTGCATGGCAGCACCCACGCTACCTGCACCTGCACCAGCACCAAGTCCTGCAGCTGTCAGCATCTCATTCATCTGATTAGGATCAAAAGCATGCTCAGCCTGCATCTCACGAGTGGCAAATGGAGATAACACTCCCAATTCACCCTGGGCTTCTCCTCCCAGCTGTGCGCCTGTAGCCGCCGCTGTATCTGCAGCCTGTGTGGCTTGCTGAACTTGTTGTCGCAAACACTGCGCGACAGGCCCTTCATAGGAGTAAGATTCTTCTGAGATTAACTCCAGCCCTCCATCGGGCAACATTTGATATTCCAAACGCGTGTAAACCTTCATTGCTTACTCCTTATCATCTTGGAAAACCCGAGCCATCCCGGGCGATCTTTTTCAAAACCTAAACCTTCTTTACCGCAAATCCGCCTGCCAAATCTATCATACCCAGGGGGCAGAAAACACTGCACTGCATCAAAACCTTGCACTGCAGCGGCCTCTGTGGCTTCCCTGTCTAGAGCCTTTATGGTGGACCATTTACCTTCTGCGTCAGTCCAGTTGCTCTTGTCAATCCAAAGGTTTGCCTCTAGGACTATGCGTAGGGCATACGAGGCTTTTACTTCCCCATTCATGAGCAACACTTTATTTGCTGGGAACATTGCTGAGTCCAGAGAGGGGAATTGAAAATCTAATTTGTTCTGCTCATGTATACGCTTAATCTCTTCGAGATCGCTTGGATGATAAGAACGTACAAGGATATCGTCAGACATTTGTAAGTCTCTTTTCCCAAACTTTTTTTGCTGCCTCACTCATTTTCAACCTAGTCTCTTTGGAGACTTTTCTTCCTTTGTTGGCCTCACTGATTTTTCTTTTGAATTCTTCAGATCGAGGAGGAAGTTTCATACCCCGCGTACCGCCCGGTTTTCCTATTTTGGATAAACTGATCTTTCGTCTAGTTTCTTCAGAGCATTCACCACGGGCATCCCAGGCTTTACGCTGAGCCACGCGCATGCGTTGGATAGACTCTTCGGATCTCTTTCCAGCTTGACGAGTGTTGCCCTCTAAAGATTTGCTTATTTTTTTCCTTGTTTCTTCAGAGTGATGGTAGTTTTTCATACCACCGCCGCCATCAGTCAAGTTGTAACCAAATGGAGCTTTTGTATTCAAAGTAGAAATGTAAAATTTTTCTGCAAAATCCATCTCTTTCCGTGATTTGCATTCTTGCAGAACTTCTATAGAAAAAGCATCTGGGCCATATTTTCTGATTGCATTGTGAAAATAATATCTAGATCCTCTTGCAGCACTGGATATATGGTCTCTCCAACGCGACTGAAGAGTCTCAACTGTTTGTCCAATGTAAGAAGTGCCATAGAAGAGGTTTGTTATTTTATACACAATCATAGCAGTGACCTCTTCGTCGTTGGCGCGGGGCGTGTAAGAACAACGCCCAAACCTTGGCCACGAGTGCCAGTCTCTGTACCTGTACCTGATCCAGTGGAGTTGAGCAGAGTAGCTGCCGAGCTTCCAGTCATTTGAATCTGGGTTGCTGCTCCAAGACCACCTAGCACTGTAGGCTTCTGGGGATCTGAGCCTGGGTATTGCGCGTACGAGCGCAAGTAATAGGTCTGCTTGGTGGCTCCATCACTCAAAAATGTGGGCAAGCTTAGAAACCCAGTGCGAGACGTTCCATGGTCCACAACATGAGTGTTCGATGGATTAAAACTGTTTGAAGTTGAGATCTCACTGAAGTATCGAATACCTTTGTTGATCACTTGATTGTGAGTCATAGTCCAGTGCAAGATCTCTGAGGGGCAAGTGAGTACATTGCCAACCTGTGTTCCCTGAACTTGAATTGTGTCAATTGGAGGTGGGGGGTCGAGTTTACCCACAGCCACGGCACCAATATTCTGGGCAAGCCCGTTGACTGCATCAATGATGCGTGCAAAAAGGTTTCCACTGGTAAAATCCCTGCGTTGAATGGCAACGAGTTCTTGAGAACCATCAAGCTGCGAATTACGACCTTGCATGTCCCCTCCTCAATTCTGCCAAGTGATCCTCAGCATCTGCTTTGATATGGAACGTTCCGTAATGTTTTAGTTTGCCTTCAGACCACAGGCACACTCTCCAAGAAATTCCCCAAGAACTTTCTCTTTTATAGATACCTTTGGCTGTTCCTACATTCCATGCCTTTTGCCCTAAATGGGAATCTTTAAGTTTTTGAAGGGTAGCTGCAGAAGGCTTGTTACCCGTATTTCCCTCTCCTCCATCAGTGAGGTTTTTCAAGCATCCGGCACCAAGATCTTTTCGTCCCCAGAAGTCTATGAGGTACATCTCATACGCGAAAGCAGTGGCCTCATCAGGCCAATACTGCAAGATTATTCTAGATTTTGGTGGTGGAGAAAACCTGTGAGTGAGTTTCCTGAAAGCCCTTTTTTTAAAGCCTTTTCCTACATAGTATGGGGAACCATCTTCTCGTAACCACAAATATGTATAGAACATTTTCTTCCTCCTATGAAAAGGTGAGGAGGGAGGTGTTCATAGCACCTCCCAACTCTAGCCCAAAGCCGCTAAGCCTTGAGATACTATTTTATGCCAATGTTTCCGCCGCCAGTGGGATTGAGTGAGGACCAAGGATCGGCGAGACCACTGATAAGAACTTTGCACAATTCGAACCAATCACCACTTGCATCCGTAGAAAACTCTATGAATACACGCTGTCCTTTTACATTAATGTTTCTGTAGTAGTCATCATTAACGGGGTAGCTAAGTTTGATTCCATAAGGCAACCCAAGGGGCACAGACAGAGGATAACGACAATTGAGATCATTTGGATACAATGTCACATCCATTTGTCCTGATCCTTGTGCATTAAATTGCAAGATGGTGTATCTCTTCGCATGCATTCCTAGTAGGGGCATGGTCACGGCCTTGGCTGCGTTGACGAATGAATACGTGCAGTAGCTGGAATAAATTGCTGCTCCATCATCGCTCGTAGCGTCATCCTCGAATTGATAAATCTTCGAAGAATCTATGCCATTCCCGATGTAGAGAGGAATGTCAACCAGGTTGCCCCTTGTCACCAAACCCATAAACGGGGTAGGAATTTGCCAAATGCTCCACTTCCTACGCATGTCTGGATTTGCTAGTGTACCAAACATAGTGCTGTGCGTTCCGATATCTTTCAACAACTCCTCGAAGGACCCTATGGCTTCGTAATTCAGCATCAGGATCACATTAGGTGTGGTCGGAGTAGGATTGTACGGAGCGAACGGCAACCATTGAGTGGTGCCCGTTGGTATGCCCTCAGGGCTGGTCCCGGTAGGCAGAGGGACAGCGCAGAGAATCCTACGGTTGTTCACTTCATTCCTTATGCAAATGGTATTGGCAGCATTCCAATTGATTTGGTTCCAAACCTGAAGAGTTTCCAGGTTGAGCAATTCCGGCTTGCCGCCATCAAAACCATACAGTCCCGCACGGCACCCCATAATAGCCCATTCTTCTCCTGTATCGAACGCATTGATACCACAGGCACCCACGCGATTGCTAATCTCAGTCAGAGACCAACCTGCAGGTTCAGAGTTGGGGTTATCCTTGGTGACATACATGCTACTTGTCTTCATCAAGTAAAGACTATCACGTAGCACGAATCCACCCATGCAAGGTTGTGGGTTCTCCGTTGAAGTGTCTATGATACCACCATCTCCAGAGGCATCGACCATCTCAGGTCGGCCAATGTACGATCCATAGACAGAAGTCTTCAAATATGGGAAGAGAGTTGGATAGACTTCGATGCGGTCAATCAACAAGTCGGCCCCAAGTCCCATGTTCTGCGCCCAAACGCGCAGTGTAAGGTACTGATCCACGTTCCCAGTGAACACGTTGTTTGCAAGCAGCGGCCCGCTATAGACCGCTACTGAAGCAGTCATGGATGCAAGAGGCAGCACGAATGATCCATATTGTCCAAGCCCATTGGCTCCCTGTGTAAAGTTTCCATTGTTGTACTGGGTGAGGTCAATCACAAGATTACCGATAGCAACGCCAGAAGGGCAGGAACAAGCCACGCGCACTGAGTACGCTGTGTTGTTCTGCAGGATAGCAACGTTGAACGGGTCCTGGTAAGCGGTCTGATAGAGCATGCCCATCTGAGCTTGCACATGACCAGTGTTGTTGAGGATGTAAGCTGCTTCCCCAGTCACTGGACTGGATATCAGTTGTAGCTCTGTCGTAGAGACTGTGGTGAGGTTCAATCCCCAACCTGCAGGCTGATTCGCATTACCCTGGTAGCCACCATCGAAAGTCAGATTGTTGAAGTTCTGCACCTTGTTAAGCTGCAGACCATAGAACATACGACTCGAATAAGGTACACACCATGCGGAACTTCCCAGCTCGATCAAGTTGAACAGATCTAGGTTAGGAATATCGACCTCGGTGGAATCCAGCAGAACAGCATCCGAGAAACTGAAGGAGGCTGTAGTGCTAATGTTATCATTGATGATTGTGGCTGTGCTCGTAGTCACTACCGTGTTGACAGTGTTGGTAACGGCAGTCTCAATCACATAGAAGTTTGATCCAGGCACTCCATTCTGTCCAGCCTCGGTGATTGCAATACCGCGACCAATGATGTTGGGTGGACCTATAGGAATGTTCGACACATTTAGCAGGTTGGCATCAGACGACACTGTGAAAGTGACAGGAGGTGATGCAGGCGTCCAAGATCCTGTCTTCGTGATGAAGAACACGATGCCTTGACGCGTACCAGCCCCAATAGGAGCGATGGTGATACCAATGAAGGCTACATCACCATCTGTAGCTGTTCCGAAGATAGCGTTTGCAGTCGGCACACCCGCATAAATTGCGCCTGGATCAAACAAGAACTGTGTTCCTGACATGATTGCCTGAGCACTATTCTCAGCAACTGCGGTTGGTTGAGACGCAAGACCTGGGATGTTCACCGCAACACTAAATGTAGAACCTGGACCAACTGCTGTGATAACGAAGATGCCATTCATGGCGGAATTATTCGTTACGCCAATCACTTCGATGTTGTTTCCAACAATAGGCACTTGGCTATTGCTGGTGGATGCGAAGTCATATGTGAAGGTGACAACACCCGCTCCGTTGTACTGTGATTCAGTGATGTTATACTGACCAGTGTTCACGGCTTGCGTGATGGTGAAAGTGTTGTTGTAACCAACCTGATCGGGAGTATTGCCCGTGACATTCGTGATTGTGATCTGAGTTCCAACTGCGATACCAATGACACCAGGGGCTTCCAAGGTCAATGTAGCTTGAGTCAAGTACCCTGAAATGTTCGGAACAAAACCATTCAGGTATCCAGAATTTGACCATTGAAAAGTGAAGTAGTAGTAAGAATTCCCTGAAAATGGGGCTGGAGAATTCGCTGGTACAGTTCCTACACCTACACCTGTAACTTGCCAGATACCATCTAGAGTTATAGTACCAATGGTACCATTTGAAATCTGTACATAAACTGCAGGGCCAGTTCCAGCTGTAGCTGCATTGACTGCATCGACCAGTACTTTGTTTGAACCTGCTCCACTTGATGCGTAATAGCAAGTGACCACATTTCCTGATTGTGTTCTACCCGGTCCCTCACTCAAAACTGTTAAATATCCAGAGCTAGAGTTAGTAAACCCAGCGATAGGACCCAACTGTGTAATTGATGCAATCGGATACGAAAAGCTAAGCGTAGCTATACCGGCAGCAGTTCCACCCGGAGCAGTCACGTTTACTGTAGCAGAAAATGCACTGGTAGAAGGGGCAGGACTAGACAGAACGGTTACGATCTGACCATTCAACACTGCACTGGTACCTGTGAAACCGCTCAGGACATATAATGCACCCACCACAGGGGCCGTAGCCGCTATTGGTGACAATGTGAAAGTTGTCAGTGCCGGAACCGAAGGTGTACCTGATACCGCCGTGTATGCACTAATACTTAGACTATTGGTGATTCCTCCTGTGGTAGCTTGGAATGTTGGTGCAGCACCAGGGCCAACCTGGGTCACCGGATACCAATTTCCATCATTGTACAACTGACGAGGACGGTCAGTTCCGATATTCAGATCTGAAAACATGAGAAATTCAGAATCGTTTATCGTAGCTCCAACCGCGTACGAATTCGGAATAATGCCACTCAACGAGAGTGACAGCACACCAGGATTGTTGAGCACATTCTCAGACCAAATATTACCATCAGCATCGAGTGCCAAAGTGGTGAGCGCAGCGTTGTTCTGCTCGTATGTGCCAATCCAATTGAAATTCGACAGGGCCGGTGTGATGAATGTGGTGAGATCAAAATCTCCCACAGATGTAACACCAGCTCCCTCAGCTGTAATCTGAACTCCAAACTGTGGAGAATTGACATTAGCTGCGGACCATACATAGCCCCAGGGGTCCTCAGGACCTCCTAGATTATAAAGAGTCGGCACAGTCGTCAATACAACCGTCTTTGGAGTTCCCACGGGCGAGCCATTCTGCAGCAACTGAAACACTGCCGAGGTAGCCGCACTAGAGAAAGCCATGAAACTGGCGTTGAAGCCAGAGATGCCTGAAGACAGTGATATCGAGAAACCAAAACTTTGCGCAGTCAAAATCTCAGTCGAGTTCGCCGTTGTGTAGTACACGGTGATCACTAAACTGTTCAGAAAATATTCAAAGTTGTTAGCTACAGTGCCTGTGAAGGCTGTTAGATCAACACCGAAGCTGCTGTTGTTTACAATCGCAGGCGTCAATGTGGTTCCCCATTGATAAGACGAGGAGCCATAACTGTATGGAGCAAAGCCACTGTTGGCCGAAACAGGGATGTTCACCGGGGAGCCCAATAGAGTGTTGCCAAGGGTCAGCTGAGTGATCAGGTAAGGATTGCCACTGGTGTTCGTCACCTTAGAAGCAAACGCTACGCTCACACCCGTGATCGTAGCATTCCCAGGCACGGACAATCCCAAATTGTAGGCGTACAGAGGAGCTGAGACGTTCACCCCAGCAGCAGACCGAGCTGTAGCGTACACAGTGGGACTGGTGGACAGAGAATCAGTTGGATTAGTCCATGCAGTCGAGGAAGAACTCGTTGCTGATCCAGGGACAATCGCAGGGCTATAGCTTTGCCCACTGATAGCCGAGGTATATGCTGTAGGACTGAAAAGGTTGCTTGGGTCAATCCAACTCGTGCTCGAAGCTACTCCTTGGTTGGGTCCTACGAACTGACCATTGGCCGATACTGCACTAGCCGACAGATTAACAAATGTTCCAATAGGGCCGTTATCAACTGAGGCCATGAAGCTATTCATGGTGACAGATTCAGCGTACACAGTCTGCCCATTCAGGACACTCAGAAGGCCTTGGAATCCCGAGAGAATCCAACCCTCATTCACCGTTGGCTCAAGATTACCAACATACTGAAAAATAGCAAGACCTCCACTACCTAGGCTGTAACCAGTAATCTGAATTGTTGTAGCATAGGTGAATACGGAAACTAAGCCTGGTCTCGTAAAGACTGAGCCTACCCTATATTCCACGTCCCAATTTCGGGGGCTCGCACCTTCTGGTAAGTCACGGGCATCAGCCATTGTGATCAGACCACCAAGAACATCTAAGCTCGCAGTTCCGAGAGCTTTCAAATTGTGCCCGATATGGGTACCCTACCTTTCATACTTCAACAAATAAATGAGTGCTGCTTCGCCGCTTTCGGTCGTACCTACGCTGACATGCTCTCTTCTTTTCCAAATCTTTGTAGGGCATTTTTTATGTATCCTTCCTAGTAAAGTCGAGAGGAGCAGTGTACTAGGCACTGCCCCGCTCTAGCCCAGGGAGCAACCCCTGAGATGCTTCAGATCCTTAGACACCCGAGCTTGCTCAGATTGTGTCCCATAGATCTCCTTCAAGGTTTTAGTCGTGAATCGAAATGAAGTTCAAGTACGTCGTCTGACCCGGCGTGTAAACCGTCGAGTTATTCGGCATCTGGACGATACGATAATGGGCGTTGTATGGAAATACGACCCGTGTCGTTGAATCTGACCATGCCGCTGTCGGGAGAAACACCCCGCCATTACCGCTATCTACCCATGCATAAGCGACCGTAGGGCTGGGTGGAGTCCCCGGTATATCAACGTATCCCGAAGGAGAATCAGCCACACCTTGTACGTGTGGTCCTAGATACATCTCCGTCGTAGGAGCATTCATTTCAAGTCCATAAGCACCCGTGACGGCTTGCGTCATCACTACACCCGTCCCCGGCCCAGTGAAACTTCCAGGCTGGACGGTTGCATTGTTGGGCGGGGTGAAAGAATTCCCCAGACCATCAGACCAAGCATAACCAAATCGACTCAAATCTGTTCCGGTCAAAAGTTTGTACACCATCGTGTTCGGGTTGCCCGCAACGGAAAATATCCCGTAGAAACTAGCCGTTGCCCCACTCGTCGCTTGAGTAATCGTCGCACCATAGGCAATCGTGCCTACATGAGTTCCGAGCACGTAACTACTGGTAGGTACTGTGCCTGCTACGCCAAACGTGACGTACGAAGAGTATATCGTAATTGGAGCGGACGGCAAAGCATAAACAGGATTGATAATCGACTCAGCGTTGAGATTGTCGAGAATACTCACAACCGCATCGTTATATTCCGCCCCGGCATGGTCTGTGTATGATAAGTCAAAGTTCACCTGAGGGTCTACGCCTGCCGGGTAAGTACCAACAGGAGCAATTGAAGTCGCAACAATCGTGATGGCATAAATGCCTTCTGCAAGCGGACTAAACGAATACCCTTGTCCTGCTGTGAGGTCTGTGTAATCTATTTGGCCTTGTACAAGTACGACTGCGGCGGTCAAATTGAGGATCGCCATACAACCACCTTCCATACGATTATAGATACAACCCGGAGCGAAGTCCGTGCCGTCAGTCTGATCAGGGTTGCAGACAGCAAAGGTGTTGGTCTCATTGAGGTCCGGCCAAGAGTACGGATACTCCACGGGGACATAGGCATACCCACGCAATATGTCCGTTGCTGTAATGCTGTAGGGCACACGTACGGTCATGATTGCCCCAGACAATCCGTGCTCAATGTTGTACTTGTTATTCACTGTGGCAGGGGGTGCTGCTCCTCCTGGGAACAATTCATCCAAATCAATGAAATTCTGGGCAATCAGGTCGGGCATGCCTTCCAAGGCCAATCCCAGATTCTCGGTAACCGGATAATCTCCCGCAGGATAAAGATTGTTGCTCATACGAAACTCCTATTTTGGTGTGTGCTGGAAAAAGCGAGTGAGAGGATTTGGTAGGATATTGTCCGCACTGCCAGATACAATCTCGGCATCCTTTAGGACTTTCTTGGCCATCTCAGCCATGTAAGCTTGCTCCACTTGCTTATGTTCTAATGCTTGAATCTGTCTTTCAGTATCGGCCATCATTTCCTGCCGATGATTGACTTCCGCTTCAGCAGCCATTTGTGCAAGCCGCCGTTCGCGGTCTTCCTTTTCCAATTTCTCTTGCTCAGCGCGTATTCTCGCTAGGTATTTCTCTTGAGGTGTCATTCTGAGTCTCCAAAAGGTGTGGGCCGGATCTCACGGCCCTCCAGGTCCTTTCTGTCTCTGACCCTGTTGTCATTCTTTTGTTACCCTCGGACAGTGGTGCGGTCCCAGATCGCATGCGCAATCACAGAGTCTGTGATCGTCACGGATGCACCGCTTGCCAGCTCTGTACCATTGAGCAATATGACAAGTGAATCGGTTGCAGGCACATAGCGGAAACTATAAACATTTCCACCAGGAGCTGTCTCATCTGTCAGGAGACATTCCAAAAATCCATTGAAGTCCACCGTACGCTGATCAGCATACAGAACCAGACCGAATGGTATTCCACCCGTGGTATAGGTTCCAGGTCCAAAGGAAACCTGAAGGTAAGCTCCAATGGTCTTACCTGTGATATCAGGGAACGTCAGTTCCGTGAGTGTAACCGAGCTTACTGCGCTAGACATACTTTTCTCTTTTCCCCGCCTCGTCTTTGACTAGCGGATACTATTGGTGTTTTATTTGTGTTGCAAATTGCCGTTTGATAGGCGGCAAAACTTGTGCCTGAGAAAACCTACGTGGCTGTGCTGTGATTGCCTTTCGACCTTCCCAGAAGGCCCTGGCTTCAGAGGTGACTTCACCCTCTATGTAACGCTTGGACCAGTCCTTGGTTTTCAAAAATTTTTCTACAGCAGATCTGAGTTCTTCTGCTCGTGTCATTGCCACTCCTTCATGATGTTCCAGACTTTGTAAAATTCTCGGACCACCACATCTGAGCCTGTATTGTGCCACCCCGTCCAATTCAAATAAATGACAGCTGCGAATACTTCTGGAGTAAGTTCCCTTTTTGGTGGTATGCCCCGAGTAAACCTTAGGGAACGCTTGGGCTTCAACTTGAGGAAATCCTCAGGATTACCCTGGTAGATGTGATGTCTCACATCATGTGTGAGAAAAATACCTTTGGTATGAAGCACTGTGGACACCCAAGCCTCATCATTACCATGAACGTAATTATGTGTGCTCCCAGGCCGTCCCGGTAAAGGTGCTTCCACAATGAGCTGCATACACCTTCGATTCAAGGTGTAGAGGAAACCCCATGGAGTGTTGATCTCACCCGGCTTGCATCCCGGGTCTCTCCAACCAGAAAAATCAGTCTTGTGAAACTCAACAAACCATCTCTTCGGAAGGAATACCACATCATCATCCAGCTTGGCGCAGTAATCATATCCATGCTCATATGCCCAAGTGAAAATCGCCTTGATCTTTTCTGGCAAATCCAGGTAAGCATCACCGCAATCCAAAAACACCTCATCAGGAAGAGGTTCCCGTGTGGCCCCTCGACCTCTAAAAATCTTAACATCAAGACCTGGAGGCACTGTGGGCAACCATGTGTTACGGACTGCGTTTGAATACTCTTCCCGGCAATGCGCATTGACTATTGCTACCAGGACCTTCATATTTTCTCCTGAGTGCTCTTCGAGGCACAGGCAAATGCTTGGCCATCTCCTCATTGTATAGTTTGTAATCCTCTAGAAGCACCGTAGCGGCCATACCTTGCTGTGTATTGACTGCTTCAAGGTTAAAATGTACTCCTGCACGGTATTTGAATTCAAACAATGCCTTCATGTCCCAATCTCGGTCATAACCATGCACAATCGAGAACAGCTTACCGGCAGGTTTGTCCACGCATTCCACACCTTTCAAGGGGTGAGAAGGAACTTCAAATATGAGTTTCCTATCCGCGATTTGTGGCACTCTGATGTTGTTCCCCCAAAAAGGGTTGAACACGATCATGGGATTCTTAGGTTCTGGCTTGGTTCCTGCGTACAACCCACAAGTGTTGACATCCAGCACCGGGTGAGGGTCGAGCATATGAGGCCAACAAGGCATGCGCCAAGGGCTCCAGCATGGGTGCAGGCAAGCTGCGAAGCCTTCAGACCACCGAGGTATCCGAGTGATGCTCTTGAGCGTTGTGTGCAAAACGTAATTGATCCAAATCTGGCAAGGAGGATAGCCACCTAGGTACGTCTGGCAACCTTCGGAAACATGCATGAACACCTCGGCCATTGCCGACGATTCACCGGCCCAGGTTCCACCATTGATAACTTGGCAATCCTTGATCTCCTGATATCTAGATTCCCCAAGGATAGTCTGCGCCCACAGTTTGTTCGTTTCTTCGTGCTCGATGCTGACGCATTCATTGGAGGCTATGACACCGGCCTTCCCTATGTTCTGCTCCATCCATACACCGGGATCACTTTGGAGCACCAAATCTTTAACGTCCAGCCAGAAAATGTAACGGAACTCTTTGTAGTGATCTCTAAGATATTCCCAACACACGCGCATGCGAGCGATGAAGAATGCTTCCGGTGGTTTAGGCAACTCAACAAGCTCGAAACCATGCTTCAGAAGATCTCTGCGGGTCTCTGGATGAATGTCCCAGATGATCATAACTTTACGCCCAGAAAATTCGCTGCGCTTGATGCTTTCCAGGTAACAGTTGACTCCACCTGGGCGAGTACGTTCCCATTGAGTGCCAAGTACGCCAAGAATCAGGTCCTGAGTCTTATCCATTGCCCCACTTCTCCTTGTAGATGTCTCTCTCCTTGAACCACAAATCAGAGCCCACCACTCTTCCAAAACCTTGATGAGTAACCACAATGGGCCACACGCCAATCTTCAAGCCTTTCTGTAAGCACGTACGGCTGAAGTCCAGATCATAAAGCCCAAAAGCGAAGCTCTCGTCAAACCTAACGTCAAACTCCAAAAGCTTCTGTGTGTTCACTGCTATGAACAGACCGTCGATCATGTAACAGCTTCGTGGTGACGACCCATGAAAAGCTATGCAATCGCTGGTTAAAGGTGTGTCACCCATAGCCACTGTACCAGCATCCCAACGAGCCACGCACTCTGGATTTTCTCCACTGTCCCAGATTGCACTTGGCGGAGGATCAGATTGTCCTGCTATACCTACCACATCAAACGTGTTCAAAGCTTCATTCAGCCTCTGAGCCAACCAATAATCTTCAAGGAACACATCATCATGTACAAAGAGAAGTATGTCGTCTTTGTATTCCTCGGTCAAAAAGCGATTGTACACGGTGCAGAGACCATCAGTGTTGCTATAAACAATACAAGTCTTGGAGATGCCAGGAATGCGTCGTAAACTCTTTCCCAAAGCCTTATCTTCAAGGTTTGCCCCTCGGGTTGCACTGACTAACGTGATGTTCTTCATATAACCTCAGAACAAAAGCAAGGAATCGTACAGGCTGACTCCTGTATACTTTGGAACGAATCCCAAACCTCTGAGCTTTGTAATATCCATGTAGAACGACGCCACAGGGACTTTAGCCTGGAAGGCTGTTGGCTCTTTGTAGATGATCTCACCTGTTGACTTCACTCGATCTTTGATGTATTCAAGGATCTCGGCGTAGTACCAAGTCTTTCCGTTGCCAACATTGTAGATCTCGTTGAGATTCCCTCGGTTCATGACTAGATCTATGGCGCGTACGCAATCCTCAACATGCATCACATCTCTGTAGAACAGACCATCTCCGTATAACTCAACATTCTTCCCATCCTTCAGAAGGTTGATGTTGTACTGCAGCACGTTTTTCTTCAGAGACACCTTGTCCCCGGGTCCGAGCACATTGGGAAGACGAATGATGCGATATTCGAATCCAAAAGTTTCGCAGAAGGTTATGACGAACATCTCCGCGCAGTACTTGGTAATCGTGTAGAATCCCCTTGGCTTGCACACGGCTATCTCAGGCACCGGGAGTTCTCTCTGGTTGCCATATACGGACCAGGAGCTGATGTAATTGAACACGCCACGCTTGCCTGTGCATTCTTGATACTTGCGCCAGTTGGTCAGAGTATCCACCAGCGGAGTCAGATTCGTGTCGATATCCAGGTGGGGCTGATCGTAAATGTTGTAATTGTGAATCGTGCTGATGAGATACAGGACATCTTCACTGTAGACATCACGGTCTTCTCTCTGATTGATTCGGGCAATGTTGCTAATTGCAGGGTCATAGTACTCTTCCACATAATGCCTGCCAATAAAGCCTGTGCCCCCAAAGATTGTCAAGGGTTTCATCTGAGTCTCCTGAATCTAATAGGTCTTTGCACAGGTGCCCCGAGAGGGTAATACACTCCCTTGGCTTCCCATGCCTCTTTCATCATCCACGGCTGATACTTGGCATCCCAAGCGCGCACGCTACTGAGATGCATAGTCAAATCCTCGGGATTCAAGGACTGCCCAGGTATAAACTTGAATCGGGGGTCTGCATGCAGCTCGATGCCTTGTTCCAGCAGGGCCCTGGCCATATGAACGTCTTCCTCGCAGGTGGTGGTAATCGGGTGCCGTAATACATTCTCCATGGCGCGCCGAGAAAGCCCATATCCGGCCCCTCCTGAGGCAAAGAAGCTGTTCCTGCCACCTACCCAGTCGTAAACGTCCAGACCGGACCCCAGAAGCTGCCTGGGGCGTACGAGGGTGTCTAAATCCACCTTCCAGACAAACTCATACCCCTGATCCAGAGTCCAACGGAACATCTCCACGCACTTCTTGGTAATCCCGTCCCAATCATCGGGCACATCAAGGAAAACCTCATCCAAACTAGGGGTGCCCTGAGGATTACCCAAGAAGAACCTCAGATCAGAGCTAGGGGCAACCTCGGGGCCCCAGGTATCACGTACGGTCTGCTCATATTGCCTAAAAGAATGACAGCTTGGAATAGCTATAAGGATCTTCATTAGCCACCAAACTTGTTTTTGAAGATGGTACATCCTGTGGTTATGATCGAAAAGCCTATATCCTTCATACCCAAAAGACACAGGCCTGAGCCAGCAGCAATCAGAGCAAAGGCATGAAGTTCGTACTTGTATACGAGGGACATGAAGCCATCAATTTTTGCAAGCACATCCTTGAATTCCATAAACCTCCTTATAGAAGCATGCTCCCGTGGCAAAACCCAACAATACTGACCAGATTTGTGATGGTAGCTACATTGACTGACATCGAGCCTGTGCCACTAATATTCAGGTTCACTGTTAGGCCCGCTGATGCAGGCACTTTCAATGCAATGGCAAGGTAGGTATATGTAGCAGGACTTCCTGGTGCTCCCAAACCATATCCCGATTTAAACATTTGATAGTAATTCCCAGCAGAGTCAGTGACTGTCAGACCAGGATCATTGCCGTTGTTCCCTACATTGATATCTGTGTAGTCTGAAGCGTATACTACGATTGAGTATCCCTCAGGAACTACTCCAATGTTAAAAGGGACCGTACCCGGCGTGAAATGAGCACCACTCTCTCCAACCAACTGGTTTATGACAGGCTGTGTGCCATTCGTTTGGCAAATACATAGAATGTTAGACCATCCATTGAAGTTCCCATCAAAGAAAGCCTGTGTCTCTACAAACTGAACAGGTAACTCAGAAGAAAGAAAGCTTCCATAGTTTGGACCACCCGCTCCTGTATACCATCCTGCAGGAGTACCACTGACTTCTGAATTGGTGCATGCCACAAACAGTGCAAAGTCACCCAGAGCAGTTGGGGTGAGAATACTGGACACAAGATTACCACCTGCACCTGTGGCTCCTGCTTCTTGGATGGGCATTGAGTCTCCTTACGGGATGGTAATATTGAGTGTGATATTCAATCGCTGAACCGTTGTTGCGGAAGCGACAGAAAACTGAATCTGTGTTCCGGCCAACACCGCTGCATCCCAAGCTGACACAGAAAGATTTTCATTTGCCTGTGCAGAACTCAATGTAGGATTATCCCCACCTGTGATGCTTGCTGTGGAAGGAAAATTCGCATACGAAGATGATAGCACATCCACTACAGCTGAACCAGACTGATCTGCCGTGATTACCCAGCCTGTGATGGTACAATTCAAAGGAATATTCAGCTGTCCTTTTATCCCTGTCGTAACGACTGCACCACCACCATCTATCGTGTAGTAGATCGCGCTCACCCGAGGTGTCGGAGAAGGCGGAACGTACGGAGTGGGGTTAAGATTAGTGATTGTCATGTTGCCCAGGTTGTCAGTGTTGACCAACATACCTGCGCCTTGAATCACATTCAGAACTGTCTGGTTGAAGTTTGGTGTGCCATTTGTAGCCAGAAGAATTGATGTTCCTGCGCTGGAACCAACGTTGCCTATTGACTGATCAACATAATACTGCTGCAACTGCCCACCATAGTAGATAGCCACAGTATACAACCCTGGGAGAACATAGAAATCATAGTGCCCGAAACCATCAGCGATAATTGGCTGAATGATAGGGGTGATCCCGGCATCCGAGAATATAGGAACCTGTGGATTAGGCACAAACGGAACTGGAGTAGTACGTGGAGGCGTTACAGGAGGTATCACGTTCGCAGGTTGGCTCAGAACATAGATCTGTGCCCCCGGGACGGCTGGTCCCTGTGTGGTCTTTACCCAACCGTCCGAGCGATAGTAGTTCATATTTGCCATGACAACTCCTTATGGTATTCAAATATTCCTTATGTGTGAATCGACAGATGCACAAGATGGTATGTGGAGGACCAACTTGACAGGTAGTTTCCCGCCCAAAACCCGGCTTCTGCTGGTATAAGGGAACTCCCATTGAAATGCGTTCTGGACTCTTGGTATGCTTGAATCCAGTTATACCCATCTGCTGATATGTACCACGTTCGATAGGTGGTGCGGTCGTCGTAAATTCGCATCCATACTAGCGGTCCCGTCACGAGAAACGGGTACGCCGTGTTTGGCGTTGCCGTGGAGTTATTGTTGAAGCTGGAATAGTTGTTGTATTCCTGTCGCTCCATCATGAAATTGCCACTGTCTAACCCCGGTTCATATCCGTACTTCATCGTGGCAATTTTATTGGAGCTTGTGGTACCATCAGACAATCCCGCGCCTGCCCCCGCATTTACAGATGCTACAAACTGCAAGTATGCGATGTCAACGTAGTATGCGCCTGAAGCGGGTATGGCTTGAAAACAGCCAATCAGGTTGTTGGTGCTGACGCCCGCTGGAACGAACATTGATATGCCACCGTGAGCGTAACTAACTGTGGTACTGTTCATGTTAACCACGGTGGTGTTGCTCGCCGTTGGCTCCGTGACATTGTAGCCGAAACAAAACGCCTGCCACACCGCACCGTCATAGACATAAGAGAATGGTGAATCCGTACAGACATAGGTTGCGCCTGTGCTTGGACTTGCAGGAGGAGAGGATTTGAAAGCTGCATTGGTACCAATAGTAATACTGCCACCACCACCACCAGCACCAGTAGCCCCGGTAGGCCCTGTAGGCCCCGTGGCTCCTCCTCCAGGTCCAGTTGCTCCTGTGGCTCCTGTAGTGCCTGTTCCTGTAGCTCCGGTCGGCCCTGTAGCTCCTTGAGCACCTGTTGCTCCGGTAGGCCCTGTAGCTCCTTGAGCACCTGTTGCTCCGGTAGGCCCTGTAGCTCCTTGAGCACCTGTTGCTCCGGTAGGCCCTGTAGGCCCCGTGGCTCCTGTGGCTCCGGTAGGCCCTGTAGGCCCCGTGGCTCCTGTGGCTCCATTCAAACCATTAGCCCCGGTAGGCCCTGTAGGCCCCGTGGCTCCTGAACCTGTCCCTCCACCATTCAAAGATGCCCCCATAGGCACTTGATCTGTGTAAACTTGCTGAACATTGCCACCATTGACAATCACAACAGTGTACGCACCAACTGGAGCGTAGTAATCGTAATGCCCAAAACCATCAGTGATGATTGGCTGAGTGATAGGAGATGCTCCAGCTGGATCAGCATATACTTGCTGAAGAGGTGCAGGCGGAACGTATGCTGTGTCTGCAGGTTGGTTACAGATGTACACCTGAGCCCCAGCTATGGCTTGCCCCAGGACGCTTTT
>Ga0187874_10001752_pt1 | contig 18391 bp, 17 predicted proteins | sample June2016WEW_16_1_3_FD_132993 | JGI IMG/M metagenome (GOLD analysis project Ga0187874, IMG submission 132993) | Peatland microbial communities from SPRUCE experiment site at the Marcell Experimental Forest, Minnesota, USA - June2016WEW_16_150 | ecosystem: Environmental > Terrestrial > Soil >... | reverse complement strand
CGCCGGCCTTGCGGAATGGCGGCGTGCAAAATGTCGGCGAGCGCTCCGTTGTGTCCGTCAACACATCAATTCCAAAGCGATCGGCGAAATAATTATTCTTGTGCCCGGTGCGATAGACTGATTCCTCCAGCGCAACGAGTCTCGCCAGTTGTTCGAGCAACACAGGTGACTTCAAACTCGCGTGTAGCTCTTCCAGCGCGGCAAGAAATTGCGTAGGACAGGCGTCTCGCCTGTCTCTCACTTTTTTTATGCTGGAGACAGGCTGGAAGCCTATCCTACCCAACAACTCCCGCACGACCATTTCCAGAATCGTCAGCATCACGCACAATTGAATCGAAGTTGCCTGCATCCGGGTTGAACCGGTGATGGCCATCGGGCCGGTCGTGAGGTTGATTTTTTCGATGCGCGCGTCCTCGATGATTTCACGGCTGCGTTCGACGTGCCGGCAAAGGATTTCATCCGGGTTGTTATAGACGAAATAAACCTTCGCGCCTGCGTCCACACCTTCCCACGCCGTGCCGATGACGAATGACGTCTCGCCACCCTCGGTGATGGCAAATACCACGTCGCCCGCGCGCACACCGAGGTCGCGCAGTTGCTTGCGTCCGAATGCAGCGAAATCCTCAAAGCCTTCGACCGATTTGATGAGCGCATAATCGCCCCCTGCCATCACGCTGAACGTGCGGTTTTCAAAATCAGCCTGGACAGCACTGGATTGGAGCGCTGATTTCTGATCTGCTCCGCAACCGTGTTGGAGTTCAAGTTTTAGCTTGTCCTCCAGCGGCACACTAAAGTGCGAACTCCAACCTGCGCCGGATCCGAGACCGGCGCTCCCTTGCTGCCAGAAATCGCGCCAGATAGAATCCAGCAGGATGCTCAACCGTCCGGTCGCGCCGCAACCAGTGAAAAAAATTCGCCCGCCGTTTTTCAACGAGCGCAAGACCGTTTCCTGGATCTCCCCTGCCCTGCCCGATTCCACGAACTCGCGATATTTTTTCACGACGTCACCGTCCACGTCGAAAAGCAACTCCAGCGAGCCGGCAATGTCCCGTCCGGCTACGTCGCTCAGGTTCGCTGTGACGGGATGCGACCATTCTGTGACAAGCGCGCCAAGTTTGAACTGGCCGCTGATTTTCAAAAATTCTTCGGAACGTTTTTGCGAACTCGCGCTCACGGCGTTTTGAGTTAATGAAATTGTCAACGCGGTGTCACGCCGATAGGTTGGTGCGCGCGCATGATACCGACCCAACAATTGGCGACGCTGAAAGCGGCGGACTGCGATGTTGCCGTGGACAATCTCACGCGCCAGCTCTACGCCACGGACGCTTCGCTCTACCAAATCGAGCCGCTGGCGGTGGCGTTTCCCAGAAATGTGCGCCAGGCCCGCGCCATCATTCTGGCGGCGGCGCAGGCGGGCGTGCCGGTTATCCCGCGCGGCGCGGGCACGGGTCTTTCCGGCGGGGCTATCGGCGACGGGCTGGTAATTGATTTCGCGCGCCACAACCGCCGAATCTCGGATTTCAACCAGGAACGCGGCACCGTCCGCGTCGGCGCCGGGGTGGTGTTGGATCAGTTGAACGATTTCCTGCAACCGCACGGATTTTGTTTCGGGCCGGACGTGGCGACGAGTTCGCGCGCGACGCTGGGCGGCATGATTGCCAACGATTCATCCGGTTCCTACACGCCGGTCTATGGCACGACCGGCAGGCACGTCAGCGAATTGGAAATCGTCCTGGCCAACGGAGCTGTCGTGAAAGTCGGCCCCGGCCACGACACTTTACCGCAGCAACGTGATTTGTGCGAGAGCTTGGTTTTACTCAACGCGCTGGAAATCACCGGGCGCTTTCCGCCGGGCCTGCTGAAGCGGTGGCCCGGATACGCCCTGGCGCGGCTGGCCCATGAACCGAAGAATCTGCTCCACGTTCTGGCCGGCAGCGAAGGGACACTGGCCGCCATCGTTTCCGCCGAATTGAAAGTCGTTCCCCTGCCGGCTGACCGCGGCGTGGGTTTGCTGTTCTTTGCATCGGTGGCCGAGGCGATGCGGGCCACGGCCGAACTGCTCGACTTGCAGCCTGCCGCCATCGAGCATATTGATCGTCCGCTGTTCGACCAGACGCGTGGTCAACGCGAGTTCCAGGCCGTGCGCGACCTGCTCGAACTCGATACCCAGCCTTGCGCGGCGATTTTAATCGTCGAATTCTTTGAAGACGTTCGCGACCGGCTGGCCTCGCTGGCCAGGCGCAAACTGGGTTTGCGCCATATGATTTTGCGCACGCCGGCCGAAGCCAACCTCGTGTGGGCGCTGCGCAAAGCCGGTTTGTCATTGCTGACCGGCTGCCGGGGCGACATTAAACCCGTGGCGTTCGTCGAGGACGCCGCCGTTCGACCGCACGATTTGCCGGCCTACGTCACCAGCCTGCAGACGTTAATGCGGCGGCGGGGCGTGCGGGCTTCGTATTACGGCCACGCGGCGGCGGGACTGCTCCACGTGCGCCCGATGCTCGATTTGCATCGGGCGGAGGATTTGAAAAAATACCGGCAGATTGCCGACGAAGTGGCCGCGCTCGTGCGGCAATACAAGGGAACGTTATCCGGCGAACACGGCGTCGGCATGGCGCGCACTGAATATCTCCGGGACCAGGTCGGCGATGAAATTTACCAGCTCATGCGGCAAATCAAGCATACCTTCGACCCGCACAACCTGTTCAACCCTGGCAAAATCATTTCGGACGGTCGCTACAAGATTGATCGTCACCTGCGTCTGGGCGCGGGTTACTCGCTGAAACTGCCCTTTGAGCCGCGACTGGCGTTCGCGGCCAAGGACGGCTCATTCACGGCCAACCTGGAACAATGCAACGGCTGCGGTGGTTGTCTCAAACAAACGCCTGTGATGTGCCCGACGTTCCTGGCCACCGGCGAAGAAATCATGTCCACGCGCGGGCGCGCCAACGCCATTCGCGCGGTGTTGGAGTTGCGCGGCACCGGCCGTGAACCGCTTCACTCGGCGGAACTTGACGCGGCATTGAGCAACTGTCTGTCATGCAAAGCCTGCACCGCGGAATGTCCGTCTAACGTCAACCTGGCATTGTTGAAGGCGGAACTGTTGCACGCCCGCATCCGGCACGACGGATTGACACTGCGCGAGAAGCTGTTCAGTTCGGTGGACCGCCTGGGTCGGATGGGCTGCGCGATGCCGCGCGTGGCCAATGTGCTCCTGGGCTTCACGCCCCTGGCTTATCTGGGCCGCCGGTTTTTGGGCTTCACCACCCGGCGACCATTGCCGCGTTTCGCGCGGGAACGGTTCGATCACTGGTTCGCCAAGCACGAAAGTCGCGCCGGCCGGTTTCGCGGCCCGGTTATCCTGTGGGACGACACCTTCGTGCGCTATCACGAACCGCATATCGGCCAAGCCGCCGTCCGGGTGCTGGAGACCGCCGGCTATAAAGTCACACTGGTACCCTGGCGCCAATGCTGCGGACGACCCGCCTTCAGCCAGGGCAATCTTGATGAAGCCGCGCGGCTGGGACGGCACAATCTTGCCCTGCTGAACAACACCCCGAACGACACGCCGATTATTTTCCTCGAACCTTCGTGTTACGCAATGTTCGCGGAGGATTACCGGGAATTGAAATTGCCGGGCGCAGAGCGAATCGCAGCGCGTTGCTTCTTGTTCGAAGACTTCATTGAAAATCTGCTGAAACGGGAACCCCGTGCGCTCCGGTTCAACGACAAAGCCGAGCGCATTGTCATCCATGCTCATTGTCATGCGAAAGCGCTGGCCCGTCCGGACCGGGCGCGGCAACTGGCGGAACGCTTGCCGGCGCGCAAGGTATCGCTGCTTGACACCGGCTGCTGCGGCATGGCCGGTGCGTTTGGGATGCTGGAATCGAAATATGAGCTTTCCCTGAAAGTCGCCGAGCCGCTCATCCAACAAATCAAAGCCCAGCCTCTCGGAACCATCATCACGGCATCGGGGACGAGTTGCCGGCAGCAAATTCAACATCTGGCCGAGGTCCGGCTGCGGCACATGGCCGAAGTCCTGGCGGATGCGCTGATCTGACATCGCACCAGACTGTGTGTGACCTATTCGTCACCGAACGTTGCGCGCCAAGCTAACCGCTCATTCCAATCGCCATAAAATTGGTGGCCGGCCCAGGTTGGGCAGGTAAATCGTTCACTGCTTGAGTGATTTCCGGAGCCAACAGGGCGACCGCCAAAACAATAACGCCGCTGGTGACGATATTTTTCATCAAACCGTTTTTGCTTTCCGGCGATGCCAGGCAAGGAATGAGCCGCCCAAGCCGAACAAACCAAAAACGCCCGGTTCAGGAACAGCCGTGGCGTCTATGGCATATTGAGCGAAAGCGCTTGAAGTATAATTCCAAGATGAACCATCACTGGATTGGAAAAAACCTTCAAAACTCCATCCACCAAATGGATTATAGGAATTTCCACCCGCATAACTCCATTCATAAGCGCCGTTGGCAACTGCTGTTCCAGCGGTGAGCACAATAAAATAAGTAGTGTATGGCGATAACGTGAGGCTTGAAACAGGAGTATAAGTAAAAATGCCGCCAGTCGCGGGATCGGTAGAACCGCTCAAAGTGCCAAGGCTGCTTCCGGGAAGAGGGCCGCCAATACCGACGTCTGTGTAAAGCATGGCCACGAAGCCGCCGGGATTGCCCGAGGCGTCCGTCATCCCCAATTGAACGGAGTTGAGCACATACCCGCCGACATTGTTTCCCGTATGAATCCCCGCCGCCAGCCACAAATCACTTCCCACCGCAAGACTGCCAGCCGATGGCTGGCCCAGGTTGGATAGGTAAATCGTTCCCTGCGCCTGAGTGATTTGCGGAGCGAGCAGTGCTACCACCAAAACAATGACGCCGCTGATGACGATATTTTTCATCAAACCGTCTTTGCTTTCCGGCGATGCCAGGCAAGGAACAAGCCGCCCAAGCCGAACAAACCAAAAACGCCCGGTTCAGGAACAGCCGTGGCATCTATGGCATATTGGGAAAAAGAGCCTGGTGGATAATCGCCTAGCGGTCTCCAAGAATACAATGAGCCGTCACTGGAACCAAAGGCGAACCCCCCCGCCCAACTATCACTTGGATTATATGACGATGTGTTTACATAGCTCCACTCATAAGCACCATTGGCAACCGTAGTTCCGGCAGTGAGCACAATGAAATAAATTGTGCTTGGCGACAGCGTAAGGCTTGAAGCCGGAGTATAAGTGTAAATGCCGCCAGTCAAAGGATCGGTAGAGCCACTAAGAGTGCCGAGGCTGCTTACGGGAAGAGGGCCACCAGGACTTTCTCCGTAGTAAAGCATGGCCGTGAAGCCGTTGGGGTTGCCAGAGGCGTCTGTCATCCCCAATTGAATGGAATTGAGCATATATCCGCCCGTATTGGTTCCCGTAACAAACGCCACAGCCAGCCAGGAATCACTTCCCACCGCAAGACTGCCAGAGGATGGTTGACCCAGATTGGACATGTAAATCGTTCCCTGTGCCTGAACAATTTGCGGAGCAAGCAGTGCGACCGCCAAAACAACGACGCCGCTGATGACGATATTTTTCATTAAACCGTCTTTGCTTTACGGCGATGCCAGGCAAGAAACAAGCCGCCCAAGCTGAACAAACCAAAAACGCCCGGTTCAGGAACCGCCGTCGCGTCTATGGCAAATTGTAGATCAATGGGTGAAGCCGAAGTCCAATATGATCCATTACTAGACTGGTAGATATCAGAAAACGTCTCCCATCCACCACTTGGATTATAGGAGTATGTGCCCGCATGGCTCCAGTCATAAGCGCCATTGGCAACCGTTGTTCCGGCGGTCAGCACAATAAAATAATTTTCGTATGGTAATAACGTAAGGTTTGAAGCAGGCGTGTAAGTAAAAATGCCGCCGGTCGCTGGATCGGTAGAACCACTAAGAGTGCCGAGGCTGCTTCCGGGAAGAGGGGCACCAGGGAAATTGCCTACTCCGCAAAGCATGACCGTGAAGCCGTTTGGGGTACCAGACGCGTCCGTCATCGCCAATTGAATGGAGTTGAGCACATACCCGTCGGCATTGGTTCCAGTATGAAAAGTCGCCGCCTGCCATGAATCACTTCCCACCGCAAGACTGCCAGCCGATGGCTGGCCCAGATTGGACAGATAAATCGTTCCCTGTGCCTGAGCAATTTGCGGAGCAAGCAGTGCGACCACCAAAACAACGACGCCGCTCATGACGATATTTTTCATTAAACCGTCTTTGCTTTGGGTTCTATTTTTCTACATTCGTTTTTAACTGACTTTTAGATTTTTACTCCATTTGCTGAAATATTACAAGAAATATTTCAGAACTTTTCAAAGCGTTGGCGGACGTGAGGGTTTTACCCGCGCCCGGTGCACGCTTTCAATTTGACTGCGTTATCGGCACAAGCTTTTCAACGCTGCGCGCAGTTCGGTGTATTGAAATTTAAAGCCGCTTTCGAGAAAACGTTTCGGCGCACAACGGCGCCCGGTGAGCGCGAGGCTAGGCTCGGTTTGCATCAACCACGAGCCAAGGCGCACAGCCCAGACCGGCGCGCACGGACTCCATGGGCGATGCAAGGCACGCCGCAATTCGCGCATGAATTCCGCGTTGGTCACAGGATTTGGTGCACTTGCGTTGAAGGTTCCGGCCAAATCTTCGCGCTCAATGGCCTCGATGAACATCTGGTTTATGTCTGCGATGTGAATCCAACTGATGTATTGCCGACCGCTGCCGGCGGCGCCGCCGAGAAACCACTTGGTCAATTTACCGAGCACGGACAGTGCGCCGCCGTCGCGAGCCAGCACAATGCTGATTCGGAACAAAACTTTTCGCGTTTTGGGAGTGGACGCAGTGTTGAAGGCTTTTTCCCAAAGCCGGCAAATTTCCACGGCGGCTCCGGGTTTCGATGGCGAATTTTCGTCACACCATTCACTTCCCAAATCGACGTAAAACGCCAGCGACCCGGCTTGCACCCAGACCCGCGGCGGACGCGTGACGTGATAAATGGCCGCCGCCACGGCACCGACGGAGTTGACGCGTGACTCGATGATCTCACGCAGATTTTCCGGTGTATGACGGCAATTCACGCTGCGGCCGGCCAGATTCACCACCGCCTCGGCACCATCCAGAAATTGAATCCATTCGCCGACGTGTTCGCCGTCCCATTCCGCTTCCCTGACGCCATCATCCCGTCCGCCGGGCGTGCGCGTCAGCACGACGACTTCATAATCGTGGTCGAGCAACGCCCGCGCCAGCGCCCGGCCTAGGAAACCGCTGCCGCCCGCCAATACCACGCGCCTTTTATTCATGACAACAAGTTTAGTTTTGGCGCATTCCCGTCGTTAAGTGGATTGGCTTCAAAATGCGCCCGCTCCAAATCGGCGAGCCAGTTTCGAATCAACTGACGCGTAGAGTCCAGATTCAACCGCTCATGTTCGCGCGGATATTTTTCGAAGTTGGCCAGGGCCAGTTTGAACAGCGCGGTGGCGGGTTGCGGATGATTCCGCTGCAGATGCACAAACGCGCCGGCGAGTTGAATCAAGCCCTTGTAAAACGCGCCGTTGGGGCCGTGTTTGTCCTTCAGCCAGAGATGCTCAAGGACTTCGTGCGCCTCGTAAAAAAGCTGGCGGTTGAAACAATCAAAAAAGCCGACGTAATGCTGGTTGAGTTTGTGTCCCTGATGCTGTTCCACCAGCGCGGCGATACGTTTGTGTTTGCGGCTCACGCATTCAGGGTAAAGGCGGGGTGACAGGTGACAAGTGACAAGTGACACGAAAGCACACCAATTCCTGAAATCATTTTGGGATGGATGACTGTGGGAAAAGCGGTGGAGGGCCACCGCAGTCCAAAACCTGGCGGAAATTCGGAACGGCTCGGCGTGCGCGAAGCGTCTTGGAGTGCGCCAGCCCTCTGGCGCTTTGGCAGGCCGGAACTTGTAGGAGACGACGTGAGGAGTCTCATTCTGAAAAATCCGCAATCCGCAATCGGCAATCCAAAATTGAAATGAGTCTCGTCACCTCGACTCCTACGACAAAACCAAAGGCGAACGGGGCGCACCCGCAAACGGGACGGACTTGCTTGTCACGCCAAAGTGATCTGTCTCGCCGAAGTCCGACGAAGGCGGAAACGGCGGCGGATCAGCGCACTCCAAAATCCGCAATCCGAATTCCGCATTGGCAACGGACTCTTTTCCTGAATCCATTTTGGGATGGACGACAGTCGCAAGTAGCGTTTTCATTTCGCCGTGATTGACATCCGGCAATTCAAAAACCTCCGGCTTCATGGCGGCTTCATTGTCAAGGACATCGAATTGACCAATGCTCCCATCGTGGATGCCATCGGGCGCGAAGCCATCGCGCAAACCAGCGCCATTGCCCGCGAATTTCGATTGCGCATCCGCGCCGGTTTGAGCGAGGCAGAATTGTCCGTCACGTTGTATCACGAAATTCTCGAAGCCGCTTCCGTGGCCATTGCCAGTTCGCCCGCGAACGTGATGGATTTCAACGAAGCGGATTTTGAGCGCGCCGCCCGCGAGGCGCATGAACGTTGGGGAAATGCCTCGCCCGCCAATCTCAATCTCCTGTTGCAATTCCATGGATTTCGAGGACAATAAAGCTATGGTTGACCGCGATAAAATTCAGTTCGACCTCATCAAGCTGGCGGACGGCGGGCGCATCCTGCGCCTCACCGAGCCGCAATCCGGGCTGGCTTTGGAAAAGAAGCTGGCTCCGGCGGACGCCGTTGTCCCGCAAAAGGAAAAACTGCTCCGCGCGTTTGAAGCCGCGCTGGCCCGCGTCGAACTGGCGGCGGCATAATCCGCACTCCGCCTTCCGAATTCCGCATGGGCAACATGTCGCGTCCCGCAAGGTGGAACGGACGGGAACTCTTTTCCTGTATTCAGTTTGGGATGGACAATAAGGGCAAATTGTGCTTGGCTTTCCGATGTTAAGGCAAGACCATGAAAGCAAAACGAAACACGATTCGAATTTGTCTGCTCTTTGCCGCGATGCTGCCCGCCGTGGTGCAAGCCCAATTCACTTTCACGACCAACACATACACCGTGGGCAGCAGGCCCGAATCTGTCATCGCCGTGGATTTGAATGGAGATGGAAAAGTTGATTTGGCCTGTGCGAACGCTTTAGACAATTCCATTTCGGTGTTTACAAACAGTGGCAGAGGTGGCTTTGTGCTTGCATCTACGCTGAACATCGGCGCGTATCCTTATTCGCTTACGGCAGCAGACCTAAATGGAGACAGTAAATTGGATTTGATTTCTGCAAATATGGGTGACGGCACGATTTCGGTATTGACTAATGACGGGAGCGGTAATTTCACAATTGTGTCAACGCCAAGCGTAGGATGGAGTCCAGTTTCAGTTATTGCTGCGGATATTAACGGGGACGATAACGTAGATTTGATTTGTGCTAATGAAACCGCTGGCACACTCCAAGTATTGACGAATGACGGCAGCGGCAACTTTACAATTGCGTCAACACTAACCGTAGGGTGGTATCCAAGTTCGGTTGTTGCGGCGGATGTAAATGAAGATGGGAAAATGGATTTGATTTGTGCCAATGCGATAAATTCCGTTTCGATATTTACTAACGATGGCAGTGGTGGCTTTGTGTTGTCCTCTACACCGGAAACAGATTATGATTCTGAGTTTGTCATCGCGTCTGACATCAATGGCGATGGCAAGGTGGATTTAATCACCGCGAACTGGGATTCTATCTCGCTTTCCGTTTTGACTAATGATGGCACCGGTAATTTTTCGACCGCTTGCACGATTGGTGTGGTAGATCAGGATACTCGTTCCGGATGTCCAAAAAGTGTTGCGGCGGCGGATGTGAATGGCGATGGTAAAATAGACTTAATTTGCGCAAATTGGTGTGCTGGATTGATACAAGTATTTACGAATGATGGCAGCGGCGGCTTTACGCTTGCTTCTGCCATTGGATTTAATGGCAGCCCCGCTTCAGTGACAACTGCCGACGTAAACGGAGACGGTAAAATGGACATAGCAAATGTGAACGGGGACAGCACTCTTTCAGTGTTGGCCAATGCTTCTATTTTTCCGCCGCCAACTGTCATCCCGTCATTGGCACTAAAATTTCAGGACCAGAATTTGCGTGTGGCTTGGCCTTCAATTTCGCCGGGTTGGTCTTTGCAGCAATGCATGGATTTAACGGTTTCAAATTGGTCGCCAAGCGGTTACAGCGGCTATTTAATCGCAGATGACGGGACAAACAAAAGTCTCACTGTTCCAATATCTGGAGGCAATTTATTCTTTCGCCTGTTGCATCCCTGAAAACGATGCCCCAAAGCCAGAGGTTTTAATAATCTGCACAGTTCTCCTATTTGATTTCAAATTATCATGTGGTCAAGGATGCGACGAAGGTTCGTTTGCTCACGGGTGCCGGTTTGATTGACGCCAAGGTGGTTCAGGTGGATGCGACCAATGATCTGGCTTTGTTGAAAGCGGACGGGCGGTTTGCACCGCTGCCCATTGCCGCCAGTCGCACGGTGGCTCTGGGCGGCACGGTGGCGACGGTCGGTTTTCCCGACATCGGTTTGCAGGGGTTCGCGCCCAAGCTGGCCAAGGGGGAAATCGCGTCGCTGTCCGGCGCGGGGGATGACCCGCGCTATTTTCAAATCAGTGTGCCGGTGCAGCCGGGCAATTCGGGCGGGGCGCTGGTGGATGAACGGGGTAACGTCATCGGCATCGTGTCGGCCAAGCTGGATGCGTCGGCGGCGCTGGCGGCGAGCGGGGCGTTGCCGGAGAATGTCAATTACGCGGTCAAGAGCCGGGAGGGACGGCATGTTGCCGTCCCCAATTTCAGGAACGCCGACACGGCGTCCCTCCCAGTTCTCGAATCGGTGCCGGCCGTTTCCGCTAAACTCAAAGCGCCGAACACAGCGGATGAAAAGTTTTCGGACGTGGCGAAGTCGGCGCAGGATGCGGCGGTGCTGGTGCTGGTTTATTGATTTGGAGTGCGGCGACGTGTCGCCGCTTTGAAAGCGCGGACATGTCCGCGCAGTCCAAAAAAATCTACGGCTCGCGGGGACGCTCGCCCCACCGAAAAAGGCGACGGGGACAGGTGGCAAGTGGCAGGTGACACGATTTCCTGTCACGTGTCACTTGTCACCTGTCACATGTCACCTGCATCTGTCACCTGCATTGACAATTCCCCTGCCCTGCGACACTCTGCGCGCATGGCAAAACCTGCATTGGGACGTGGCCTCGGCGCGTTGCTGGGCGGCAGTCCGGTTCTCACCCCGCCTGCGCCAGTGCTCGCCGTTCAACCGTCCGCACCCCTGGCGCCCGCACCCGTGCCTGACTCCGGCGAACGGGTGCAACGCGTGCCGCTCGACCACATCCGTCCGTGTCCGCTCCAGCCGCGCAAGGATTTTTCCGCTGAATCGCTGCGCGAACTGGCCGATTCCATTCGCGAACAGGGCATTGTCCAGCCGCTCATTGTCCGCGAGCGTAACGGATTTTTTGAATTGATCGCGGGCGAACGCCGTTGGCGCGCCGCGCAACTGCTGCAATTGACGGAAGTGCCGGTCATCGTCCGCCAGGCCGATGACCGCGCGGCGCTCGAACTCACGCTCATCGAAAACCTGCAGCGCGAAAACCTCAATGCCATCGAAGAAGCGCACGGCTACGCGGAACTCGCCGAACAATTCCAACTGACGCAGGAGGACATTGCCGCCAAGGTCGGCAAGGGCCGCGTGGTTGTGGCCAACGCGTTGCGACTGCTGAAATTGCCGGCGACCATCCAGAATTTCATCCGCGACGGGCGGCTTTCGGTCGGCCACGCCAAAGTCATTCTCGGACTCGCAAACGAGAAGGATCAAAAGCTTGTTGCCGAGCGCGTGATCAAACAGGGTTTGAACGTCCGCCAGACGGAGGGCTTGGTTGCCAAGCGGCAAAAGCACGGAGCGCGCCGGGTTGCGCCACAGCCGGAATTGGTCGCTGCGCCCGCCGGTGACCCGCACATTGCGGATTTGGAGGCCCGCCTGCGCGAAGTCTTTGCCACCAAAGTGCAGCTTCATTACGCACAAGGCACCGGCTCGGTGGAAATTTCCTTTTTCAGCGACGAGGAGTTGGAACGGATTCTGCAAATCTTAGGAGTGACGAGTGACGGGTGACGATCAGCACAAAACAGAAAGGTGACAGGTGACAAGTGACAGGTGACAAGAAATCAGACCGAGGTGAAACTCTAAATTCTGCGGATCGGTTGGAGTCTTTTGGCATCTATCAATTCGCCCGCCAGCTTTTCGAGGATTTTTGGAAAGACTCCGATGTCTTACTGAAGGACTATCGCGGACGGGAATTAGTGAAACAGCAGGTGCGAAGTTTGGATTCGATCTGTGCAAACATGGAGGAAGGTTTTGGCCGCGGTTATGGCAAAGAGCTGCCGCAACATCTAAAAATTTCCCGGGGCGAAGCCAGAGAAAGTCGGGGACGTTACGAACGTTGTAATCACCTGCTACCACCCGAAATCGTCGCGCAACGCGTCGCCACTTTAAGCCATATCATCGGCGGCTTAAGCAAAACCATTCAAACCATTGAAAACCGCGCCCGACGGCAGTCTTAATCTTGTCACATGTCACTTGCCACTTGTCACTTTCTTGTCACCCGTCACCCGTCACCCGCCACACGTCACTCTCCATGATTTTAGAAGTTGTCAAATACGGCCATCCGGCGCTCCGGCAGAAAGGCGCGCGCATCGAAACCGTCACGCCGGAAATCAAAAAGCTCGTTGCCGACATGTTTGAAACCATGCACGTGAACCACGGCGTCGGTTTGGCGACGCAACAGGTTGGGCTCGCGCTGCAACTCACGGTGATTGACGTGCGCGAGGTCAAAGACCGTCCGTCATGGCTGGAATTGGACGGCCAACCCGCCGACGTGAACGAATTCATGCCGCTGGCCTTGATCAATCCGGAAATCAAGCCGGGCGGCGAGCCGGTGGCCGGCAGCGAAGGCTGTTTGAGTTTTCCGGAAATTTACGCGGAAATCACGCGCCCCGAGTCGGTGGACGTGAAGGCATTGAACGGCAAAGGCAAACCGGTTGAATTTCGGTGTGGCGGTTTGCTGGCGCGGGTGGTTCAGCATGAAGTGGATCACTTGAACGGCATTTTGTTCATTGACCGGATGAGCAAAATCACCAAAGAAGAACTTCAACCACAACTGGACGCGCTCCAGGCCGCAACGAAAGCGGAGTTGAAAACAAAATGATTTCTCCAGCTTGTTCCGGGCGTTGCATCCGAACAGCTCACGCCTGCGTTTGCCCGGCAACTTCTTCTCGACAGAAAACGGCGCGTTGCTAGTTTCACGGCAGGCATGGCACAAACCAAACGCATCGGCATCCTGACGGCGGGCGGCGACAGCCCCGGCCTCAACGCCGCCATTCGCGGTGTCGGCAAAACCGCGCTCGGCTTTTATGGCATGGAAATCGTGGGCTTCCGCGACGGCTTCCGCGGCATCGTCGAGGACCGGCGGCTCAAGCTCGACCGATCCACTTTGGCCGGTATCCTCACCGTGGGTGGCACCATCCTCGGCACCAGCCGCGACAAACCGCATCGCATGACGATTGACGGGCGCGTCCATGACATGACGAATGTCATCGTCAAAAATTACAAACGTTATGGCCTCGACGTACTCGTCTGTCTCGGCGGCGGCGGCACGCAAAAAAGCGCGTTGCGCCTCGCCGGGGCCGGACTCAACGTCATCACCCTGCCCAAGACGATTGACAACGACGTGGCGATGACCGATGCGTCGTTCGGTTTTGCCACCGCGCTGGACATCGCCACCGACGCGATTGACCGCCTGCACAGCACGGCGCACAGCCATCACCGCATCATCGTCACCGAAATCATGGGGCATCGGGCGGGCTGGCTGACGTTGGGCGCCGGCATTGCGGGCGGCGCGGACGTGATTTTAATCCCCGAAATTCCCTACGACGTTCACAAAATCGCCGAAGCCATCCGCCGCCGCAGCCGCGCCGGAACCAACTTCAGCATCGTGGCCGTGGCCGAAGGCGCGATGAGCAAAGAGGACGCCCGGCCCTATGGCATAGCCGAAGCACGAAAGGAAAAGGCTCGAAATCAAAAAGAGAAACACGGGGCCAAGCTCGAACTCGCTGCGCTGGAAGCCAGGCACAGCGGCAACACCTTGCGACTGGCGAAACAACTGGAGGAACTCACCCGCCTGGAATCGCGCGTGACCATTCTTGGCTATGTCCAGCGCGGCGGCATACCGTCGCCCTCCGACCGACTGCTGGCCACACGGCTCGGCAGCGCGTGCAGCGATTTGATCCACGAAAATGTTTTCGGCGTGATGGTCGCGTCGCGTGGCGACCGGGCCGAGCCTGTCCCGCTGGAAAAAGTCGCCGGTAAACGTAAACTTGTCCCGCCCGACCATCCGTGGGTTGAAGCCGCCCGCCGCGTGGGAACGTGTTTGGGGGATTGAACCGCAGTAGCCAATTTGAATAGGAGGGCGCGCACTCCGTGCGCGCCGCGGCTTGCAGAGGACTGCAAGCCCTACCAAGCGAAATCGCGGGCGCTGTTATCAGCCTTTGATGATTGTCGCGCCAGCCGCGGGTCGCGAACTGAATATTGTCGCGTCAATGCCGGTCTTCTTTTTGTAGTCGGCGGCAATCCTTTTTGAAATCGCTTCGACAGCGTCAGTTCTCACCAGCGCGATGGCACAGCCGCCGAACCCGGCGCCCGTCATGCGGCAGCCGTAAACGCCGCCTTTGACGCCGATGGATTCCGCGATTTCGACGACGACATCGAGTTCTTCGCAACCGACTTCGTAATCGTCACGGAGTGAATAATGGCTGGCATACATGAGCTGGCCAACGGTCGGCCAGTTTCCGGCGCGAATGCCTTCCACGACGGAAAGGGTGCGTTCGATTTCACCGACGACGTGGCGCGCGCGGCGGTAAACCACCGCATCCATCCTGCCTCTGACATTTTCGAGCGCGTCCGGCGTGGCATCGCGGAGTGAAGGCAGGCCAAGAGCTTTGGCGGCCGTTTCGCATTGTTTGCGGCGCGCGGCATATTCGCCGCCGGCCAGATGGCGTTTCACGTTGGTGTTGACAATGAGCACGGCAACGGACGGATCGCTCAAGGGCACGAGTTCCGTCCGGTGCGAACGGCAATCGAGGAGCAGCAAATGATTTTCGCGGCCCATGACAGAAATGAACTGGTCCATGATGCCGCACGGCATGCCAGCGAAATCATGCTCGGCCTGCTGGCAAAGCAACGCCTTTTCGACCGGGTCAAGTCTTTTGCCGGCGATGACTTCGAGCAAGGTGGCCGTGGCCACTTCGAGCGCCGCGCTGCTGGACAACCCGCCGCCCACCGGCACGGAGGAGTGAACCATGGCATCGAAACCGCCGGGGTTCAGACCGCGGGCAAGGCACCCGGCAATCACGCCGCGCGGATAATTCCCCCATTCCGGTGTGCCGGGCTGGACGGGCTTGGACAAATCAATGAAGACCGGCCCGGCCCCGGACGTGGTGTGGATTTGAATGACGTTTTTGCCGTTCGCCGAGTGGTCGGCGGCCATGACGGTGTAGCGTTCGATGGCCATCGGCAGCACAAACCCGTCGTTGTAATCGGTGTGCTCGCCGATAAGGTTGATGCGGCCGGGCGCGGCGACAATCCACCGCGGCGGTCGCCCGTAAGTTTTGGCAAATTCATTCGCAACGCGGCTGGCGAGTTCGCTCAGGTTCATATTTGAAAAAAGCTTTAACCAATGGCTCGCCCCGGCCGCCGGATAATTGAGGAAGCTGGAGATGCCACAATCACTTTTGTTGCGGCGGCGTTTTCCGGCGGCGCCAGGCGAATACCAGCATCAACGCCCCGAACGCGAGCAGGACAAGTCCCCACCACAAATTGATGTTGATGTCGAGCACGGTTGAGTCCCGGCTCGATGCCAGTCCAAAAATGGCAAGCATCGCCCCAAAGAGGCTGAACATGATCCCGATTGGAAGTCGCAGGTCAAAATTCATAACACGGTTTCACGCGCAATTTGCATACGGCCTTTCACCAGAAAATTACATTCAAGACAACCGCCGCCGCGAGCACCAAAATGCCGACGGTCACCGGCCGTTTATACCACGGCTCGTGAGCCGTCTCGGGTTTGGGCGTAAGCGAATAGACCAAGCCTTTGAGTTCTTCGTCCGACTTGTTCCGTTTTGTCGCGAGTGAAATCAGAATCGTGAGCACAAAACAGCTCGTCCAGGCGACAATCGCCATCCAGAAGTTTTGGCCCATTTCACTGTGAAAGGTGAAGTGCTGCCCGAGCCAGCCGCCCTTGATGCCGGCGGTGGCGCCTTCGCTCAACGCCAGGCCGTGAAAAATAGCCGCGCTGATTGTGCCGCCGAGCAACCCAAAGAAGGCGCCGTGGCCGGTGGCGCGCCGCCAGAACATCCCCAGCAAAAACGTCGCGAAGAGCGGTGCGTTCACAAAACCGAACACCAGTTGCAGCATGTCCATGATGTTGTTGAACGCCGACGCCAGATACGCCGCGCCGATGCTGAGGATGATGCCGCCCACGGTCGCCCACCGCCCCATCCACAAATAATGGTGGTCCGACTTTCCCGGCGCGAGGTAGCTTTGATAAATGTCGTAGGTCCAGACGGTGTTGAAGGCCGTCACGTTCCCGGCCATGCCGGACATGAACGACGCCATCAGCGCGGTGAACCCGATGCCCAGCAGGCCGCTCGGAAAATATTTCACCAGCATCACGGGAATGGTCATGTTGTAATCCGGCACGCCGTTTTTCAGGGGCAGAAAATGGTTCCCGCCGGAAACATGGAGGGCAATCGCAATCATGCCCGGCAAAATCACCAGCGCTGGAAAAAGCATCTTGGGAACGGCGGCAATGAGCGGCGTGCGGCGCGCGGCGGACATGGAATTGGCGGCCATCGCGCGTTGCACGACCAGAAAGTCCGTGCACCAGTAGCCGAACGACAGCACGAAGCCCAGTCCGGCCACCATCCCAAACCACCCGACGCCCATCGGATTGTCCGTCGCGCTGCTCATGTGTTGCCAGGAATCCGTCCAGGTGCCCGGCGCGAAGCCCTGGCTGGTCGCCACCGGAATCAATTTTTCCTTGAGCGCGCCCCAGCCGCCCACGTCCTTTAACGCGAGGAAAACCAGCGGCGCAAATCCAAAAACGATCATGAAAAATTGCAGCACCTCGTTGTAAATCGCCGAGGTGAGTCCGCCGAGAAAAATGTAAACCAGCACGACGATGGCTGAAATGGCAATGCTCAGATTGAAATTCCAGCCGAGCAGAATTTCAAACAGGCGCGCCAGCGCGTACATTGAAATGCCCGAGGAAAACACGGTCATGACGGCGAACGAAATCGCGTTGAAACCGCGCGTTTTTTCATCGAAACGCAATTTGAGATACTCGGGCACCGACCGCGCTTTTGAACCGTAATAGAATGGCATCATGAAAATGGCGAGGAAGACCATGGCCGGAATCGCGCCCACCCAGTAAAAATGGCTCGTCATAATTCCGTATTTTGCGCCGGAAGCCGCCATGCCAATGACCTCCTGCGCCCCGAGGTTCGCCGAGATGAACGCCAGTCCCGTCACCCACGCGGGCATCGAACGGCCCGACAGGAAAAAATCCGCACTGCCCTTCATGTAGCGCTTCAAAATCCAGCCGACGGCAATGACGAACACGAAGTAAATAAACAAGATCGTGTAGTCCACCCAGGCAAGATGTATTGGTTGCATAAGGGGCGCGTCAGATTTAACAACCGAAATCGGGTGCGTCAATTCAATTGGGGCCTTGGTTTTGCATCCCAGCGTCGTTGAGTTGAGAAGAATCTGCGTAAGGCGCCGTTTACTTCACCCGCAGCAAGGCGCAGCCGTGCGGCAGCAGTTCGTTGACATATTTTTCCTGTCGCGCCAAATCTTTTCGCAACCACAAATCACGGACTTCAGGCACGGAACGGAACCCGAGATTGCGCCACCAAAGATCCACCTTCACCGGTTGGTCGGTCCGATTGAAAAAGCCGACGGCCAGCGAACCATCTGCCAACTCTTTTATCCAGGTTTCTGCGATTTGCGTGCCGTCGGTCAGCCGCCGCGCCGGTTTGCCAAGCGAATCCTGATTCACCGCGAGCACTTCGGGGTTGGAGATGATGGCGGTCGTCCAGTCGTCGTTGTCCGGCAGGTTCATGCCGAGGATGAGCGGCGATGGCGCCAGCGCCCAAAGCGACACCAACGTGAGCTGTTCGTCGCGGGTGAAGCGCGTCCAGCGGTCGGGATGCACGTCGCAATTCCGTTGGCAGATGTGGCCGAATGGAATCATGTCGCCGTCCGGCCAATG
>Ga0187874_10001751_pt1 | contig 18396 bp, 23 predicted proteins | sample June2016WEW_16_1_3_FD_132993 | JGI IMG/M metagenome (GOLD analysis project Ga0187874, IMG submission 132993) | Peatland microbial communities from SPRUCE experiment site at the Marcell Experimental Forest, Minnesota, USA - June2016WEW_16_150 | ecosystem: Environmental > Terrestrial > Soil >... | reverse complement strand
TATCGACGGCGCCGTAGTAGTTGTAGACGCGGTTGAGGAAATTATGGCTCAAACCGAAATCCTTACCCGCCAAGCCCTTGAAGAACGGGTGTGCCCCGTGCTCTTCATCAACAAAGTTGACAGGCTCATCACTGAACTGCAGCTGAACGAGGATCAAATACAGCGGAAACTTGACCACATTATAGGCGGCTTCAACGACCTCATAGAAATCTACGCCCAAGGGCCCTTTAGGAGCCGATGGAAAGTCGATGTCCAGTTGGGTAACGTGGTTTTTGGTGCAGCATTGCATGGCTGGGGATTCACTTTCGGCATAGCTAAAAAGAAGGGCATCAAATTTTCAGACATCATAAAAGCTTACCAAGAGCGCGAGACCCCGAAACTGCAGAAGAACCTACCTGTTTTCCAAGCCATTTTTGAAATGGCAATCAAGAAAGTTCCAAACCCGCGTGAAGCCCAAGCCTACCGAGTTGAGGAGATTTGGGATGGGCAGATTGATACGCCGATTGGGAAAGCCTTGATTGAATGCGGCGACGATGGACCAGCGGTTTTCAGCGTAACCAACGTGCATTCCGACGGAAACGGCGGTACACTTGCATCGGGAAGACTGTTCTCTGGGAAACTTGAGAGGGGTGTGAGGCTGTATCTTGTCGATGCGCTGAAAGAGACAACTGTCAATCAGGTTTCTATTGATATGGGTTCGCTTAGAGAAGAGGTCAGCTGGGTTTCAGCTGGCAACTTGGCTTCCCTAAATTTGACGGGCGAGGTGAAGGCTGGCGAAACCCTTGTTGATTTGGCGGATAAGGCTGAGATGGTTCCCTTCGAAGGCATCAGCTACGTCTCCGAACCCGTCGTCACTTTGGCGGTTGAACCGAAAAACCCCAGAGACATCCCCATCTTGCTTGAGGCGCTGCAGAAGCTTGCAATTGAAGACCCCAACCTTAAGGTGACAGCCGACCAGCAAACAGGCGAATACCTGCTCAGCGGTATGGGTGAACTGCATCTGGAAGTCTCAATCAACCAGCTGAGAAACAGCGCAGGATTGGACGTCAGGGTTTCCTCGCCGAGGGTCGTGTACATGGAGAGCGTGGAAAAGACTGGCACTGTGGCTTTGGCGAAGAGTCCCGACAAGCTGAGCAGTTTCTGGGCGCAGGTTATGCCTGACGGGCAGGAAATTGAAGAGCAAGTGAGCATTCTCTCCGTTGATGAGCACCGCAACGTGCTTCTGGATTGCAGCGGGAAAACTGAACCCCTCTCCGAAGAGGTTTTGGAAGCAATCATAGGCGGCTTTGAATATGCCTGCAAAGCTGGTCCACTATGCGGCGAACCCGTGCGGCACCTGAAAGTCAGCTTAATCGATTTCCAATTAAGCAGCGAATTTGACTGCAACGAAGTCATGCGAGGGGTAGGTAAGGCAGTCTTCGGTTCCTTCTTAACGGCGCAACCCGCCTTGCTTGAACCAGTCTACAGAATAATACTCACAGTCTCAGCCGGAATCGCCAGCGAAACCTCCAGAATACTTGCCTCAAAACGAGGAAAAGTCACCTCTTTCGAACAGAAAGGGCTACAAACAGTCATCATAGGCTTCATCCCCGTTTCCGAGACATTCGGCTTCTCAAAAGAGCTCAGGTCAGCGACGTCAGGCAGGGCTTTTTGGCAATCGTTCTTTGACCACTGGGAAAAAATGCCTCAAAAGCTGTCTTCGCAGGTTGTAGCTGATTTGCGTCAACGTAAAGGGCTGTCGCTTGATGTGCCTAGGCCAGAAAAGTTCATGGAGCAGTAACAGCAATGCAACTCAATGTCCCTTTTGACTTGGATTTTTCTCTCTGCTGCGGACAGGTCTTCAGATGGAAGAAAATCAACGGTTGGTGGTACGGCGTCGTTGGAGAAAACATGTTTAAAATTCGCCAATGTGGAGCGGAACTCGAATTCGAAGGTGTCGACGCCAACTTTGTCACCCGTTATTTCGGTTTAACCGATGACTTGGAACAAATCAGCCAATGCATCGGAAGGGACCCTTACATTTGCAAGGCTCTTCAAAGGTTTGAAGGATTACGGATTGTTCACGAGAACCCATGGGAATGCCTCATCAGCTTCATATGCGCAACGTACAAAAGCATAGCAGCCATCGAGCATATGGTCTATAAGATTTCCGAGAAATACGGCGAAAAAAAGGCTTTTGACGGGAAACAGTTCTATATTTTTCCAACTGTTGAAAGCCTGTCAGCTGCAAGCGAAAACGGGTTGAAGGAGTGCGGCTTAGGCTACAGGGCAAAGTATGTGCAGGCGACAGCCAGAAAAATCCGGGAAGACAAGATAAACCTTGACGGCTTGAAATCACTTCCTTACCTTGACGCGAGAAAGGCGCTTGTTGAGTTTCCCGGCGTCGGGTTGAAGGTGGCTGATTGCGTCTTGCTGTTTTCGCTCGAAAAAACAGAGGGTTTCCCCGTGGATGTCTGGATCAAACGCGTACTCCTCACCCACTACGCAAAAGAGTTCCCAGATGAACTTGTAAAGAAACTTTCAGCCCATCCATCACTGAGCAACAGCGAATACGAAAAACTCAACTCTTTTGGACGAAGCTACTTTGGCAAGTACGCTGGCTACGCCCAAGAATACCTTTTCCATTACGAAAGAACCCAGCGTTAAGCTGCTCCTTGAGCGATAAGAAAGATTCAAATAACAAATGCTATTAATCAAGCAAATCCTAACTCAATGAGGCGTTTAGTATGGCAACTGAAGAAGGCAAACTTAACCAGTTAATCAAACAAAAAAGAGTTTTTCTCAGAGACGCATTGAAAGATTATTCTGCAGGCGGTAACGATATGCTTGACGATGTTGCCGGCTTCCTTGAAGAGGCAAAAGCGGAGATTTCTCATCGTTTGGAAGTCGCTAGCTGCTTAAAGGAAGATGAGGGAGAAGCTGCTTGGCGCAAGGAATCCCTCGCACTCTATTCGGAACGGTTTGAAAAATGGTTCGGCAAACCCTAGTTTTTTCGCTTGAAACAAACTGGCTGTGCTTCGGCGGAAGCGGAAAATGTTTAAATGTGGTAAAAAATAGCAATATTAAAAGAGAAACCTCGTGGGCCCGTAGCTCAGTTAGGTAGAGCGCCAGACTCATAATCTGTTGGTCAGGAGTTCAAATCTCCTCGGGCCCACATTAGACTTCAATCAACTATCAGTATGGGTGAAGACTGAGCTGAAACAAACAAGTCCCGCCTACAAGGCAGCATCGTTCTTTACGGGTCACCAGTTGATAATCGGTCTGCTAATGGTTCTTTTCGGCGTAAGCGACTTATGGTTTGTCATGCCGAACCTGTACGGTACTTTCCACGGTTACTACCTGAACTGGCAAATCTTTCACCTTTACCTGCCCCTGTGGACCTTTACAATCCCCATCCTTCTCGTTATGGCTCTTATAGGAACGTTGATTCTTGCAGTTTACAGCATAAAAGACATACGGCCAGCAAGAGTCGACTATAGGGAGCATGCCGCGGTGCTTGTGACAGTGCTCGCGTTCACTTACCTGGTTATTGGCGCTTGGCCGCTGTGGACCCAACATTACCCTTGGGCGTGGCAACAGGAAATCGCAAACTACGGAAACCTGCTGGTGCTGGCTCTTTTCGCGGGCAGCCTTTTGACACTAATGATTGGAACCGTTTCACTATACATCCACAGCAGAATTTATCATCAAAAGCACCCTGAATGATCCTTTTTCTCAAGTAGAAAATTGGTTGTTTGTGTTTTGGGTTGCTTTGTTGGTTCAGGGCTTGAGGCGTTTGTAGGTTGCGTTTTTTCCCGTTCCATCGCGTTGATTCCCGTTCTTTCCCGTCTTTTCCCGTTCCTTCCCGTTTTTTCGCGTTCCTCTTCGTTCATTTTTGATCTTTTTGCAACCTACTTTTTCCCGGGGACTATTGTTTGATGCAGGTGCCGCATCTGTCTCTAAGCAAAGTCGAATTTCGACCCCTCTATAGCTGCTCCCAAGGCAACCCCGACCTACGCACTTTTTTAACATGCATTTGGTTCAATCATGATCCGCCTAAACATCAAAATAGTTCAAAATACCTACCCCCTGAAAGCCGTTTTCATGCATTTTTTCCAATTTCAAACCCAAATCAAACCCAATTCCGCCGAAAACAAAACAACTTTTGAACCTGCAAGTTCAATTCAACAAAAAACTCAAAACAAAATTACCCAAAAAACAATAAAAAAATAAAAAAGAAAAATATTAAAGATTTTGTAAAGATGTTCAGCTAAGTTAGCTTAATATCTTCTTGGTGGTCTTCGTTTTGAGTAGCACTCTCGGCAATAAACTGGCCTTGTGCCGTCTGGTTTGAAAGGAACTTCACATTCTTTTCCACAGTCAGCGCAGGTTGCCTTGTGCATTTCTCGGTTGCCATATGACATTTTACTATTTTCAACTCCTATTATTTTCGGTGTATAAGAATTGCTTCTTACACAGTACCCATTTACTTATCGTTCATCCTTATAAATTGAGTGCTTCAAGACGACGAATAAGTTGAGTGCTGCCCAGATTATCGACCTATTTTTTCGGGTTTCATGAAAATTTTAGGAGCCGTCTGCGGGGTCAGATATCCGGTTGGGGGTGTTCTTACTTAGTTTTGTTTCTTTTTGAGAGCACTATATTTATACGATGGTTAAATATTGGATTGGGAGAAGAAGAAGGGAAAAGGCTCGTTTGACAGTTATCGTTGACGACGCGGGCAGCGGCGACTTGCTTTTTGGCGTCGTAGTAGGCGCCTACCGGGAAGAGACAGGGGAATTTAAGTATGACTTGATAGACGTGCGGTTCTACCAGGAGATTTTCCGTGAAAAAGAGTACCTGCAAGAATCCTCGCGCATTGTTTCTAAACTTGTTGGACGGTTTAGCCTTAAGCCAGAAGAGGCAGTCCACATTTGTCAAGGCTGCATCTTCGACGTAGCAGCAGAAGAACTCCGCAAGGTCTACGGTGAAGACCGCGTTAAACGAGTCAGAGTTGTCGGTGAAACGCAGCGACTCGTCGAAATCGCTTACCTGGATGAAATCCGCAATTTAGGCTACGAACCGTTAGCTGAGCGGGAAGAAAAAAGAGGCAAAAGCTTCTTCCATATGATGCGTTGGCTTAAAGATAACCCTGAAATGCTGCGTTACGCCAAGACAGGATGGCCACGCCTCAAGAATTACCATCTTTTCCAGCAGTTCCATCAGGAACCCATTCACACCGCGGTTTGCAGCGACTGCGGCGTCGAGTGTGAAGTGCCATTTCAACCCCGTGCAAACCGACCGGTATATTGCCGGAAATGTTGGCCTACTCATAGACCCAAGAAGAAAAGCCCGAGAAAAATGGCACATTAATCCAGCCCACAGCGTCACGTTGTTTCCAAGATGTATATACATACATGTTACATAATTTTATAAGCCAACGCAACATGTTGGAAAATCCTACAGGAGGCGAAAAAATGCTGAGTAGAGATTGCGATGGTTGTGAGATGCTGCACATATGCAGTGAACGCTACAGGCGCGTAAACAAAAGCGAGAAAGTGTACTGCCCAGATGGAACAGCACATCTGGTTGACCAAAACTAACCCTCCCCCATTTTATTGTTTCTTTTAGTTTGATGTAGAAAAGCAAAAATGCGTCGGTCACTTTAATCATGACTTGAACTTTATGGATAAGCCTGAATATGTGACTTGGAGCCGGAAATACGACAAAAGCTATGGGTGGCAGGCTCAACGGGAACGGGAATTAGGAGCCAAATTTCGAAAACAAAAAGTTCTAACAGTTGTCGACTTGGCCCAGGTGGTCGAGTGGAAATTCCAAGAAGAACCCGAAAAGAAAACGCGACTCTTAGAATTGGTGGCTAGAAACAGCCAAGAAAAAGTCAGCCGCATATCCAGCCAAGCATTCAATTTGCCGCAAGGCGACGACAACTACAAGATCAGCTGCTTAACTACCCTTGAAGGCGTCAGCCCCGTTATCGCAAGCGTTATCTTAGCCTTTTTTGACCCCCACCAATACGGAATTTTTGACTTAAGCGTTTGGAAACCACTGCTTGGCAACCCCCCGCCAAACCTCTACACACCACAAAACTACATCAAACTGCTTGCAGCGATGAGGAAGACCGCGGCGAAACACAATTTGGATGCAAGAACTGTTGACAAAGCACTTTTCAAGAAAAGCATAGACGAATCTACCTAATAATACAATGATTGTGTGAGTTCAAATGTTTTTTCCAGAAAACCCGAAAGTTCACTGTGCGCATGAAAAGCAATCGCAAGCGCGGATAAGTTTGCCGAAAACATGTGCATTCATAATTTTGCAGCTTGCTCATTTTTGGCAAGGCTTAAATTTTTCAACTCACACCAAAGGTTGAGGTTTCGAATAGTTGCCTTACTGCCGAAAATGCGGAGCCAAACTTGAAGAAAACGCCCATTTCTGCCACAAATGCGGGACTCAAGCAGTAAAGTTTACTCCGCCCCATTTGGTGAGACCAACCTCAAAAAGCCTACTTTCAACGCCCGAAATCGTTTTGATTGCCGTTACAATTGTTGCAATAATTGTGATCGCAAGCATCTTCGTTTTCATAACGTTTAACCATTTGAACATGAACCAGGCAAATTCTTCAAACCAAACGAACTTTGGCAGTTTCATTTTCAAAATTCATGAGGGGAAGACAGAAAACGACTTTTCAGCTCCAGACCTTTTTGGCAAAGCAAGTTTCATCACGGGTGCCGTGTCATCACTTCCGCACAATAACCGTTTATCGTTACCAGCCTATTGACGGCTAATCCGTAAACATTATTAAATGCCTTTTTTCAATTTTAAACCGTAAGAAAGTGGTTTTTGTGACAGAACAAAGAAAAGTAACTAAACAAGAACTTGAAGATAACAACGGGAAAAACGGCAAACCCGCCTACTTCGCGTATAACGGAAAAGTTTACGATGTATCGCAGAGCGGCCTCTGGACTGACGGAGACCATTTGGGAATGCATCAGGCAGGCAAAGACTTGACTGGAGAATTGGAGATGGCACCGCATCGGGAAGAAAACTTTGCAAGAGTCAAACTCGTAGGCGACTTAGTATAAGTCGGAATCAGAAAAGACATTGAAGCACGGAATCAATCGAGCGCAGCTTATTTAACAGATTTTTCGAGTCTTTTCCACTCAGAGGTTCCTGCATGCTGTTTAGTTCACCGACTATTTCATAAACGCTGTCGAAAGCGGCTTTCACGCCTAAATCGTTGTTCATGGCGGTTTCGAACCCAGAAACTATGCCATCGACAAGTGCCCCCGTTTCCCGATTAGAACAAACCTCACGGGTTCCCTGAACTGTCTTAACCATTTTCCTGAAGGAGTCAAGTTTCCGACTGGTTTCAGCCAGCCTTTCAAAGGTGAAATTCAGTCTTTTCCTGTAAGGAGCATAGATGAGGAAAAATCTTAACTGCTCGCCAGTGAAACCCTTTTCTAAAACGTCGTCTGTGTAGACCACGTTGCCGACGCTTTTGGACATTTTCTTGCCGTTGACTAATAGGTGTGCGCCGTGGAGCCAGTATCGACTGAATTGCTTACCACTTGCGGCTTCGGCGATGGCAAGCGTGTAATCGTGGTGGCGGACTAAGTTGTCGATTCCGCCACAGGCAACGTCGATTGTGTAGCCCAAATGCTTGGTTACGATTGCGGCGTCTTGAATGTTCCATGCTGGTCTGCCACTGCCAACCTGCGTATCATAACAGACTCCACCTTGTTTGCAGCCGTCCCAAACAATGAAGTCACCCAAGTTCCAAGGCGTGCCTGGATACGTGTCCATGTGGAAGCGGCGTTTCTTATTAGGCCATTTACTCATGTCTAAATGGGCTAGTTTTCCGAAGCCTTTGAATTTCAGCGGGTCAAAATAAGCGTTTTTTTCGCCCTTATACGTGTACCAGTATACGTAATTTTTCTCGCCGAGTTGAGCGATTAACCGTGCGGCTTGGTCAACAGCTGATGAAGCCCTCACTGGGTAATCGGGAGTTTTGATTCTAAGGAGCTTGAAGTCTTGGAAGAAGACGGCTTCGTTTTTTCTTGTCACATCCTCCACCGTCAAGTTTTCTTTTCTCGCTTGAGCGATAGCTTTGTCTTCCAAGTCGGTCAAGGTGATAAGCCGGGTAACTTTGTAGTTGAGATACTCCAGGTAACGCTGCAGTGTGTCTTCGAATAGAAAGGTGCGGTAGTTCCCGATGTGTGGCTTCTGGTAAGTTGATGGGCCGCAAGTGTACATTTTAACCAGCATGTCCTCTGCAGGCTGAAAAGGCTCACTTTCCCGAGTGAGAGAATTGTATAGATAGAGCAATGTCGAGCTTCCTGCGTTAGATAACTGCTTGTTGTTCTTTTTCGAGTTCCTTCAGCGTCGCTTTGGCTTCCTCAACATGCTGTCGGGTCTGAGTCTGAGAATTAAAAATGTGTCTAACCACGCCTTTCTTGTCAATTATGTATGTGACCCTTCCAGGAATGAGACCCATGGTAGACGGAACATCGTAAAGCTTGCGCACCCGGTTATCCTTGTCGCTCAATAAAATAAAAGGCAAACCGTAATGGGTTGCAAAAGACTTATGCGACGCAACACTTTGTCCGCTCACCCCCAGAACTTCAGCACCTAAACTTGCTAGATCCTCGTAACTGTCTCTGAAACTGCAAGCTTCCGTGGTGCATCCCGGGGTTTCGTCTTTTGGGTAGAAATACAATACTATGTTCTTTTTACCTAGATACTCTGATAACGTCACGTTATCGCCCATTTGCGAAGGCAACGTGAAATCTGGCGCTTTATCGCCAACTTTAACCGTCAAAATGTCACCGAGACAATGAGAGGGTTGACGGCTATTATTCTTTTCGCGCGCAAGATTCGTGGCAGTCAAACGTATAAGAAACCAGAACATACTTTCGATTATGGAAAAAACACTGAATTTGGCTGGACATTGCTGTCAAGCACTGTATCACAACGCCCTGGGCGTCCCGATGGTTTTTTTACCGGGCTTATCATTCACAGCCGATATTTGGCAACGCATCGGCATCACTGACTTGCTAATCGAAAAGCATGTGCCTTTTTTAGCGTTAGATATGCCCTACGGGCTGAAAAGCAGTTGCCAACCAAAGACAAGGAACCCAGAAACAAACGTCCAGGTTGTGGCGGAAGCCGTTCAAAGCGTTTTCGGTTCAGCAGTGCCTGTTCTGGTCGGCGCCAGCTTAGGCGGCTACATCGCTTTGAGGTACGCTGCAAAGTTTCCCGTAAGAGGCTTGCTTTTGATTGCACCCGCGCACGCGCTAATGGAAGATCTGGTTCAGTCCTACAGCAAATTTAGTCTTCCCGTGAGGATAATCTGGGGTTCTCAAGACAATATCGTTTCAGGAGAAGAGATGAGAACTTTAGCTGGCAAAATACCCAACGCTAAACTCTTAGTCTACAAGGACGCATCGCATCCAGCATATTTGAGCCAGCCTAAACTTTTCAAACTAGACCTCCTTGAGCTTTACGCCAAAGCAGAGCAAAGTTGATTCTTAAAGCAAAGGCTTTGCGGTTATGACATAGTGATAATTTCCAGCAGCTATGACGCCGTCAATTTGGAAGCCGGCATCACGGATTAAGCTTGAGGCATAATCTTGGCTGAACCGGATTTTGAATGGCGGACCAAAATGCATTTTCCTTTTTTTCCAGTCTAAATCAATCAGCTTTCCAGTCGGCTTGATCATTTTCCGGGCGTTTTGCAGCACCCTAGTTGGATCAGCGAAGTCATGGAGCACCATGCTGAAAAAGACATAATCAGCGCAACCGTTACAGAAAACCGTTTCCTCTGCTGAGGAAACTTTGCTGACGATATTTCTTAACCCGCCTGCTTGGGCTTTGCCACCAAGTTTTTCAATAGCTGAAGCGTCAGAATCCACGGCGTAAACCTTGCCTTTTTCACCTACCTTCTTCGCAGCTAAAATGCTGAAGAAGCCATCGCCGCAGCCTACATCTATGAAAATCATGTCTGCGCGTAAATCTTGCAGTAGAGCCTCTGGGTTGTACCATGACCGTCTTGTGGCTTCATCCAGAGCGAAACCGCCGTGGCAAGTCATGATTTGAAACCTTGGTTGTTATGGTTGGAGAAGCGCTCTGATTTGTTTTTCATGAGTTTGTCTAGTTGTTAGAGGGTAGATTTCTCGTTCGCTCTCGAAGAACATTGGATCTTGTCCTATTATTTTTGATAGCTTCTCGTCTGAGTCAACGTTGACTACGCACATGCTACCCTGTTGACCGATAAGGTGATAGTACACTTCAAGCGTTTTTTCTTTTTCCAACTTGTCAAAGTATTTGAATTGCAGCGGAAGCAGCTTGGCCCATTTCTCTATGGGAACCTCACGTTTTACTTTCTGAATGACTAAAAATTTCATATTCATCCCAATAGAAAAATGGTGACTAAAGTTATAAAACGTTTCTTCCAGCAAAAAAACATCAGGGCGGCAAAATGCATTTCAAAAATCTTAGCAGAAATTCACCCATTTTATTAAAAGAAACATAATCGCCTGTTTCAAAAATAAGGAAAAAGAACTATTTCAGTATGCTAGTTTTGGCGTTCACTCTTTCTTTTCGCCGTGCATCTTCCACATTTCCTGCATTCTCATCGGCATCTTTTCAACTGCTTCCTTCGCCAAACCTAACAGTTCCTCGTTTACCTCAACCTCGATCGTTATTTTCAGTTTGCCTTTCTTTTCGGACATTTCAGTCATGGAACCACCTCCTGAACCTGTTTAATTGCCTTGGAAATAGGTTACCAAGAAGATGAACGGCTTGCATTCCAGTCATATCCAGATTGACTTCAATTCGGTAATGGAACTTCCCAAGCCGTTTGGTCTTGGTTTTATAATTGCCGATTGCCCCTGACTCCTTAAACTTATGCAACTGCTGATTCATCAGCACCGTAATGGCCGTCGGCGCTAGAGGTTCAAAAGCGAAAGCAACTCTTAAAAGAACGCGGGTGACGCTTTCGACAAGCGATTCAGATATAGATACTTCATTGCTCATTTCGGATCCTTCAAAATACTCTTGCAAAATCTTAATCTTGCAAATCCTTATATTCGTTCCTGTCCCGAATAAACTAGGACCTAAATATAGAATGATCCGCGATTTCTTTAAGGTTGTGTGACTGTCAATAGCCAACAACAAGGCGACGCATTTGGCACTCGAAGAATTGAGCTATCAAATTTACGCTTGCAAAAAATGCAGGCTTTGGCAAGGAGCAAAACACGGCGTGCCAGGCGAAGGACCATTAAACGCCAAAGTCATGCTAATCGGGCAAAACCCTGGAGCACACGAGGACGAGGTAGGCAGACCTTTCGTTGGAAGATCAGGCAGATTCCTAAACAAAGTTTTAGCTGAAAACGGCTTGAAACGCGAAGAACTTTTCATAACAAGCATTGTCAAGCATGTCTCGCCTAGAAACCGAAAACCCTACCATGACGAAGTAGCAGCTTGCTTACCCTACTTAACCGCTCAGATCAGCGTTATCAAACCAAAGATAATCGTTCTGCTTGGCGCGTCGGCGAAGGAGACCCCGCGGTTTGAAGGGATCGAGTACATTGAAGCTATTCATCCCTCAGCAGCCATGCGCTTTAAGAAAATGAGAGACAAGTTTGAAAAACAAATATCTGAACTTGCAAAAAGAATATCAAGCCTTAACGCGTGAGAAATGTAGAAAAAGAGGAAGAGAACTACCATTTTTGAGCGTAATGCAAGTGCTCTCGAAAGTTTCCATCAATGCTTAGCACATATTCGGTTAAGCCGATTCTCCGGAGCTTGTCAATCGTGCGTTCCATATCGCATTCAACCCTAATTTGAGGTTAAGAAAATAAATATTTAGTGCAACGCCAGTTACTATCGTCCCCCCTTTTACTTGAAACTCTTATATATTTCAGTTCGCTAATTCACTGTTGAGTGTCATGGCTGAAGTTTGTACAACATGCGGGCTTCCTAAGGACTTATGCGTTTGTGGAGAAATAGAAAAAGAGCAACAGAGAATACGCGTCAGACTTGAAACTCGAAAATTTGGCAGGCCAACTACCGTTATCGACGGCATGGAAGATAAGAACATTAATTTGGCAAGCATTGCTCAAAAGCTTAAGACTTATTGTGCTTGCGGAGGAACTAGCAAAAATGGCCAAATTATGCTGCAAGGGGACCATCGAGACAGAATACGTGAATTCTTGTTGAAACTTGGTTATCCACAGGAAAACATTGAAGTGCAGTAAACGCGAGGTCAAAAACGAAAGGCGCGATTAATGAAAAAGTTAGATGACGTTCGGGAAGTATTCAAGTCAATAAAACATCGAAGCCCAACAATGATTTTTTGCCCGTGTTGCAGCAGCCCGAAAATAAAACTAGCGACTGGCCTGACTATCGGTGGTTTAGCGCCCAAGCAATATTACTGCGAAGAATGCGGCTACGTGGGAACCGTAATTATGGAACTTGAAGAAGACAAGAATTCAAAGGACGAAAAAGAAAAAGAAGAAACTGACTCTTGATTAAAAAAGGCAGGTGCCTTTAGTCGGGCAATTCTAGATTTAGTTGTTTCTTAAGTGTCTTGTAGCGATTTCGAACGGTTACTTCTGTTACGCCAGCGGCTTCAGCAATATCTTTCTGAGTCTTTTTCTCGTTATTCTGCAGACAAGCAATGTACAGAGCGGCAGCAGCTAAACCCATTGGGTCTTTTCCAGCCGCAGCACGCTTGCGCCTCGCTTCTCTGAGAATTTGGATAGCTGCACCCTGAGTTTTGCCTGAAATCCCGGTTTTCTCAGCGATTTTTGACACGTAAGTTAATGGGTCAGCGATAGGCATGTGAACTTCAAGCTCACGAAGCAGCAGCCTGTAACATCTTGCAACGTCCTTCTTGTCAACAAGGCTTGCTTCAGCGATTTCCCGCAGTGTACGAGGTGTTCCGCTTGCACGACAAGCAGCATAAAGAGCGGCAGCAGCGATAGCGGCGATTGATCTTCCTCGAACCAAGCCTTTGTCTAAGGCTTTACGATAAACCACCGCGGCTTTTTCTTTAATTGGAGGCGGAATGTAAACTTTGTCTGAGAGTCTGTCTAGTTCAGCCATGGCTTGAGCAAGATTTCGGTCAATAGACGAGTGGACACGACTTCGTATTTGCCATTTTCTTAAACGCCACATCTGCAACCTTGTTGAAAGCGGCAGTTTTCTTCCAAACGCATCTCGATCTACCTGGCTTATTGCAGTGGATAATCCTTTATCATGAACCGAGTAAGACGTGGGAACTCCCACACGGCTCCTTGATGCCTTTTCCTCTTGCGTAAACGCTCGCCATTCAGGCCCTTTATCCATCATTTGTTCGTATAGGACTAATCCGCAATCGCCGCAGACGGTTTCACCCGTGTCATAATCGTGAACTAAGTTTTCGCTTCCGCATTCTGGACACTTATCAGCTAAGCGCTGTTGTGTTCGGACTTCTTTTTTACTCAATTCTTCTATACCTCACTTTCAATATGCGTAGAGCCGTCACTATATTCAAGTCTCTCCGATTTTGGGGTAGAAATAGTAAACTCGGCCCGCGCAAACAAGCAGATTCGACGTTTACCTATTTAAGCTTTGTGGTCTTAATAAATCTATTGCACATAATGATTCAGATTATCTCGCGATGCAATAGACCACATATGGGAAATAATGTAAAAAATTGTTTAACACGGCAGATTTTTTTGCAAAATTCTACATGAACAAGACATTAGTAAATCAATCAAATGGCTATCCATGCAAGAACGCTGCATCATACACAACAGTAGCGACCGTCACCGACCCGTTAACATCCGGGTGAACGCCGTCAAGAAAATACGCTGGATGAACAACCATAGAAGTATAAACGTCTATAATAGACACACCGGTCGCGTTTGCTACTTGCTTTATGTCTGGAATAATGTTCTGCACAAGGAACTCTCCGCTTAAACCAACGGTGTTGTTAAAAATCGGAGGCGGGTTTACAACCCACACTTTCGGTTTACTCGCAAGCCCTTGGAACTGAGAAACCAGCCTCACGTAATCAGCAACAAAAACTGCATTGGACTCATTAAGAGTTGGATCAGCGTCATTAGTTCCAAGCATAATAATAACGATTTGAGGGTTAAACTGCTTGGCAATTTTGAAAGCAGGCGTTTGCAGGTATGGGTTGCTTGAATTTAGGAAAACTGTGGCTCCGTTAATCCCAAAGTTGCCCACTACATATTTTGAGCCAAGCATCAGCCATAGGTCATCCGGATAAGAGGTTCCGCAGGTTATGCTGTCTCCGACACATGCCACGCGAATGTAACTAGTTTGGCCTCTGTTGCTTCCCGTTATTTGCCAAGCGTATGTTTCGACACTCAACAAGACTACTAAAACAGTAATTACAAGAGTCAGCAGCTTAGTTTTACGGTTCATGCTTTGCCTTTTACCATGCTATTGCTCTCCATGTATAACTGCTTTATGGCACAAAAAGCTCATGTACTTCGACTCCCAAATCGACCTTCCGTGCTGGATCAATTGTTTTTCTAGTGTAGTTTCTTTCCAAGCGAATTCCAACAACTAAATCTGTGATTACGACTACAATCAAGATAGCGCCTACGATAATCAAAATGGAACTATTGCTGATTGCTGAAGTTGAATGTTTCGAAGAAGCAGAAGTTGACGAATGAGAGGAAGAAGGGAATTGAGGCGGGGGTTGCGGAACAACAATCGAACCAAAGGCATAAACATTGTTATCGTCTGAACCAATGTAGACAACGCCATTAGCAACCGAAGGGGAAGACTCTACCGCGCTACCAGTGACGCAACTCCAAATTTCGCCTCCCGTGGACGAGTTCAAAGCATAAACATTACGGTCTTCCGAGCCAAAGTAAATCACGCCGCTGGCAACGAATGGAGAGGAATCCACAATGTTGCCGGTTGCGAAATTCCACATTTTGCTCCCAGTTTTAACGTCTAAAGCATAGATTTTTTTGTCGTCTGAGCCTATATAGACTATACCGTAAGCGACTGCAGGTGAAGACTCTACGATGCCACCAGTCGGGTAGTTCCATATCTTGCTGCCGGTTGAGGCGCTCAAAGCGTAAACATAATTATTTGAAGCCGTATAAACGACGCCGTTAACGACCGCTGGCGTAGAATACATTGGACCGCCAGCCGAGTAGCTCCAAATCTCGCTCCCGCTTGAAGCATTAAGCGCATAAACGTCAAGGTAAGAGTCAACGTAGACCACGCCATTGACAACCGCGGGTGAAGAATAAACGTAATTTCCTGTCGGGAAACTCCAAATTTTGCTGCCGGTCTCAGCGTTCAAAGCGTACACATTGAAGTCGTTGGAGCCCACGTATACCAAACCATCTACAATAGCTGGAGAAGAATACACCTCACCTCCAGTTCCATAGCTCCAGATCTTGGTCCCTGTTGAAGCGTTCAAAGCATAAACGTAATGGTCGTCGGAGCCTTCGTAGATCACGCCGCGGGCGAAGGCAGGCGAAGCCTCCACAGCGCCACCAGTCTTGTAACTCCAAATTTTACCGCCAGTCGCAGCATTCAAAGCATAGACATAGTCATCATCCGATGCGACATAGACTACGCCGTTGATAATGGCAGGGGAGAGATATTCTATTGAGTTACCGGTCGGGTAGCTCCACAGAGATTGATTTGAAAGGGACCCAGTTGATGTGGAATATCCCGAGCGGGCCAGATCATGATGGAATTGTGTCGACCAGTCAACGGAAGACTGTTGGGCTTGACTTTTCGGCGCAAAAGAAGAAAAAATCATTAAACACAAAAACCCCAAAAGGATTATTATTTTGTTGTTAATTCTCTAAGCCTCCCTTGTCTGGTTGGATTATCCAGCCGTGAAAATATAAGTTTTCCGCCAAAAACCACCAAAACAACACAAACCTCGAAACGGCTTTTTGTACGACAAAATCAGGTTTTCACCAGCTTAACCCTTATTTAGGTTAAAGATCTCTTAAAACGGATGCATTTAGGGTAAAAGGGGAAAAATTGTTTAAAGAGAGAGGCTTCTCGGTTCCTGTAAATTTGATCAGAACCGTAGCTATTGTAGGAGTTATCCTTCTCCACGCAGCAAACGACTTGACCAGTCAGCAAATGAACTGGTTTGAAATAATCCGATGGAACACCGTTGACGTTTACCAAAGCATCGGGCGCTTGGGGGTTCCGTTGTTCCTGCTTCTGACAGGTGCCCTTCTGCTTCAACCGAGCAAACTGACCGAGCCCATCGGAGTTTTTTTCAAGAAAAGGGTGGCGCGAATAGGTTTACCATTCATTTTTTGGGGCGCGATCTTCTTCGCGTGGGATTTTCTTGTTATACATCAAATCAACGGACAACCGATCACTTCAAGCAGTATCCTTCAAGGCTTACTGACTGGGCCTTACTACCAGTTTTGGTACCTCTATCTGCTACTGGGGCTTTACCTGGTCACGCCAATCTTACGCATAGTCATGGCCCACGCAAACCGCGACCTAATAAAGTATATTCTTGTACTTTGGTTCCTAGGCGCAACAGTTGTCCCAACCGTCGCCTTGGTAACACCTCTGCATTTGGACACTAACGTTTTGACGATTACCGGGTACGTAGGGTACTTTATCTTAGGAGCTTATTTGCTGACTATTCAGATTAGCCGATCTAAACTTGCACTTTACACGGTTGTTGGAATTGCGTTGACGGCGATCGGAACCTACGTCATAGCGGCCACTGTGGGCGGCACGGAAATGTATTTTTTCCAAGGTTACCTCAGCCCGACATTAATATTAGCTGCCTGCTCACTGTTCCTGCTTTTGATCGCAGCTCAAGGTTCAACTTCGGTTCAGCCATTCCAGGCACCTTCCAGCCCAGAAAAGGATTTGAACCTTAAGAAAATAAGTTCAAATCCGCCCGGCAATTCCAAAGCGAGAAAGCTTCTCAGGTTGATCAGCGTAAACACTTTGCCTCTGTACCTGTTCCACGTGATGGTGCTTGAAACCATTCAAAAGGGCTATCTGGGCTTCGCATTCAATGGCAATACGATCAACTCCGTTATCGGCGTTCCATTGAACACCGTCATCACCTTGTTTGTCAGCCTCGGAATAATTGTTGGGTTGAAAAAGGTGCCCTACCTCAAAAAATTGGTCGGCTAATTCCTAACGCACCGCAGATTCGATGCAGGGATTGCTTGGATTTGCAAGAACGCTTATTAGGAAAAAATCGTCCTTAGAGTCTATCATCAAACAAAAAGCTTCGGCAGCCCGGTGGTGTAGTGGTCAAGCATAGAGGGCTTTGGACCCTCCGACGAGAGTTCGAATCTCTCCCGGGCTACATTAAATCCTCAAAATGCTATCAAATCAATAGTGTTTTGGCTACGAAAGGACAATAATTCAATATCAAATTGGGAAACAGAAAAAACAATCATGCAATTTGGAAGCTTTCAAAACTACTTAGGCTTAGCGCGGCGCGACAGAGTCGTTGGCTTTTTGGTTCTTGGACCCGCCCCCATTTTGGGTTCAAATCCCATAGAGACTTGGACCGTTTGAGGTGCAGAACCGATTGGATTCATCTGGAGTTCAAAAGGCTTTAATGAAAAAAGAGAAGGGCAAGTATACTATTTCAAGCTCATGTGTCTTTAACAGAACCAGAAAGAATAGCGGTTGTAACCCACAACCGCGCCAATATTAAAACAAAGTTCTCTTTTGGATGTTCCTTTTTGCGTCATCTTACGCTGTACACTGTAGGTTATCGGGCGAGAGTTGACGTGAACCCCCATCAGCCGAAGACTTGAAAGAACCATCAATCGAAAATTATAACGTCAATCCAGTTGTGGACTTCATAGCATCTATAGAAATAAGGTACTTTACGGTACAAGAAATAAAACAATCGATTGTACTGTTTAGCTCTGATCCGTGACATAAATGAACGAAAAAGAGGGTCCCACGAGAAATAAACTATTGAAATCAACCTTCTGACTGTTCGGGTTCATTTTTAAACAACACCATTTAGTGGACATTTAATCATTTTTCCAAGAAACCTTTACGCTAACTGAAATATTGAAGCAAGAAATGGAGAAATAATTCCTGTCAGAGGTGTTGTTTAAACGGTTTTAGCTGGCCCTTTTCCTCCTTAATGGCTGCTTGCGCCGCAGCTAACCTTGCAATAGAAATCCTATAGGGTGAGCAACTGACGTAATCCAAGCCTATAGCATGGCAAAATTCTATCGAAGAAGGTTCACCGCCTTGCTCGCCACATATCCCTATCTCCAAATCGGGCCGGCTCTTTCGCCCCCACTCCACAGTTATAGACATCAGTCGCCCAACACCCTTAACGTCCAGAATTTCAAAGGGGTTATCCTGCAAAATCTTCAACTGATTGTAAAG
>Ga0187874_10001747_pt1 | contig 18443 bp, 13 predicted proteins | sample June2016WEW_16_1_3_FD_132993 | JGI IMG/M metagenome (GOLD analysis project Ga0187874, IMG submission 132993) | Peatland microbial communities from SPRUCE experiment site at the Marcell Experimental Forest, Minnesota, USA - June2016WEW_16_150 | ecosystem: Environmental > Terrestrial > Soil >... | reverse complement strand
TTAACGCCGTGAGAGGGGGTATTCAAGGGCCTTGGTAGGTTTCCATGGGTGAGCCTTTTAAAAGAAGTATAATGGTTTAGGCATCTTGAGACCCACAGAAACCCATGGTGGCCCAGGAAGGGGTTTTTGACTTCCCTTTGACTCGGACCGGAGGCGAAAATGGCACGAACGAAGCGGAGTTCCAAGCTGGACTCCAAGAAGCGGCTCACCCTTGAAGCTGGCATCCGGCATCTAGACCCAATATGCCCTGGTCAGTATTTGATTTATCAACGCCCAAAGAGTGGAGCTGCCGGGTCATGGCTGGCGCGAAGCTACGATAAGACAACAAGCAAGCAGGTTCAAGTTCGCATCGGCACTGCCGACGATTTCAACGACGCGGATGGTGATCTCATCCTCACCTTCGGCCAGGCCCAGGACAAGGCGAAGGAACTGTTCAAGAAGACTGAAGAGGCCAAGAAAGCTGCCGAGCAGGGCGAAATCATCACGGTTGGCCCCTACACGGTTGCGGATGCAGTCCAAGACTATCTGGAAGATGGAAAGCGCCGTGGGATGAAGACCCATGACAAAACTTCCCAATCGGCTCAAACACATATCATTCCAACCTTAGGATCTGTGGAGATCGGAAAGCTGACCAGGGCAAAGATTGAGTCTTGGCTGAATAAGCTGGCCGAATCCCCCAGGCAGTTGCGAAAGAAAATGGGATCAAAGAAGCCGGTCTTCGCTGCGGAGCCCAAAACTGCTGATGAAAAGCGAGCGCGAAAAGACACCGCCAACAGGATCTTGACCATCTTAAAGGCTGCGCTGAACTATGCCCTTGATCGAGGCAAGATTGGCGGTTCCGGTGAGGTATGGAAGAAAGTAAAACCCTATGGTGGAGTGGCCTCAACCAGGATTCGGTTCCTCAGCGTTGGGGACCAGAAGCGGATAGTGAACGCCTGCCCAGCCGATTTCCGCCGATTAGTCCAAGCGGCCCTTTTCACGGGTGCCCGGTTCGGTGAATTAACCCGGCTGAAGGCTGAGGATTTCAATACTCAGGTAGGAACAATATTTATTGAAGAAACCAAGAGTGGTAAGGCTCGCCATGTGGTCCTAACTGAGGAGGCGACCTTATGGTTCAGCAACCTGATCGTCGGGAAGAAGGCCGGCGAACACCTTTTCACCCGTGATGTGGTCAAGCGCCGCGCTCGTGGAGGGAAGATGGAAAACACCCAAACATGGGCGCAGTGCGACCAGCAGAGGCCCATGGATGCGGCCTGTAAGAAAGCCGAACTTGACCCGGTCCGCTTCCACGAACTGCGCCATTCCTATGCATCAAGCCTGATCAACAAAGGGGTGCCCCTTGCCTACGTCGCGGCCCAACTTGGCCACTCAGATACCCGGATGGTGGAAAAACATTACGGACACCTGGCACCGAACGCAATGGCAGATGCCATCCGCACCCTAGCACCTCACCTTGGAATTGGTGAGCAGGGCAAGGTCCAGCCCATCAACCTCGGTCAGCCAGGGTGATCCCAAAAAAAATTTCAAGGGCATTCTTCCATCTCTAAGAACCTCTATTTAAGGTGAGACTTTGTCACTTTCTATCTTAGGGGATGAAGATCCCCTCAGGATCTAGCCTATTAAAACGAGATTATGGTTGCCTTAGTTTAATAAGTATTGATTTTACGGTTGACCCTGGCTTGACTCCAGTCCACCATGCCCCACCTTTGACCTATGAACCACTTGACCGGGCTGTACGGGTAGATCGTCCAGCACATAAGAATGTCAAAGGAGTCATAATGAGCCTAACTCTCATTGAAAAGGCACTTGTTGCGGTTGGCATCCCAAAACGGGATAGATACACACTCCCAGAAGCAAATATGATTACCGGTGGTTCGATCGAAACACTTCGCAGGAAGCTTCGTGAAGGCGCTCTTCAAGGTCAGAGAATCGGACGCAAATGGTTATTTATCTATTATGATGACCTAGCGAAGTTGCTGGATAAGGACTCCAAATGAATATCGATAGGTATGCTATTAATTCAGAAACCCAAATTGCGTATAGTATCAAACAGCTAACAAAATTAACATCGATGAGCAAGAATGCCTTATTTATAGAAATAAAAGAAAGACGTTTGGTTAGTTTTACTTGCGGCAGAAGAAGGCTTGTTTCGCATCAAGCCGTTCTTGATTGGATTAAATTATTATCTACTACTAAATAACTGAACGCAATTTAGCCATCTATCGAAGATCACAGTTTAGATTTTAATTCCAACCGCCACCGATGGTTGGATGGTCAGCAGATTTATATCCACAACATGGTATTAGTCATCATGGTGAAATATGTTAGATCAAGCATTCAAAATAAATTTAATAAGAAATCTTAAGAATGGTCTAAATATAATACCGCTTGCAAGCAAGGAAAAACGTCCGGCAATAAAATGGACAATATATCAAAAAAAGCGGATTGATGAAAATCAATTGAAAGTATGGCTCGATGACTCGAAAGCAAATTATAATTTTGGAATTGTCACCGGCGAGATTTCTGGAATAGTAGTTATCGATGCGGACTCAAATGAAGCCTTATTATGGTGTGAAAAAAACCTTCCTCACACTCCTATGCGGACCAAAACAGCGAAAGGTGAACACCTCTTCTTTGGGTATCCTGGAGTTAAGGTTTCCAATGGGGTCAAGTTGAAGGGAATGGCTTTGGATGTTCGTGGCGATGGAGGTCAGGTCGTTGCTCCAGGCTCGACGCATCCCACCGGTTTCATTTACGAAGAACTCGGCGATTGGTCAAATCCAGGCAATCTCCCGAAATTTGATCCAGTATGGATTGCTGAGGATAATCAAGATTCTGATGCCTCCGTTGATAGGATAAGACATTTTATTGAAAATGCACCGGATTCTGTTGAAGGTGAAAATGGTAGCGCAGATTTGATGCGTGTAGTGGGCAAGCTCATGCTTGGCTTCAAATTGAACAGGGATCAAGCACTCCCCTACCTCAGTGAATGGAATAGACTCCATGCTCACCCCCTTTGGTCCGACGAAGAACTTCAACATGCCATAGATTCGGTTGAAAATAAATCTGACCATCATAAAAATAATAAAACTAGAAAAACTGGAATTTGGAAACTTCTCATGTTAGACGATAATGGTAAAGTGATGCCATTTCAAGCCAATGTGGAAATCATTCTTGAGCAACATCAAGATCTGAAAGATTGTATCTCAATGTGTGAATTTTCATATCAGATACGCAAACAACGCCCAATGCCATGGGGTGGAGAATCAGGTGACCCCTGGACCGATCGAGACGATGCAGAATTGAAGAGCTGGATAGAAATCCAGCTCTGGTGGAGTCCAAAAGAGAACTTAATTCAAGGAGCTTTGTTAGCAGTAGCCCACCGTAATCCATCACATCCGGTTCGTCAATATCTAGAAAATCTCAAATGGGATGGGATGCAAAGGTTAGATACCTGGACAACAAAGTATCTTGGAGTAAAAGACAGTCCGTATTCAAGAACTGTAGCGCGGAAATCTTTGATACAGGCTGTCGCAAGAATTTTTAAACCTGGATGCAAAGCGGATTCAGTACCAATTCTTGAAGGTCCACAAGGAATTAGAAAGAGCATGGCTCTTCGTGCCTTACTGCCTAAAGCCGAATGGTTTGAAGATGGTATGTTGGATCTTCACAATAAGGACGGCTTAATGTCCTTACAGGGGAAATGGTTCCGTGAGTTACCTGAATTGGATGCATTTGGCAAGGCTGAAATCTCCAGAATCAAGGCGTTTATTACGGACCAAGAAGACTGCTACAGAGTTCCTTATGGTCGGCATATCCAGACGTTCCCCAGGCAATCGGTATTCTGGGGTTCTATTAATGAATATACCTATTTACCCGATAGTAGCGGAAATAGACGATTTTGGCCATTAGAATGTACTTCAATTGCTACTGATGCACTTGCCAAGGATCGCGATCATCTATGGGCGGAAGCTGTTCAAGCTTTCAAACGGGGTGAGTTATGGTATTTAACTGAAGATGAGACAGCCTTAGCTAAGGAATTCCAAGAATCGCGACGTATTGAGGATCCATGGGAAGCACCTATCGAGAAATTTCTGAAAAGGAAGGAAAATGTAACTCTTGCAGAAGTCATGAAAAATGGCCTTAGCCTCATGCATCAAAATTGCAGGAGTGCAGAAGCTTATCGAATAAGCAAGATTTTGTCCGACGTCTTTGGTTGGCGAAAGACGAAAATCACACGCGGCAAAGATCGGGTGAACGGTTTCACTCCCAACCTTGACTGACCCCCGGGGCACAGGGTTGGACGCTCTTGAATCCCTCCCCCATTGATTCTGTCCGACCGTCCAACCTGTCCAACCTAAATCCAAGACTAGAGAAAGGGGAAGAGAAGAGACGGGGTGAGGAACTAGATCAGGGTGTATGAGGTGTTCTAGGGGGGAGATCTTGGTATGGGAAAAAAGGTTGGAAATGTTGGACAGGTCGGACAGAACTAGACTGAGCTTGTGTTTACGCGTGTCCACCCCCGAGGTCAACGGGTTGGACACAAAAGCCTCCAAGCACCAGGCTGTGGACAAGCCGCCCACCTCGCTCCTTGAATGGTAAGACTGTTTTCTCAGCACATGGTTGCTGATAGTAACTCCACGCCAAGATGTGGATCCTCATTGGAAAAGCGAATCGGTATGGCCCGAGTGGAAAACCCTGTTCTAAGGTTCTGGCATCGAGAGCCTGGGCAGTGGCTACTTGAAGGGGATGACCAGGGGTGGGGTCCGGGGTCGAATACAAGGATTAGTTAGGCGGAAAATTGGTGATGTCGCCGATGGCTTCGGTGCCATCTTACAACTTGTGATTTCGATAGACCTTATTACCGGGAGTTGGATGGCGAGTAATCAAAAAGTATTCAAGGGCTGGAGCCAAAGGGAAACAATTATCACCAATTGGGATAATATCAATATACCGACGCTGGAAACGAGTATCATGCTTCCATATTCTTTTATTAAAACATGTTGTTGATAAACCAATATAAAGTAGTGTTTCTTGTTCATCAAATATTAGATATACACCACGTAATTTTGAAGGAAAACCTTTTGGTTTTAATTCTTTGTATTGTTTTGCAGTCCATTTCTTGTCAGTTGCATTAACGATGCTCAATTTGGGAATATTCGATGAAAGAAATTTCCGAAATTCCTCAATTGAATTTTCGATCTGTTTCCAACGAGTCTGGGTCACATTTTCTCCAGGGTGCCTAACAATGAATCAGAAGGGGACGACCGCAGAGCAGGGGCCGGGTCAGACGTTGGGTAAGGCTTGGAGGACCTCAACTGATACATTCTACCGGAATTTCGGCAAATTGTGTGCCTGCCCAAATTCTCTGGCGATCATTGAGTACGGGATCAAGGGCCTGAAGCAATTCACAAATGGCAAGAACCTGTTTTGGATAGCCAAATCTTTTGTAGCTCATGCCAAGAGAAATTAGGAAAGGGATGATTTCTTTATTCAATTCATGCTGTTCTGGAGGACGGTGGTAATAAGTCTCAATGGGTGGACAAATCGGTATAATATTACTTTGCCATTTCGAATAGTGACGGACAGCACAACGACCAATTCTCATTCGACAAATGTTACCAATATCCAATCTTATCCATGAGTCCAAAATTCCGAAGGCGATATTAGGATCATTTTCCAGCTGATTTATTTTCAGATCTAATATTGGTAAACCAAGATATACATCAAATTCTCCATCTATATCGTTAGGGTCGGGTTGAGAAAATTTATAATGACATTCTGGACCGTCCTCATCCAAATGTAGCTTTATCTCTTTGGGCGTCATTCGAAGGAATAATGCTAACCAAATTCTTGTACAAGAATAAATTTTTAACCTTTGCTTCTTTTTATCCACAAGACAGATGAAAAATGGGCAATCCATCATGGTAGTTATCCATCTAATTTGATTCTCATCCAATCTTATTGTATCCAAATTAGATTTGACCTGAACATTGAATGCATTATTAGGAAAAACGGAATTGTTCTCTTTCCTGGCTAAGACACATCTAAGGTCAACCACCCCAAAATCTTCTTGTCTCGGAACTGGCGTTACAAATGCAATTCTTGAAAGTCCAAACACTGCCAGATATTCGGACCTGTCTCCTTCTCGGAAATTGTAAAGGCGCTTTCCACTCATCGCAGCCTTCCATTCATATGAAAGTAATAGTGATATTGCCTAACGGGTGAGTTGACCGCCCCCAGCCTAGCGGCGCGATCGGGGAGATGAGCGGAATGAGAAGGAAGGTTGCTCGGAGGGGACGACCAAAGGGCGGGGTCCCGGGTCGAACGCTTGGTTAAGCCGAATTGGATTTTTTCCGTAACAACCCAATTTTTATTTGCATGGATTCTCCGAAAATTCAAATATAAGCCCAACCGGGTCTACTTATTTCTTGATCCATATCTGCTTGAGTTCGGATTTGCCATGGAGAATTAGGTGAATCCTGTATAGCTAAGCCATGGCGAAGGGCTAAGCCATCTTTTAGTTTAAAGTACATCATCGAAGCAATAAAATCTTCAACGAAAACGAGAAGATTGTACCAGCAAACCTCCATGAAGGAATCGACACTCATGTCTGGCGACCACATCGGAACTCGAATCGCTGATGGTTCCCCACGGTAAAGGACTGAAAAATTTTCGAATGGTATTCCACCATCAAGAAAATGATTTACCTTGTCACGAGCGTCAATAGTCAGTGTCAACCATTCTTGTGATCTTTCAAAAAGATATTTAATTAGCCCTTCTACAATACGTTGTTTATCCTTTGGCAGGTTTCTTCGAAATGCTCTTATTACATCTCTGCCTTTATCTCCAAAGGTTCTTAGATTCCATCTTTTATCAGAAAAAATTGGGCTTGGTAAATGCACAAGATAATCCAGACAACTTTTCAATTGAACCAAAAATTCATCAAATTCCAAAAACAAATCCTGTGATATTTCTATTTTGGTATTTTCGTGTTTCTCAAATTTAATTTTTTCTTTTGCGATCAAGTCATTTAATATTTTTCTATATTGTTCTTTATGCTTCCATACGGCTATCATTTTTTTGGCAACCAGTATATTAATATTAAATACTGTTTGCTTTTCCTCCTCCGTAAGGTCCACTATGTCCAATAGCCTAGCTGTAAGCAACATGACCCTGCCGACAATGATCCCTCCTGGTGTTGGATCATCGAAGATCTTCGTGAAGGTTGGCATTTGTTTGAGGTGTGGTTCTTCTGGCATGGTGTCACCTAACTACGGATTCTGTGACAAAGAGGTTATCGCAATTTCCATACACAGGATTGACGATACGCGATCTTTTGCATTTGACCAACTTCCTTGGTCAGGAGGGCATTCTCCGAACGTGAGGATTGGCGGAGGAGGGGCAAATGGGGAACTTACTATGCACAGTATAGCTCCCCGCGCTCCATCCGGGTCGAGTGGCCCATCAGTTCACTCTGGGGCAGCCAGGTGAACCCCACCCCTGCTTGGTTGGTTAGGCCTGGATCTCTGCGGACTTCAGGCAACTCAATATCGTTTGCATTATTCAAAGAAAGCATTTGAATCTCTTAATCTAACTTCCTTGATTTTAAATTCTAATCTATTATATCCAAGTTCTTCTGCAATTTTTTCACTAATGACAATTTTATTCCAATGCCTAGCTTTAGCGCCATGTCCAAGCAAACTTATCGCTCCAAGAAGATCTCTGTAGTCCCAATCAGAATGCAGGACGATTTCAATTTCAGTTCCTTCCTGCCAAATCACCCACTCATCACGTAAACTGTTATGATGATAGATTAAATAGTTTACATTGTTCAATTTAAGGCATATAATATCGGAATCTTCAAAAAGATTGATATTCATGTACATATATTGCATTGGTTCAATGTGTTCTTGTAGATCAAGTTTCATCGTAACACGTTTGCATCTAATTTTATCAGCTAATATTTCTGAAATTTGATTAGAATACATTATAATATCGTTGGCGATATTACCCGTTACATCAATGATTTCGTTACACATAATTCCTCCTTACCTTTAATTATATAATTTCATAAACATGGTACAAGGGCCTATTGCATGGTTTGAGAAAATTTCCCAATCAATTGGGCCTTGCCTGACCGCCCAATCCGCGACTCCCCGGTGATGGACTCGATCGCTGACCTGGCCGAGTTTTGGAGAGCGGACCAGATTGAGGCAGAAAATTTTTCAGGAGAAGTCCTCCGCATGACCCCGTTCAAACTGGACGATTGGGCTTGACGAAAAATCTCTGCTGCCTCCCAACCTGCCCATTCCTTCATCTGGGGCAAGAATCCGTGGCAGATTCTCCTATCTTCGAGGCAAGGCAGGGGCCTCAGTGCCGACCATGGCAATGGTGACGGTCATGACGCCGGCGGCGGTGATCACGCTGCCGGTCATGGTGCCGATCACCGTGACGATGGTGACGCTGTGACGACCCCCTACCGCACAAAAAAATCACCCCGGCCACGAGGACCGGGGTGTGCACTGGTGGGGAAATTTTACTGCCTAAAAAACCGTCACGGTCGTCAGGTCGTCACTTCACTTGGGGCCGAAAAGCTTCCAGAGCCGACCCTCTGAGGTCTTTTCCTTGCTGCCGTGGTCAAAATAGCCGCCCTGCTGTACTCGCTTCCGGAACTTGGTAAGTAGGTAGCCAAGAGCAACAGCAGTGCGCTTTCCGGAACCTGACATCTCCATAGCTTCATAGATATCAACCCCAGCCTCGCCGCCCTTCGCAGCCGCTTCCATTACTCTGCGACAGCTAATGGCCGCGCCCTGGGGAACGAGCTTGCTCCAGCCCCGAATTAGCTTTTCGAGGATCTCCTTGTCCAGGTCCATCTCATCTTCTGCCTTCACACGCGCTTCTCCGGGATCTACTCGGTATGCCCACTTCACGGTTGATTGCACCAGGTCTGACCACCCCGCGAAACTGCCCATGGTGACAATCTCCTGCTTGGGCCTACCGGCTATAACATAGGCGCGGAGCAAGGTGAGGGCCGCTACCAGAAGGTGGGGCTGCTGTTGAGCAACCCAAGCTTCCAGGTCGGGATGGTGAAACTTGGTGCGAGACTCGGGGTGCTCTTCAGAGGTTTGGAGTTGCAACCGAATGCAACGTCTAACCGTGTCCGCTTTCAGCTGTAGGTTGTTTCCAGTGGCGATCACCTGAAGCAGATTTGGAAGGGTGACTTGAGTGCTGGTGTTGTTCAAACGATCTTGCCAAATTTCGCTCGTAAGCAAAGCATCCAATACAGGGCTACCAAAACGCGAGCCGATATTGTCGATTAAAAGAAGACGCTCACCCTTTAACAGAACCGATGTTATTTGTTTGCGTTCTTCCCAATTTTTTTCCATCTGAGTGGCACGTGGAAGAGGCTGGTTGGTAGTAATGATCCCGATTGTATCCGCCAGCATGGTCTTACCAACACCGGGGGTATTGGCAACAATGAGCACCATGGGAACGCAACCTTGGAAGGCGAAACGACCTACAACCGTAAGAATGGTGGAAATGTAAACTGCCCGTCCGTAGTCATTTTCAAATGGAAAGTCACTGACCACATCCAAGAGTAAATCAAGCGCAGCCTTAACTTCATCCTCGGTCGGGAAATCTGGAACCCGGGGGAATTCATGCTGGGGCTGATAAAGAAGTTCCGTTTTGGCATCCCAACCAGGCTCCTGAAGCACCGTGCCATCCTGTCGAAGAACTGGAACCTCAGTTACGGCTCGGAGATGACGTAGGCTGGGGAATTTCGCACGTTCCAGTAAGCCCTTCACAATAGGAGGCGGGGGATAAACGGGACAAATTTTGTTCTCGGTAACCTTAAGAAAAACGAACTGATGGCAGAGCATTTCTTGAAGGTTATGAGCAGTGATAGGTTGAATCTCTCGAGGAACATGGGAACTACCCGAAACGGCCTTCATACGATTGGGCACAATCCGAACCAAGCGCTCTCCCTGAAAATAAACTTCAGGGTATTTGGCAAGGATGGCCTCAGCGGTCAGCAACTCTGTATCAAGATGACCAAGAAGCAGCATGATTCGCTTCTTGGTAGTCCATGGCTTAAAACCTAATGCCTTAGGATACTTGACGATATCGCAAAATTCGCAGTCGTCGCATGTTCTGCCATTTGTTACCTTCTTGACCCAGGCACAAGATACAAAGGTTGGAATTTCCTGGACCTCAGCGTTGGGTGTTTCGATTGGATTCTTTAAATGTTCAGGCAATTTTTTTTTGAATTCTTGAATTTTTTTGTCACCATCATTAGTATCTTTAATAATTTTTTCCAATGTATCCCATTCAATTTTAGTCAAGGTATCTAGTTCATTGATAGCTTTTGACACGAAAGGGCACCGACGCTGGATGCTATTCATATCGGCCAAATTGAGATGAATAATAGATTTGTCAATTTTATTATCAATCTGTGTATCTTCTGGCAAATTGTTATTACCGTCATACTCTTCAATGTTCGCCATGCTTTTACCTGCTATTTGAGGTACTACGGGTTGTTAACATTGTGTTGAGGAAAACAGCTGATCACAGGGGTCGGGTAGAGCACCCCTGTTTATTCCTATGTCGCTATATAGTTGCCAAAGATCAACCCCTGAACCTTGATTCGAAGGGCCATCTTGCACACCTATGGCCAGAGCGTCTCCTTCTGATGCTCCCAAATTGTTATGAAATTGAAATCTGCGATTTTCTTCAAAATACCACCTCCGCAGACTTGGGACTCCCAACATCCCGGAGGAGAATCGAAGCCTAGCACTGCCGATTCCGGTCGTCAAGGAAAATCTTGCGAGAGGTAAAGGTTGAGCGACCAGGGTTGTGATGAATTCAATGATATGGTCTCGCCCGTGCCCTAATTCCCCTTGACGGGTGCGTATCCGCCCAAGGAACCAGGTGGTGCCTGAGGCTGTCCAACTCTCGCAAGCCGCTCTCGGAGGTATGGATGGGAGGCGGGTACAGTACTGCAACCTGCCTGGTCTATGAGTCGGTTCAATTCCAAACTATTCTGCAAGCCGTGGCCATCCATTTATCCCCCAACCCATCATCATCGGCTCATGTTGCGAGAACTTGTCGCAATATTCAACGTCGCAGGGCCCAACACAGAACTGTCCTACCCCGGCTTCATGGCCAACTTGGAGTTGGGGTCTTTACTCCAAGCTTGATGACACTCATCTTATTTCTTTTGAGATGCCACAATCCCTTTGGGTGGAGATCAATTCTCAAAATTTACCCCATCAAGGCGATGATCATTTGAGCCGGTTCAGATAATGAGGAATCCCAAGGAAGGACCCTTGGGTGTAATCTAACATCCATCCCTTCCCAAATGAAAATTCGGTGACCCCTCCGATGGATAAAGGCCCTGCACTGCTCACCTTTTTAAAGGCTGTCGCCACCCTCAGGCGGAAACGTATTGCTTCATACGAATCCAGCGACAAGCTAGTCTGGTTCGCGGACATGCCACGGGACAGGACGGAATGCCGCTCCCCCTTCCTTGCGGAGACAGCTGGTGAATCCGTAGATTTCTGGCTTGAAGTCAGGAAAAAACGAATTCCAAAGCGTCCCGCACTACCAGACCAGATTGAAGAGTGGGTCCGGCCTGATGATTTGGGTCAAGCAGACAAAGAACCGGACCTTTGTCCCGAAATAACTGTACTGATCGATGTTTCGATCCCAGATCCTGATGCTCCCTCTGGAAGCCAAAGGACTATTATTGAGAAGCGCCCTCAGGTGCGCAATTTGAGTGATTATCCCGGTATTGTCGAAGGTTTTCTCGATTACCTAGCCAACAATTGGGAACCGTGGGTCAAAGAGTTCCGACGATGGCAGGAAGTGCAGCGTGTTTACGAGGATCTCGATTTCATGCGCCGGCGAATCGAGGAATCCGAGGAACGGTATGAACTCATTCTTGCAGTTGGGCTTTTGCAATGGCGAGATCCACTTGGAACGTCGGTCAAGCGTCATATCCTTACGGCTCCCGCAGAAATTACTCTCGATGCCCCACGAGGCATCCTCTCAGTGATGCCTGCCGCATCCTTTGACCGTTTCCGGATCGAACTTGACATGCTTGAGTTACAGCACCAGCCACGCATAAAGGTGGAAGCAATCGAAAACCAACTGGACGAAATTGACATTCAAGCTTGGGACTCTGCGCGCCTTGGTAAGATCCTGGTTGAGTTTGCGAACCTTTTCCGCTCCAATGCTCAAGTAGATGAAGCGGAATACAAACCAGCCGCCCGCTCTGAAGAAATCCCGCGTCTATCGTTTGCACCAGCATTAGTCCTCAGAGAGCGCCGGCCAACTGCTTATGATGATTTAATCAATAAATTCTTGAATGATTCGAGTGTTAAAGACATGGAAGAGACAAGCCCCTGGCGCCGTCTGCTTCTTGAGGGGGAAACTGTAGAAGGTTCCTCAGATGGACGGGAATTGCACCACAATGGCAGTGTCATTCCAGCATTACCCTTAGACCGCTACCTTTTCCCGCTACCGGCTAATGACGAGCAACGCCAAATCGTCCACCGCCTACAGCACGAACCATGTGTCCTGGTGAAAGGTCCTCCAGGAACTGGTAAGAGTCATACGATTGCAAATTTGATATGCCATTTATTGGCTTTAGGCGATCGTATTCTTGTGACTTCGCATGCTCCAAAAGCCCTAGCGGTACTTCGAGGGCTACTGCCAAACGACATCCGTGACCTCAGCGTGACATCTCTTGGTTCGTCACAAGAGGACCAGCGGCTCCTTGAGGAAAGCGTTCGTGGGATTCTGCGAAGGAAGAACGATTTTGCTGGGGCAGAACAAACCCAGGAGATCATCGATCAAACGGATCAGGACCTGCAAGAAGTCCAAGGTAAAATGGCTGATGCGGAGCGGCATTTGCGTGAATGCCGAGAGGCAGAGACATATACCCACACCCTTTCTGGCGGTTACCAGGGAACTGCTGCACAGATAGCCCGCAGGCTGCACGATGAGATGGACGAATACACATGGTTCCCAAAAGCTAGTTTTTCTGAGGCGGCTTTTCCTCTGCAGCCTGCAGAGATTTCGTTCCTCGCTGATGTAAACGGGGAACTTACTAATGAAATGATAGAGGATCTTCGGCGCGATGTAGGTAACACTCAATTCCCTGATTTTGAACAATTTATTAAACTCGTGGTTAATTTTCGAACCACTGCTGAATCTATGGAAAAGACCAAGAAAGAAGTTGATTCAGAGAAACTTGAATTTCTATTCAGCACCTCCTTTGAAAGTTTAAAATTACTCGAAACAGGCTTAACGGCCATAGACGAACTTGCGTTTCAATCACGAAGAGTTCTTGGAGACCTGACGGAGGGGATTCTAGCCGATTTTCTTGTCGGAAGCGCGGACCGGTGGGTTCGCCTCGCCATTACAACGAACAGTCAAATGAATGCTGCCTTAACAATTCGAAAAAGACTTGGGGCAATTCGGGTCGAGATTCCCGAAGAAATTCCTTTTGATAAGTTAAGGATCGATCTTGAACGCCGCCAAGCCCATTTTGAGCATGGTGGGCATAAGGGATATGGTTTTTTTGCTCCAAGAGTTGTCAAAGAGACCCGTTACATTGAGGAACGATGCCTCCTTGATGGCCATAAACCCAAAGATCTTTCAAGCCTTGCACGAGTTGTTGATTTTATACAACTCGAAGAGACCATCCGTGAATTTGAACGGGTTTGGCCCAGTCCATTACCAGCTATCCCTGATTTGTCAGAGGCAAATGATCGATGTACAGAATTATCAAATGAACTTCAACGTATTATAAGGTTCTTCGAGACTATTGACCCCACCTCATTCATTGTTTTACCTCTAAAAGAACGAAACAGCCTAGCTTTTCAAAATGTACGAACAGCATGGCTGAAAGCAATTAAAGCTGATTTGGCTCGCCGGGAAAACCAAACAGTCAAGGAATCATTTCAAACAATCCTAAAAGAGATTCGCAGATGTCAAAATGTTAAAGACTCTCACCCATGTTTAGAGGCCTTAGCTAAAGCAGTACAGTCGTACGACGCTGATGCTTGGCGAATTGCCTGGGGGGAAAGAGAACGCGTACGTGCAGAGAAGCAACGTTTCGAACACTATGATGATCTACGGATTAAACTTGATTCTTGTTACCCTGGCTTTGGAAACCTTTTACAAGATACCGCCGGAAATTCCAATTGGAAAGGTCGTCTTCTTAAGCTTGAAAAAGCATGGGCATGGTGGAACGCTCATTTCTGGCTTCAGCGAGTTTCCAATGCATCAATGTACAAAGATCTCATTCAAGACTTTCACCGGCTTCAAGAAAAGTACGAAAAAATTACAGAAAAATTGGTATCTGTCAAAGCATGGAGCGCATTTTTCAAACGGCTAGACGACCCTACCATCCAAAGCCTAAATGCTTGGACGAAGGCTATGGACAGAATCGGAAAAGGTACAGGCAAACATGCATATCGCCATCGACGGTCGGCTCGCCGATACTTAATGGATTGTGTTCCAAAAATCCCAGCATGGGTAATGCCACTTCACAAATTATGGGAAACAGTTGAAGCTAAGATTGGGCTATTTGATACGGTAATTGTTGACGAAGCATCACAGGCTGGGGTAGAATCACTCGCCCTTCTCTTACTCGCAAAGCGAATCATTGTAGTCGGCGATGATAAACAAAATAGCCCCGAGGCTGTTGGTGTACTTGAAGATGATATTGCTCGCCTATCCAGGGAATACTTGAATCAGTTTCGATTTCGAGATGAATATCGCCCTGATACAAGCCTCTTTGACCATTCAGAGCGTGCATTCGGGGGCCTAATATCCCTCCGAGAACATTTCAGATGCGTGCCTGAAATCATTCGGTTTAGTAATGACCTCTGCTACCGTGATGCTCCTCTCATTCCCCTGCGCCAGGCGCCACCAAACAAACTCCAACCCCTTTTAAGCAAATTTGTTGTGGAAGGATCATGTGAAGGGGAGGGATCGAAAATCAGAAACCGAGCTGAGGCCGAATCGTTGGTCAAGGTTATTAAATCCCTCCTTGAAAACGATGCATACGAAGGCAAGACAATGGGAGTTATTGCCCTGCAAGGCCATGCTCAAGCAGAACTAATCGAAAATTTACTCATCCAAAATATAGAACCTCAAACTATCGAGGAACATCGCCTTCGTTGCGGCGAGCCCGCAAGTTTTCAAGGAGATCAAAGAGACGTCATCTTTTTGTCGTTGGTGATTGCGCCGAACGTACATTTTCGAGCACTCAATCGGTTAACAGATCAGCGACGGTTTAATGTCGCTATGAGCCGTGCTCGCGACCAAGTATGGCTTTTCCACAGTGTTCGACAGCATGATCTAAGTCCAGAAGATTTACGGAGAAGGCTTGTTGACTTCTTCGAAAGCACAGGGCATGAAGCATTGGAACGAAGTACTGAAAATTTTGATCGCCTGGAACGGGATGCCAGGCGCACACGACGTATGGGTAACCAGCCAGAACCATTTGATAGCTGGTTCGAAGTCGATGTTGCCCTGGAACTTCTTCGACGGAAGTACGCAGTGCGCCCCCAGGTAGAGGTAGTCGGGAAGAGAATCGATTTGGTCATCGATGGCCTTGATGCGAGGTTGGCTGTCGAATGTGACGGTGATGAGTGGCACGGGGCCGACCAATATGAACATGACATGGCTCGCCAAAGATTGCTTGAGCGCGCAGGGTGGATCTTTGTGCGAGTGCGAGAGTCGGATTTCTATTCAGAGCGCGAACCTACGGTAAGTACGATTTTGGAAGCGTGCGCGGAACTTGGAATTTACCCTGTAGATCATGTTGAAGAAACACACATAAAAGCCTGTACCCCAAAACCGCTGGAACCTGTCGATCGGGATGAGGGTGATTCAGAGCCAATGGAAGAATCTCCTACAGATGAAGCTGTCGAAGAACTAGAACCGGATATTGAAGCCGTGAAATACGGTCCTTTTACGGGGTATTCGAAGGCATCTGGGTTCCCCGACCCCAAGGAAGCATCGGTTGCAAATGTTCGGTCCGTTCTTCGCCAAATCATTGAAAAAGATGGCCCACTCTCCCGGTCATCGGTTTACCGGCTTTATGTTGAGGGCAGTCCTGGGCTTCATCGGGCCGGGAAGGCGGTGCGGCAAGCTCTAAGCAAAGTTCTTGGAGCCATGCTGAGGGCTGGAGAAATTATTCAGGAGGACGAACTAGGAGATGCCTCTTCTGGGGGTCTTGTGCTTCGTCTTGCCGGCCAAGCCCGAGTTCGGGAGCGAGCTGCCGGGAAACGTGACCTGCTGGAGATTCCACCCTCGGAGTTACTCACTGTCCTAGGGCGCCTATTCCAAAACAACTCAATAACAGAGGTAATTGATGAAGAGTTACACCGGTGCCTTCTCGATCACTATGGTTTCAGCCGTCTGACGAGGCCACGTCGTGACTATTTAACCAAAATACTTAAACTCCGCGGTTCAAAGGTTGAAGAGATAGAAAACGAGGACAAATCATCGCGGTTTATCGAGCAGCTTACTCAAGATTACAAATCGAGGCAGGTCGTCAGCCAAGAAAGTGTACCCATTTTAGAGAAGCAAGATGAATTTGTTGAAGTCGGGAATTGTGTTACGTATTGTTTTTTAGATAAAATTTCAGACAGGCTTGTTCCCGTGAATACGGTTAAAATCCTTCCAGGCCAACCCCAAGGCGAAGGCCTCATAAGCGAAAATTCACCTTTAGCAAAAGCCCTAATTGGCCTAACAGTAGGCCAAGTGGGAACAATGCACTTTGATAGATTACATCCAGAACGTCAATTACGTGTGTTAAAAATCGATCAAAACTAATCACCGATAGGCTAAACAGATGGACCATTCCCAGTTTAATAAGTTGGTCAGCGAGATCTATTCTATAGTTCGTCAACTCGAAGAAATGTTCCCAGGGCGCCCATTCACTCCAGATGGACATCTCGTGGGTAGTTTGGGCGAATGTCTGGTTGCTGATGCTTATGGATTAGAATTGATGCCCCCATCCAACCTAGGGTTTGATGCAAAGGCTCCTGATGGCCGATTAGTTGAAATCAAAGCAACGCAGACACAACGAGTTGCATTCCGAAGTTGCCCGAATTTCTTCATTATAATCAGAATTCACCTAGATGGTTCCTTTGATGAGGTCCTTAACGGCCCTGGCGACATTATTTGGAATTGCTTTAAGAACAAGCAAATTCCCAGGAACGGTCAGTTTCAGATTGCTCTTTCTCAACTCGCAATGCTTCAACTCGCGGTTCCCGCCGAAGAGCGCATCCCGAGGATGCTATAGCCCATGCAGACTCTGATGAGGTGCATGTTGACCGCCTAACATGGGCGTTCGACCCTGGACACGGCCCTGGTTGTGACCAACATTCCTCCTTCAATTGACCCGCCCTCATCCAAGCCCGACCATGCCCAACTGAAAAGGCCAGGACCGAATAGCCCTGGCCACCTTCATTTCGCAACGATTTTCACTTTTTCCTGCGAGCCCTCGCCTTGGCCAGCGCCTTTTGAGCCGCCGGATTGCCCTTCCGGTTGCTGGTCTTGATGAAGCCCAACGTCGATTCTCCAAAATTCTTCTTGAAAGCAGTAATGCAATCAACAGCCTCTGTTTTGAACTCAGGCTTCGCCACCAGTTCCAGGAAAGCGTCAACCACTTCTTCCGGTGAGCCCTTGAACCTCTTGCACATTCCTTTGGAGAAGAGTTCTGCTGCCTTGGCAGCCTTTGAAGCCCTTTGTCCAGTCGAATTCTTGTCCGGACTGTTTGTTTTTTGGAGTGCCGTGAAAGATTCCATAGCGATCGCAGGGTTCATCCCATTGGCATCAAGCGCGTCAAGGAAGTCGGGGTACTTCTCCAATCCCTGATAGAAGGATCGATCCAGCTTCGCCCCCGAAAGGCCACTCAGTGCATTCAGAAGCCTGGTGATAACCGCTGCAGGCACCTTTTCTGCCCCCAAATGGTAAGCGGCTCTGTTTGCCTTACCGGTCCCTTTGGCAAAAGTGATTGGGTCGAACATAGATTCTCCTTTGGCAAGTATTGTACGATGATTCTGGGTGTCGACCGGAACTGGGTCAATCACTATTTTAGAGCCTACCCCGGATTCGAATAGAGAGGCTACCGACTTGGCCATTTTTTTTATATTTGGCACATTATCCTCCATCCAAAATGGTTCAATACATTGTCAATTAAATATACAATACGTCAATAGTAAAAATTGAAAATTTGAAATCGAGATTGTGTTGTTAAATAATATCCAGCCCCGCCTAAACGGTTATGATGATCCAATCCCTGCTCTACAAAATTGACCTTTCAGGGGCTTTCAGATGTGATCAATTCCTGGCGTAGAACAGGTTGTATCGAGCGGGTAGCCATTCACTCCAACGAGCTGGCTCATTAGCCATAG
>Ga0187874_10001743_pt1 | contig 18491 bp, 20 predicted proteins | sample June2016WEW_16_1_3_FD_132993 | JGI IMG/M metagenome (GOLD analysis project Ga0187874, IMG submission 132993) | Peatland microbial communities from SPRUCE experiment site at the Marcell Experimental Forest, Minnesota, USA - June2016WEW_16_150 | ecosystem: Environmental > Terrestrial > Soil >... | reverse complement strand
TTGCGGGCGTTGAGGGCGGACTTCATCTTGCCGGCGGCGGAACGGGGGCCGGTGGATTTCTGAGCGTTGATGCGGTTAGCGGCGTTTTGTTTGTCGGTGGCCATGCGAAGCTGCCTTTCAAACCAGACTTAGCATGGCGGCTGGAGGGAAATGGCGGGTGGGAGCGAGAAGTGGTTTGGAATCAGCGAAAGAAAGTTGAAAATTGTTGTGAATGGAATTTGCCCGGCAGGATGGGAATGGGGTCGTGAAAGGGGCAGAGTTAGCGGAACTCGGAGTTTCGTAGCCGAATTCTCCCGCACGCGACCAGGCGCCGACAAGAATGTCGGCGTTGCAGGCTGGAAAGCCTGCTCCACGTTGCCGACCGGCCAGGAGGCCTGTCAAACACCGGCGGCAAGACCGCCGGCGCTGCCAGTTGGTCTTAACAAAGCTTGAAAATGTAGAAACTCCAGGCGCGCCGGCTGAAAGCCGGCGGCAGCCAGGATTGGCTGCCCCGCAGAGCTCTCCCAAAAAGGGTCGAGCTACTTGAGCACTTCTTCGAAGAAGGCCTGGGCGCGGGCGTCATGCGAAGCTTCGAGCCTGTTCATGGCTTGCTTGCGCACGTCGGCGTCTTTCGACGTCTTCACAAGCTGGATCAGCATCGGGATGCCTGCGCCGTCGGGCAGCGAGCCGAGCGCGTCCACGGCGCGGCGGCGCACCGTCGAGTCCGTGTCGTTCGAGATGGCGTATTGAATGGCGTCCAGCACCGGCTGGCCTGGTTTGCGGTTGAGCGCCGAGATGGCCAGCGCGCGGATGTGCGGGTGGCGGTCGGCGCGCGCGGTTGCGATCAGCAGATCGACGGCTTCCGACTCTTTGTTGCGGGCCAGGCCGTTGATGGCGGCTTGGCGGACATTGTCGCTGACGTCGTCCGAGATCAGGCTTTTCACGGCTTCCACGCCGTGGCGGCCGCGCTGCGAAGCCATCAGCGACGCGGCGGAGCGGCGCAACCATTCGGGCTGCGTCGAAGCCAGCAGCCGATCGAGCGCGGCGTCGGCCGAGGCGTCGGCGTGCGCGGCGATGGCGGTCACGGCGCCGTTCCCATCCAATTCGCGCTGCGGAACGTAGCTCGCCAGCAGCGCCACGCTTTGCGCCGGCGCCACGTCCGTGAGCCAGTGCACCGGAAGGCCGCCGGCGTCGATCTCGCAATCGGGCGAGAGGCTGCGGATTCGGCCCACGGTGTTGCCTTCCACGCGCAACAGAATGACGGCATGGTCGGGCGGTTCCAGGTGAATGACGCCCGGCGACGCGTAGCCGTCGCGCACGTATTCGCAGCTCAGGCTGGAGTTGCGCACCGCCGGAACGTCGTACATGATCCAGGCCGGCTGTGGCTGCGTGGCGAGCAGCGCTTTGAATTCCCGGTCGAGAGTAGCCCCGGAACGGCTATCTACCTTGGCATTGACCAACAGTTTGGGCTGCGCCGCCAGCGATAGCGCCGCCGCCATCAAGCACAGCGCCGGTCTCATTTGCTGAGGATCTCCTGCAAGTAGTCCTGTGCTTCCTTGGAATACTTGGCCATGTTGGAGAGCTGATTGACGATGTGCAGCTTCATCCTGGTGTCCTTTTCGGCGCGCGCCAGGTCCACCAGCGCCTTGCCGTTGCGGGCACCGGCCAGGCTGTTGACGATGGACTGCTTCACCTGCTGGTCCTGCTCGGCGGCGTAAACCGAGACCAGCGCGGCGCCGGGGTTGCCGGCTCTTTGCGAAGCGATGGCGTGGACCGCGGCCTGGCGGACACTGGCGTCTTTATCGGTGCGGGCCACTTCCGCCAGCTTGTCCAGGTTGCCGTTCTGGTGCATGTAGCCCAGCAAGGCCGCCTTGCCTTCGGGAGTGGTTTCGGATTGATAGATCTGCCAGATCTCGGGCTGTCCGTCGATCTCGCCGAGGTCGCGGATGGCCTGGTTGCGAAGGTCGGGATTCTTTTCCGTCTTGGCTATCTGCGTCAAACGGTCTTTGTCTTTGGTGGCGGTGTAGGTGTTGAGGATGGCGCGCTTCACGTTGACATCGTTCGAAGCCGCGTAGATTTCCGAGAAGAGCTGGCCGGCGTTCGAGTCTTTTCCCCGCGCCAGGTAGCGAATGGCATCGAGCTGGAGGTCGGGGTTGCCGCCGCGCGCGAGCTGTTCCAAGTCCTGGCGGGCGCGCGGAGAACTGTTGAGGCCCAGGACGATAATGGCCTGGCGCTTGAGCTTGGGCGAGTGCGAAGTCTTGAGAAGGTTCTCGACCTGCGGCAGAGCCCGTTCCGGATCCGACTGCATCAGTCCGTTGAGAGCCAGGATCTTGATGTCCTCGTCGGTTTCGGCTTCCGGCGAGACCGCCTTGCCCGAGGACTGTTTCACTTCCACTTCCAGCGCCTTGGCGTCGTCGAGCCAGCGGCTGGTGGGATAACTCTTCCGCAACTGGTCGATGGCCGCCAGGGCGTCGGCACTGCGGCCCAGCTTGTTCAGCGTATAGGCCTTCCAATAGAGTCCGCCTTCGGTGTGGGAGCCGGCCTGCGCCACCACCTGGTTGAAGTCCTCGACGGCTTCGTCGTAGTGGTGGGCGTCGATGGCGTCCAGGCCGCGCTGGTAGGGGTCATTCGAACCCCGAAGACCGTTAAGCCGGATCGGAGGCATGGTTGGCGTCTTCAGCACCGGAGGAGGCCTGGGGATCGTCATCTGGTCGAGCTGAAACGCCAGACCCTGGAGCTTGCCGTCAGCCCGGAAGAGTTTGTCCTGCGCTTCCTGCATTTTCTCGAGGGCCTTCTCCTGCGCATCGGCCCACATCTCGTCGCGCTTGAGATCAAGCTGATCGAGCTTATCGAGCTGAAGATCCACGAGGTTTTGCACGTTATCCAAATCGAGCTGCCCGGGCCATGGAGTTGGCGGCTGTGCCGGACCAGCGTGCTGCCCGTCCCACGGAGTCGGCGGCGCTGTTAAAGCAACGGGCGGCGCGGCGGCGGGCGCGGGCACGGGTGCGACTGGCGGGACCGGAGGCGGGGGCGCAGTTTGCGCCAGGGCCAGGGCGGCGGAGAGAAACAAGGCGGCGATTGTGATGATGCTGCGGAAGTTCTTCATATGGTTTAATCTCCTTATAATTTGTGCCCGCCGGGCTGCCCCACCAGCCCCGGCGGTTCCTTCTGGCTCTTTACGTTGGCGCCCAGGACGCGAATCTGGAAAAGAATGCCTTCGCCGCGCAGGCGGTCGCGGAGCTTTTCCACGTCCGCGGCAGGCAGGCTGGATGGCTGGTGCGCGATATCCACCAGCACGCGTTCCAATTCCTCCAGCACGCCGGCGACGGCAGTGTCGCCGGTGTGGACCGCGGTCTGCCGATACAGGCGGTTTTCGGTGAGGAGATCGGCGGCGCGTTCCTGTTCCAAAGAGATGTCGAGCGGGCCGTCGGAGCTGGCGTTGGCGAGCTCGATCAGGACCGTTTGGGAGCGCTCCAGGTAATCGCCCACGGCCACCAGCAGAACCCCTTCGCGGAGCTGCGGATCGGCGGCCGAGGCCATCGCGCCCAAGCCGCGCGGCGGCGGATAGAAGCGTCCGGCCAGAAACGCCACCACCAGCAACGAAGCCAGCGCCACCGCGGCGGCGGCCCAGCGCCAGGGCGCCGGCAAGCGAAACCGGCGGCGCGCCGGCAGACGGTGCTCGATGCGCCGCCAGACTTCGGCCCCGTACTCGGGCGAGCGCGCCGGCACCGGAAGCGTATCCACCACGTTGAGCACGCGCTGGAGCGAGCCGTACAGCTCGCGGCATTCCGCGCACTCGTCGAGGTGCATTCCGGCGCCCGGCGCGCCGGGCTCTTCCCCGTAGTAATGCAAGATCAGTTGTTCTTCGCTGAGGTGGTTCATTTGGCGGCACTCACTATGGGCTCCAGGGCCCGCCGTAATTTCTGCACGGCCCGAAAGACGCTGTGCTTGGCCGCGCCGGGCTGGCACTCGAGGACGCGGGAGACTTCTTCCATGCGCATGCCTTCGAAATGGCGCAGCACGAAGGCCGTGCGTTCGGTGGCGCTCAGCTTATTCATAGCGGCGGTGACGTGGTGGGCCACTTCGCCGCTCAGCGCCGCGCGTTCCGGCGTCGGATCGGAGGACGGCAGGGCAAGCACGGGATCTTCGGTTTCGCCGTGGGCATCGGTAGCCGGCGCCACGTGTTCGCCGCGCCGTTTGCGGGCGCGGACCAGATCGAGCGAGCAATTGGCGGCAATGCGGTAGAGCCATGTGCCGAAGCTCGCCCGGTGGTCGAATTTGCCGAGTTGTTTGTAGGCGCGGAGCAGACTCTCCTGCACTACGTCTTCGGCGTCCTGTTCATTTCCAGTCATACGATAAGCCAAACGGAAAACGGAACGGCTGTGGCGCTCGACCAGCACGCGGAACGCATCGGAATCGCCCGCCCGCGCTCTGGCTACATAAGTACCGTCGCTCGGCTCCATTCGGCTGTTCTTTAGACTGCGGGGTCTCGAAGTGGTTAGCAAGCGTCCGCCGGCTGGAAAGCCGGCGTTGCGGGCCGGAGGCCCGCTATGGGTGCGTGAATTCGTTGGCGTGGGGGATCAGGTCGGAGTATGTCTGGCTCGGGAGGTTGGTGTCCCAGTGGCCGGTCAGCCGGGCGTAGCCGCAAATGCCAACAAATAGCAGGGCCACCCCGGCGGCGATGGCCCAGGCGGGGACCCGGCGGTGGCCCGGCGCCGCCATCACCAGCGCGCCGGCGGCGGGACAGGCGGCCACGCATTCGAGACAGCCGGTGCACTCGGCCGATTGAATGGCGATCAGGCGGTCCACCGGAAGGCCAGACGGGCAGGCTTTGGTGCACTTGCCGCAGTCGATGCACAGCGAGGGTTCCCGCCTGATCCGCAGCGGGCTGGCCAGTGCCGCCAGGCCCATCAGCGCGCCGTAGGGGCAGAGGTAGCGGCACCAGAAGTTCGCCACCAGCACCGAGGCCATCACCAGGGCGGCCACCACCAGGCCGCCGGCGAAGCCCAGGAACCGGAAGAAGTTGAGCATCTTAACGTCGTCCACGATGCCGTAGGGGCCTTCCAGGAAGGCTCGGATGGCCTGCACGGACATGGACATCACGGCGTAAACGAACAGGCCGAGCAAAATGTATTTGAGGCTGCGCAGGCCGATATCCAGGCGGCGGGGCAAGCGGAAACTGCGGCCGAAGATCCGGCGCCCCAGGCGCCACAGATACTCCGAGACGGTCCCCACCGGGCATAGCCAGCCGCAGAAACTCTTGCGGAAGAGCCACGACATCCCGAAGAATGCGATCAACAGGAACATGCCGGCCGCGTGCAGGTTTGGCAGGCGGCCCGCAGCCAGCAGCACCTTGAGGTTCATCATGGCGGCGATCGGCAGCCAGCCCTCCACACCCGCCGGCCGGCCGGCCCACACCGTGCGGCCCCCCGTTTCGTAGTACCGCACAAAGAGGTAGAACTCGACACCGATCCAGATGTTGAGCAGCAGAAATGCCAGTTGAAAGGCGCGCCGCAAGCCTTGCGACCGGTCGGGCGCCGCGCGCTTCCCCAGTTTTTTTCGGGGCGTGGCGGCGGGCTGGACGGGGGCAAGGGCGGCCATGGATCGAACCTCCAATTCCAGCCTAAGGGAAGGGTTCCCGGAAGGCTGTGACCCAGGTCACCGCGGCGGGACGGGCTCGGGCCGGCCAAACACCGGCGGCAAGACCGCCGGCGCTACCAGGCCAAACACCGGCGGCAAGACCGCCGGCGCTACCAGGCCAAACACCGGCGGCAAGACCGCCGGCGCTACCAGGCCAAACACCGGCGGCAAGAGGCCGGCGCTACCAGGCCAAACACCGGCGGCAAGAGGCCGGCGCCACCCAGAGAAGGACACGGCCTCAGCTTGACTTTGGGAACACGGGTAATTTATTCTGACGGTTCGCTTTGACTGCGCCAGAAGGCCGTTCTAGGTATGCGTGAAAATAAGCACCACGTGCCGGAAACCGTGGAACGGCTGTTGGATTCGACCCTGGAGAGCGTAGAGAGCGCCGAAGAGTTGGCGCTCAGTGTGGCGCAGCGGGCGGGATTCGAGGACGACGACCTGATGAAAATCGGGATGGCCGTTCGGGAGTCGATGGTGAACGCGGTAGTGCATGGAAATCGCTACAGCGAGCATAAGAAGGTGCGGTTTTCGGTGACCCGCAACGGGGAGCGTTACACCATCAGGATTGCGGACGAAGGCGAAGGGTTTGATTTCAGCGCCCTGCCCGACCCGCTGGCGCCGGAAAACCTGATGCGAACATCGGGACGCGGCATTTTCCTCATCCGCTCCTTTATGGATGAGTTCGAGATGCGGCGCCGGGAGCCGTCCGGCACCGAAGTAACTTTGGTGAAGTACGTGGTGTCAAAGTAGAATGCGGAAGTTTTCAGCCAGGAGGCATAATCAGTGAGCGTAAAGTTGAGTACTCGGCAAGTCGGAGACGTGAGTGTAGTGGATGTCGCTGGGCGCATCACCCTGGGCGAGGGCTCCAGCGCGTTGCGTGACCTAATGCGCGAAATGGTAGGCAAGGGCCAGAAGAAAATCCTGCTTAACCTGGGCGATGTCTCGTATATCGACAGCTCGGGGATCGGTGAGCTGGTCTCGGGCTTCACCACGGTAACCAACAACGGCGGTGAGCTGAAGCTGCTCAACCTCAACAAAAGGGTGAAGGACTTGCTGCAGATCACCAAACTCTACACCGTCTTCGATGTTCACGAAGACGAAGCCGGCGCCATCCGCGCCTTTGCGTAGCGCATGGGGCAGGCCGTCCGCCTGCCCATGTTCCGCGCTTCGCCGAAAGCTGCCATACCCTGAACATGCCAACGCGTCCATGGCCTGCCGCGGCGCTTGCGATCGTGGCGGTGGCGGCATTCACCGTCTGGATCACCTGGCGGGCCAAGGCGCTCGAACTGGATCTGGGCGTCAATTCCACAAAACTGGCGCTGATCGGCAAGCAGGCGCCGGATTTCCACCTGCCCGCTCTCGACGGGCGCACCGTGTCGCTTTCCGATTATCACGGCAAAAAGCTGGCGGTCGTCTTCTGGGCCAGTTGGAACAATGGCAGCCATCCGGCCATGGCGTCGCTGGGCCTGTTCTATCGCAACAATCGCACGGCGGACGCTAATTTCGACATGGTAGCTATCAGCGTGGGGGACGACCGCAAGGCGGTCCAGGACTTCGTCACCCAGAACAAGGTGACCTTCCCGGCCCTGCTGGATGGCTCCGAGGCCACCGCCAAGGCGTTTCAGGTGCGCACCATTCCGGCCGTCGCGGTGATCGACGCCAACGGCAAAGTGACCTGGGGGTTCGTCGGTTTCACGCAGCGCCTGACCTTCGACCTGGCCCGTGAGCTGGGCGTCACGAACTTGCGCGGCATGGAGTTTGGAGGGCCAAATGACGGCCGCCGCAATTGAATTCCAGGGCGTGACCAAAGTCTACAAGCGCCTGTTCAGCGACGAGAAAATCACGGCCCTTTCGGATGTCTCTTTTCAGGCGGTGCCGGGGGAAGTCTGCGCCTTCCTCGGCCCCAACGGCGCCGGCAAAACCACCAGCATCAGCATTCTGATGGGCTTTTTTTTCGCCGATTCCGGCGAGATCCGCGTGCTGGGCCATCCGCCCGGCGACGTCCGCGCCAAAGCCCGGATCGGCTTCCTGCCGGAGAATTTCGCGTTCTATAAATACCTCACGGCGCCCAAGCTCCTGCGGCTGCACCTGGCCCTGGCCGGGCGGAACCCGGCCGGCTCCCAAGGGCTCATCGCGGATCTGCTCCAGAAAGTCAAGCTGACCGGCTATGAGAACCTGAAGATCGGCAAGTACTCGCGCGGCATGGTGCAACGCATTGGGATCGCGCAAGCGCTGCTGTGCGACCCTCAACTGGTGATCCTCGACGAGCCCACCAGCGGCCTCGATCCGTCCGGCCGCCGCGAGGTGCTGCAAATCCTGGCGGGCTTGAAAGCCCAAGGCAAGACCGTCTTCCTGAGCTCGCACATCCTTCCCGAAGTGGAACAGATCTGCGACCGCGTAGTGATTATCGATCGCGGCAAGCTGGTGCGCACCGGGCGCCTCGAAGACATGCTGGCGAGCGGCAATCGCGTCGAGATCGCGGCCGATCGCGTGCCCGACGGCTTCGAGCAATCGCCCTCGGGCGCTGGCGCCGTGGTGGAGCGCGGCCCGCATGGCGTCCGCATCCTGGTGGACGCGGCGCGCAAGCGCGAGACGGTGGAAAGCCTGTGGGCGGCCGGCTGCGACGTCACCGCCATGAACCCGCTGCGCAGCACGCTCGAAGAGCTCTTCCTCAAGGAAGTGGACCGCCGATGAAACTCCGCGCCATCACGATGAACACGTTCTCCGGCCTGGTGCGGAACAAGATCATCATCCTGTTCTCGGTGGGCTGCGTCTGCATTCTGCTGTTGATGCTCTCGTCGCTGCTGGTGATCCGCAACCTGCGCAACGTGCAGAACGCCGAGCAGATGCAGGCGGCGGTGCTGCCGATGATCGGCTCGATGATGGCGATGGTCAGTGGTTTCGGCAGCCTGCTGGCGGCGTGGTCGGCGGCCGACGCGCTGTCCTCGGAAATGCGTTCGGGCACCATTCTGGCCGTGATGGCGCGGCCGGTGCGCCGCTGGGAATTCCTGTTGGGAAAGTATCTGGGCGTGCAGCTCCTCATGTTGGTTTTCGTATTGATCATGGTGGGGCTCAACTACCTGCTGGCCTGGATCGGCGGCGCGCACATCCAATCGGCGCCGTGGGAACTGATTGTCTACCCGATGGTGCGCTACGCCATGTTCAGCGCCGTCGGCCTTGCGCTGGTCACGCTGATGCATCCCATTCTGGCTTTCTGCGGGGTGCTCTTCATGTCGATTGCGGCGCAGCTCGTGTCGCCGGGAGCCCACACCACTTTCCTGCCGGAGTGGCTGAAAACCGGTCTTTTCTATTTTCTGCCATCCACCAATCTGTTATCGGAGATGCGATTCCTGACCATCACGCGCGCCACCTTGCAGGCGGCCACATGGAGCGAGCACGCCGTGGCGCTGGCCTACGGCCTGGACTATGCGCTGGTCTGCTTCCTGATCGCGTCGTGGATTTTCCATTCGAGAAGCTTGTCGAGAGACTAGATTTGTTACAGAATTCCGCCACCACTTGACAGTGTGACTGTGCGTTTCCTAACCAGCAGACTGTAACCCTAACACCCTTCATATAGATATAGTTCTTGACGCGCCACTATATATTGGGGCACTATTACGAGTGCGTTTCTTCTCCGAGCAATTCCAAGGAGGCGTCAGATGGGACATCCGGTTATGGCCATGAGTGCGAAAATAGAAGAGTTGAAGGACTCTGCTACCAATAAAACCAGGACGGGAATCGCATTCGCGCGCTATTTTACGTCACGCCTGGAGGCCGGCAAGACCCCCTACGACGATCTCCAATGGGAGACCCGCACCGCCTCCATCGGGAACGATAAAGGCATTACGATCTTCGAACAGCGCGATGTCGAAGCCCCCGTGGACTGGTCCCAGACCGCCACCAACATCGTCGCCAGCAAGTATTTTTACGGCAAGATGGGCTCCCCGGATCGCGAAACCAGCGTCGCCCAGCTTGTCGAACGGGTCGTCAATACCATCACCGATTGGGGCCACAAGGACGGCTACTTCAAGTCCGCCGAGGATGGCGAGAACTTCCGCTTCGAACTGGCCCACCTGATGCTCACGCAGAAGGCCTGCTTCAATTCCCCGGTCTGGTTCAACGTCGGCGTCAAGGAAACGCGCGGCTACGGCTGGATCTATGACGAACAGGCCGGCCGCGTCACCAAGCTCGAATCCGGCGTGATGCGCCCGCAGTGCTCCGCCTGCTTCATCGTCTCGGTGAAGGATTCGCTCGAATCCATCCTCGATCTCGCCAAGACCGAAGGCATGCTCTTCAAGTGGGGCTCGGGCACCGGCTCGAACCTTTCCGCGTTGCGCGAAGAAGACGCCGTGCTCTCCGGCGGCGGCCGCGCGTCCGGCCCGCTTTCCTTTATGAAGGGCTTCGATGCCTTCGCCGGCGTCATCAAGTCGGGCGGGAAGACGCGCCGCGCCGCCAAGATGGTGATCCTCAACGCGGACCACCCGGATGTCGAAAAGTTCATCTGGTCGAAGGCCAAGGAAGAGAAGAAGGCCTATACCCTGGTGGAAGCCGGCTACGATGGTTCGCTCGATGGCGACGCGTACAGCTCCATCTTTTTCCAGAACGCCAACAACTCGGTGCGCGCCACCGACGAATTCATGGAAGCCGCGGCGCGCGACGGCGATTGGTGGACCAAAGGCGTGTTCACCGGCCAGCCCGTCAACCGCTACAAGGCCCGCGACCTGATGCGCCAGATCGCCGAAGCCACCCACCAGTGCGGCGACCCCGGCATGCAGTTCGATACCACCGTCAACCGCTGGCATCCCTGCAAGAACACCGCCCGCATCAATGCTTCCAATCCCTGCTCCGAATACATGTTCCTGGACGATTCGGCCTGCAATCTTTCGTCGCTGAACCTGATGCGGTTCGTCGGCCCGGATGGCCAGTTCGATGTGGAAGCCTTCCGCCATGCGGTCGATACCATGATCGTGGCGCAGGAAATCATCGTCGATAACGCCAGTTATCCCACCCAGCGCATCGGCGAGAACTCCCACGCGTTCCGTCCGCTGGGTCTCGGCTTCGCCAACCTGGGCGCGCTGCTCATGTCCATGGGCGTGCCCTACGATAGCGATCCGGGACGCGATTGCGCCGCCTCGATCACCGCCGTGATGTGCGGGCAAGCCTATCTCACCAGTTCCCGCATGGCCGAATCCATCGGACCTTTCGAAGGCTACGCCGTCAATGAGCAGCCCTTCCTCGAAGTGATCCGCATGCATCGCGATTCGCTGAGCCGCATCAACCGTCACAACATCCCCACGGCGCTCTACCAGGGCGCCCAGCAGTCGTGGGACGACGCCTACGAATCCGGACGCCGCCACGGCTACCGCAACGCCCAGGTCACGGTGATCGCTCCCACCGGGACCATCGGGTTCATGATGGATTGCGACACCACCGGCATTGAGCCCGACCTGGCTTTGATCAAGTACAAGAAGCTGGTGGGCGGCGGCGTCATCAAAATTGTCAATAACACCGTGCCGGCCGCTCTCATCAAGCTGGGTTACTCGCCCGAGCAGGTGGAGCAGATTGTCGCCCACATCGATTCCACCGGCACCATCGAAGGCGCTCCCCACCTGAAGCCCGAGCACCTGGCGGTCTTCGATTGCAGCTTCCGGCCGCAGAACGGCGTCCGTTCCATCCATTACATGGGCCATGTCCGCATGATGGCCGCCGTGCAACCGTTCATCTCCGGCGCAATTTCGAAGACCATCAACATGCCCGAGGAATGCACGGTGGAGGAGATCATGAGCGCCTACACCGAAAGCTGGAAACTGGGGCTCAAGGCCGTCGCCATCTACCGCGACAATTCCAAGAGGGTGCAGCCGCTGAGCTCCGGCTCGGGAAGCAAGAGCGAAAAGAAGGCCGCGGCCGCGGCCGCCGCTCCCGTGGAAAAAGTCGTCTACCGACCGGTGCGCCGCAAGCTGCCCGACGAGCGCCGCGCCATCACCCACAAGTTCTCGATCGGCGGCCACGAAGGCTATATCACGGTGGGCATGTACGAAGACGGAGCGCCCGGCGAAATCTTCATCACCATGGCCAAGGAAGGCTCCACGATTTCCGGCCTGATGGACGCCTTCGCCACCGCCGTGAGCTTCAACCTGCAATACGGCGTACCGCTGAAGTTCCTGGTGGATAAGTTCGCGCACGTGCGCTTCGAGCCCAGCGGGTGGACCGGCAACCAGCAGATTCCTTACGCCAAATCCATCATGGATTATATTTTCCGCTGGCTCGGCGCCAGGTTTCTGAGCCCCGAGTATGCCAATTCCGAGGCCGGTGAGACACTGACGCTGCGGCCCACCGAAGCCGAAGCGCAGCAGACACTGCCCTTTACGCCGGCGGTGGCCGATGCGCCGCTGTGTTCCGAGTGCGGCTCCATCATGACGCGCAACGGAAGCTGCTACAAGTGCGCCAATTGCGGCGGCACCAGCGGCTGCAGCTAGACGCTTTTTCAACACAAATTCCTTAAGTGGGAGAATCGCAACTCCCGGTTCCCGTCGTGGATCCGGGAGTTTTTTTGTAGCACAGGCCTCCTGGCCTGTCATTCCGACCACTGAACATCCGGTCCGCGGCCGACGCTCCCGCCGGCACTTGTGCTTTGCAGGAAGCTGACACCGTTGTTCCGGCAGCGCGACCAGGGGGTCTGCCCCATAAAGCGGCGAAGCCGCAACCAAGGATGGCGGCTGGGTGTACACTGAACAGGACCCGGGCGTCCAAAATGAAAATCCCGGACAATAGTACTGGAAGGTGATGATGCGAGTGATTGCGGACCTATGCTTGATTCCGATCGGTGTCGGTGTATCGGTTTCCAGGGAAATCGCCGCGTGTGAGCGTGTGCTGGCCGAGGCCGGTCTGAAGACCAAACTACACGCGTACGGCACTAACATTGAAGGCGAATGGGACGAGGTGTTCGCCGCCATTAAGCGCTGCCACGAGGTGGTGCATGCGATGGGTACACCGCGGATTTCATCAACCCTTCGATTTGGAACGCGAATTGATCGTCCGCAGAGTATGGCCGACAAGGTTCGAAGCGTGGAAGAGAAGCTGGCTGCCGGATCTCAATAGATCGTCCGCTCAGGGCTGTGAAAGGCCGGTGCGGGCGGCGACGCTGTGCGCCGGCGGCGCTACCGATATCACTTAACGCTTAAGCGCACCACGGGTTAGGAGAAATTCACCAGAGCCGAGATGCAAAGGCTGCACCTGAAATGCGGGATTTGCCTACGCACGATCTGCGAATGCCGGCTCTACAGTAGTCGGTTCTCGGGTTCAGCCGCGAAACGAGCGGCGGTTGGACTCTCGCGCTCCACTGTCCCCGAGTGGTAAGTAAAATGCTGTGAAAGGCCTGCGAGAGTCGGGTAGCGGCAGATGGTCTTGCCATCGGCTGGTGAAGCACTTCGGCTTCAGGTCGTAGAGACTGTATAACCAGGGCTTTCAACAGCCCTGAAAAGAGTGGAACCTTTAAGGAGAGATATCGTGTACAAAAATGCGTTGATCGTTTCGATAGCGGGCCTGGGTTTGGTCTTGCCGGCTTTGGCGTCGGATCGCGATGATGACATTGGGCGTATTCAAAAAGCGACCCAGGTCTTCCAGGAGATCATGAGAACGCCTGACAAAGGCATTCCCCGGGACCTGCTGGAAAAGGCGAAATGCGTTGCCATCATTCCAGGAGAGGAGAAGGCAGCCTTCATATTCGGCGGCAATTACGGCAAGGGACTGGCTACCTGCCGCACTGAAAACGGCTGGAGTGCTCCGATGTTTGTGGCTGTCGGAGGAGGGAGCTTCGGCTTCCAAATTGGCGCCTCTTTCACCGACGGGGTGTTGCTATTTATGAACGACCATGCTTTGCAAAGCCTGCTGAGTGACAAATTCAAGATCGGCGCCGACGCAACCGTGGCGGCCGGGCCGGTGGGGAGACAGGCAGCCGCCGATACGGACTTAAAGCTCAATGCGGAGATTCTGAGTTATTCGCGCAGCAAAGGGGTTTTTGCCGGGGTCAGCGTGGATGGCGCCGTCGTGCAGGCCGATCACAGCGGAGACAAGGCTATGTATGGCTCCGATGTCACCCACCAGGAAATCCTGCAGGGCAAAGTTGCGGTTCCTGAGTCGGCACGGAGACTGCTGGAGGAACTTGCCAAGTACCCCTCCCGCCGTTGAGGTCGGCGGATCAATACGGTCCGGCTCGATAACTGAACATGCCGTACTACTTGCCGGCCGGCTTCATGGGCACGAAGCTCACCGGACATACTGATCGCCGCCTGATCGTTCCGTCGGCCTTCTTCTCGATCACCATCAGTTCCTGGCTCCACATCGGCCCTATCGGGGCCACCAGGCGGCCACCTCCGGACAATTGAGCGATCAGCGCCTCGGGAAGCTCCGGCGGCGCCGCTGTCACCATGATGCCGTCGAAAGGCGCCCGTTCCGGCCAGCCTTTGTAGCCGTCACCCTGCCGCACGGTGATGTTGGCGTATCCCAGTTCGCGTAGCGTCTTAGCCGCGGATCGAGCCAGCTCTGGGACGATTTCAACCGTGTAGACCTCGGCCGCCAGTTGCCCCAGTATCGCCGCCTGATACCCCGAGCCGGTGCCGATTTCCAGGACCCGATGATTCTTCGCCGGCGCCAGCAGTTCGGTCATCAGCGCCACGATATACGGCTGGGAAATGGTAGCCCCATAGCCGATGGGAAGGGTCTGGGCTCCCGGTCGGTAGCCGGGAGCCGTCAGGAGGTATTGTCGAAAAATTCACCGGCGCACTTGAGGGGCAAAAGGCGCACAATCACAGTAGGAGAGCCAATGCCGCGGGCATACCCGACGCCCACACCGGCCGAGTCAGGGTCTGGATTCGCGGCATAGCCCTGGGCACGTAGGATGTCCCATGCTTCGGCGTCCTTCATGGCGGCAGCGATGAGGCAGTCGATGTAGAGATGGGCAGAGAACTCCACGAGCGCCGGCAGAAGGCAAGTTGAGCTTCGAAGATATTCGGGCGCGGCGCGAGGATGTAACCGTAGTTGGGACTGAGCGAGCGTCATCCGCCGGTTTACCGACAGGCGCTGGCCCCCAGTTTCAATCTTTGGCTCCGCGAGTGAGGAGTCGATAGGAAAGAGGATGATGCTGGAATGCGCGCACACCAAGCTGCTGATTGAGATCCGGCACACCGACCATCGAGCGTTTCGGGACGAACTGCGCCACCGGCTGACGTTGGTGGAGAGCCTGGTTGAGCGCTGCGGACCTGCCATGAGCGCCGGCTCGGAGCGAAGGGGCCCCGGCGCGTGAAGAATTTACTGGAGGCAATTCATGTCAGTCACCGTTATTGGGGGAAAGTTTGCAGCAGTCGTCGGTTTCGAGACGGAGGACGACGCAAAGAAGGCTGCGCCGCTGATCAAGAAGACCGCGAAAAGCACGGGGGCCTGACACCACCCGAGAGGTCGTCGGGTCAGGCTCGCGGCAGTGGAAAATACTGGTAGCCTGGATAGATTATTTGAGAGGAGGAACTATGGTATTCATATTCATCTCGTTGGCTTGTTTCGCCCTGTTTGCGGCCATATTTGCGGCCACCTTCGCCATCGACCACTTTGCCTCAAAGTGGGAAGCGGCAGACGCCAATAGTCGGCGAGGTCATTTCAGTTATTGGGCGACAAACAGCAAAAAGCTCGATGTCGTAAAGGGGCTATCGGGCCTGGCGTTGGCTTTCACATGTCTGGCGCTTTTTGCTGGGATGTTTTATGGGCTGGCGATTGTAGGCGTTGGCGGCGAAAGACGTTTCGCGGTCTACGTCACCGGCAGGCCGGGCAGCGGCGGCGCCGAAACTCTCCGCGAATTTTACGCCACGAAGGGCGAGCTGAACCGAATGCCGATGTTTGAATATGTAGACAGCCACCGCATCGTGAAGGGACGCGTTTCAAGCATATTGCCGATCGGCGGCGGACTGACGCATATTTGCGTCGCTAATGGCGACTATTGCGGACTGGCCGATTCGTCGCTTGAACTGAAGTCCGGCGACACCGCCTACGTTCGCATTGGCAGACCCCCCACCGGCCAGAGACGGCCGCCCGGTTGGACGATAACCGCCGACGAGGCGAAGTCCCTCGCGGCGACAGGCAATTTCACAATTGAGAATAGGTGAAAGCTTATCGAGTTCTATCGGAGTAAGGTTGAGCAAGCAGGGCCGAGCTTCCGGCCCACACACAAGCGTTATTTCGTATATCGGCAGCGGTCCCTCGCTGACCGCCCGAGCACATCTATGGTTTGCCTCGATCTACGGCAAGGCGCCGCGCGCCGTGCGCACCATGGGCGCCGCAAATTCGCGATCAAATGTGAAGGCGCCCTCCGGCACAAGGCTCGTCGAAGGGAGCAAATCTTATGCACCGCTCGCTCGCGCATTGATTGGTGGGTCGAGTGTCTCGGTGCTAATCCCCGTTTTCTTGGTGCCCGCAGGATTCTGTCTGGCCTACGCCAGGCAGGAGGTATCTGCCGGGCCAATCAACGAATAGAAGGAGGAACCTATCCCATGCGACTACATCAGTCTCGGTTGATTTCCGGGGCGACGATCCTGGGGTTTGTTGTGTTTTCGGCTGCTACCCAGGCGAAGAACAAAACCCCCAAACCCGCGCCGAAAGAGCCCCAGGATGAGATCGAAGTTGTCGGCCACATCCCTTTAACAAGTGGACCGGTCAGCCGATTCCTGATTACCCAACACTACAGCAGGGCTTATCTCTACGCTGAACACGATGCCGGAAAGAGCGTCACGTTGATCGACGTGACGAAAGTGACGCAGCCCTCCGTGTTGGCGGATGTGACATATCCCTCGAATGGAGGGTCCGGCAACCTTTTCGCCGTGGCTGGAACGGCGGCGCTGGTAACTGAGGAACAGAGAACATCAGCACCGGCATCCACGCCGCAGACGATTCGAATCATGGACTTGTCGGATCCCCAGCATCCGAAAGCCGGTCGCGAATTCGCAGGAGTTACGGCAATTAGCCGGGATGACCGACGAGGGCTGATTTTTGTTGCCAACGGTGAGGGTATATGGATCTTGCACCAGAGCTTTGCGGAAGATCCTGAAGTGGAAAAAGCATACGCGCATCACGTCTTGTACGATCATTGATATGACGTCCGCGCATAATTAAGGGGACATGCGTGGTTCTCCCGCCTCGCGACGAAACCTGGTGAGAAAAGCGGGCTAGAGTGAAACCGCTTTGCGGCCAGGCAGGGCGGGGTGTGCCGAATCGGAACTGGCGGACGAATCCGGCCCAGGACGGCGTCGGAAAGCCGTGGGGGAAATGGGGCGGGCGGAACTGGCAAGCGTATTGCTGGTCCCGGCTGGATTGGCCAGGCTGCCCCGGCGACATCCGGCAGTTGGTAAGATGGAGATCTCATTATGTTTTGGAAGGTTGCAGTACTTTGCGGGGCGGCGGTGGGCGCTGCCTCAGCCCAGACGCAGTCGGTGCGCGTGGTGGAAGAGATCGCCGCCAAGGTAAATGGCGATATCGTAACCCGCGGGGAGCTGGCGGAAAAGAACAAGGAGATCGAAGGCATGCTGCGCCAGCAGGGCTTGACTGGAACCAAGCTCGCCGAGGCCATCCAGGAGAACACCGCCGACGCGCTGCGCGACGAGATCGACCAGCTCCTGCTGGTGCAGAAGGCCAAGGAGATGCCCAATCTGAACGTCGACGCGGACGTCACCAAATTCTTCAACGAGTGGCAGACGCAGGCCAAGATCACGGATCCGGACAAGTTTCACGAATGGTTGCGCGCGCAGTCGGGCATGACTTTCGACGAATTGAAGGACCGCAAGAAGAAAGAGCTGATGGCGCAGCGCGTGGTGGGGTATGAAGTGGCCTCGCGCGTCGCCATTCCGGAAGGCGATCTGCAGAAGTATTACGACGAGCACAAAGCCGATTTCGTGCGCCAGGAGCAGGTGTTCCTGAGCGAGATCCTGATCTCCACGGAAGGCAAGACGGCCGAGCAGGCGGAGGCGGCCGAAGCCAAGGCCAAGGACCTCTCGGCGCGGGCGAAGAAGGGCGAGAAGTTCAGCGATCTGGCGCGAGATAATTCGGACGACCTGGGGACGGCCCAGAACGGCGGCTACCTGGGCTATCCCAGCACGAAGGGCATGCTGCGGCCGGAACTGGAGGCCATCGTCTTCAAGGAAAAGAAGGGATTCGTAACCGATCCGCCCATCAAGCTCACCAATCAGCCGGGCTTTCTGATTCTCAAAGTGGAAGAGCACTTCGAAGCCGGGCAAGCCTCCTTCGAGGAAGTGCAGGAGGACATCCACGAGATCCTGGTGGGGCCGCTGCTCAAGCCGAAGGTGCGGGAGTATCTGACGCAACTGCGGCAGCAAGCCTACCTGCAAATCAAGGACGGATATGTGGACAGCGGCGCGGCTCCCGGCAAAGACACACGCTGGCAGGAAGTGGCGATGCTAAAGCCGCCGGTCACCACCAAGGAAGAGGTGGCGGCGCGCGCCAAACCTCACAAGAAGGTCTTGTTCGTGCCGATTCCGGGGACCAGGGCGGCCCTCAAGGTGCGCAAAGAGCCGAAGGCCGCCGACGATTTGCAGGCGGTGAACAACCCGCCGCCTCCGAAACCCAGCAAGAAACCGCTGCCGGCAGCGGCGGCCGTGGCGCCCATCAAGCAATGAAGTCACCGTACGTGAACGACCTCCTCGAGCCGGCGAAGGAGCCGGTCACCACCAGCTTTCTGGTGCGCGCGAAGGAAATCCGCCAGAAGAAAACCGGCGAGCTGTACCTTTCGTTGATGCTGGGCGACCGCACGGGCGAACTGGACGCCAAGATGTGGGACAACGTGCCGGAGGTGATCGACAGCTTCGAACGCGACG
>Ga0187874_10001742_pt1 | contig 18494 bp, 14 predicted proteins | sample June2016WEW_16_1_3_FD_132993 | JGI IMG/M metagenome (GOLD analysis project Ga0187874, IMG submission 132993) | Peatland microbial communities from SPRUCE experiment site at the Marcell Experimental Forest, Minnesota, USA - June2016WEW_16_150 | ecosystem: Environmental > Terrestrial > Soil >... | reverse complement strand
CCACGCTGCACGACCGGCTCGCGCGGCTCGGCGCGAAATTGCTCGTGCAAACCATTCCTGATTTTGTGGCCGGAAAAATCCGGCCGCGGCCGCAACCCGTCGAGGGCGTGAGCCACGCGCCCAAAATCAAAAAGGAAGACGGGCGCATTGACTGGAACCAGCCGGCGAAAACGATTTGGAACCGCCTGCGCGCCTTCACGCCGTGGCCGGGCGCGTTCACGTTTTTGTCGGCGCAATCGCCGGTGGGGCGAGCGTCCGCGCGAGCCGAAGGTTCAATTCAAAAACCGCATCTGCTGAAAATCTGGAAGGCGGAGGTGGTTGCAGAATCTGCTGGCAGGGACGGCCCGTCCACCCTCCGCAGTATTGCTACGGAGGACGGGCCGGGCCGTCCGTTGGGTGGCGAACCTTCCGCCGGTCGCCTCGGCGAGGCGACCCTGCCTGAAAAGCCAGGTGAAATCTTATCGGCGGACAAAACTGGCATTGTTGTCGTTTGCGGCAAGGATGCGCTGCGGATTTTCGAGTTGCAGCCCGAAGGCGGGCGGCGGATGAGCGCGGCGGAATTTCTGGCGGGGCATTCGTTGAAAGCCGGTGAAAAGTTTGCGTGTCTGTAGGACAGGCGTCTCGCCTGTCTCCGTATAATTTGAAAAGAGTTCGAGACAGGCGGGACGCCTGTCCTACGCCGCATCCCGCAATCCCGCCGCGTAAGCTTCAAACACGCGGCGCATTTCATCGCGGACCTGGCGGAAGCATTCCAAAACTTCTTCCTCGCTGCCGGTCGCCTTGGCCGGATCAAGGAACGGCCAGTGATGGCGGTTCACCTGGCCGGGAAAAATCGGGCAGGCCTGGTCCAGATTGCCGCAGACGGTGATGACGGTGTGAATTGGCTGGTCCAGAAATTCCTTCAGGTGTTTCGAGCGATGACCCGAAATGTCAATGCCCACCTCGGCCATGACTTTGATGGCGAGCGGATGAACGTAGCCAGCCGGCTTTGAACCGGCGCTTTGGACGTTCACGAGTTCGCCCGCCGTCGCGCGCAGAAAACCTTCAGCCATCTGGCTGCGACAGGAGTTGCCGGTGCAAAGAATCAGAACGGTGGGTTTCATAGGATGGGCAAACATCGAACATCCAACATCGAACGTCGAACGTCGAAGTGACGGTTCGCGCCGAGATTTGGAGTTCGGTGTTCAGTTTTCTTTCGGACTGCGGTCATCGGGTTTCGGGCTTCACGCGCAACTGATACCAGCCGCGCGAGCGGTTGCAGACGTGGCAGACGGACAGCATCACCGGCACTTCCACGAGCACGCCGACGACCGTGGCCAGCGCCGCGCCGGAGCCGGGGCCAAACAGCGTGATGGCTACCGCCACTGCCAGTTCAAAAAAGTTGCTCGCGCCGATAAGCGCGCCCGGCGAAGCGACGTTGTGCGGCACTTTGAACCGGCGCATCAGCAGATAGGCGAGCGAGGAATTGAAATAGACCTGGATGACAATCGGCACGGCGATCAGGAGCACCGCGAACCAGCGGGTCGTGAGGTTTTCCGCCTGGAACGCGAAGATGAGCACCAGCGTCAGCAACAGCGCAAAGATGGTCACCGGATGAAACTTCGGCAGAAACTTTTGCTCAAACCAATCCTGGCCGTGCGATTTCAAGAGCGTGGTGCGCGTGAACCAGCCCGCTGCCAGCGGAATCACGATGAACACCACGACGGAAGTGATGAGCACTTTTGACGGCACGACGACATTGGCCACGCCGCACAGAAACATCACGATGGGCGCGAAGGCGAACAGCATGATGAGGTCGTTCACCGCCACCTGCACCAGCGTATAGACCGGGTCACCGTCGGTGAGGTAACTCCAAACGAAAACCATGGCGGTGCAGGGCGCGGCGGCGAGGATGATGAGACCCGCCGTGTAATTTTTCGCCGTCTCCGGCTCAATCCACGGGGCGAAGAGGTGTTGCATGAACAGCCACGCCAGAAATGCCATGCTGAACGGCTTAACCAGCCAGTTGACGAACAAAGTCACCGCGAGACCTTTGGGTTTGCGCGCGATGCCGCCGAGCGCGGTGAAATCCACCTTGAGCATCATCGGATAAATCATCAGCCAGATGAGCACGGCGATGGGCACGTTCACTTGCGAGCCTTGGCCGAACTGGAGTTCACTTAATTGTGCGGTGAAACCGGGGGCGAGTTTGCCGAGCGCGACGCCGGCGACCATGCACAGGAAAACCCAGACGGTCAGGTAACGCTCGAAAAACGCGAGCCGCTTTACCGATGTGTTTTCTGCTTCAGCCATGTGGAAATCTTTTGTCAGGCAAGCCTTGTCACTCGTCACATGTCACGTGTCACTTTTGTTTTTTGCGCGCCTTGATTTCGAGGCTGGTGACAAAATCGGCGGCGTTGGTTCCCGCCGGCAGATGTTCCGCGATTTTCCGGTAAAGCGGGTCGTTCCAATCCGCCTTGGCCTTGAGGAAGTCGGATTTTTTGGCAAGCACGATGTCGGTCAATCCGGCTTCGCGCGCCATGCGTTCGGTTTCCTCCACCAGCACGGCGCCGGCAATGCAGCCGACGACCGCGTCCACCATCTCGCGGACGGTCTGCGGCAACGGTTGCAGCAACGCCAAGTCGGAAACGGCCACACGCCCGCCGGGCTTGAGCACGCGCGCGATTTCGCGCCACACCTGCGGTTTGTCCGGCGAAAGGTTGATGACACAGTTCGAGATGATTGCATCCACACTGTTGTCGGCGACAGGCAGATGCTCGATTTCACCGAGGCGGAACTCGACGTTGTTGAAACCGGTCTGTCGGCGGTAACTGGCGGTGTTGCGGCGGGCCTTGGCCAGCATTTCGGGTGTCATGTCCACGCCGATGGCATGGCCGGTGGGGCCGACCTTGCGCCCGGCAATGAACACGTCGAAACCGCCGCCACTGCCGAGGTCGAGCACGACCTCACCGGGTCTGAGCGCCGCGAGTGCGGCGGGGTTGCCGCAGGAAAGGCCCAGGTTCGCGCCGTCGGGCAATGGGGCCAGTTCCTCGGCGGAATAGCCGACTTTTTTTGCCAGGTCCCGCGGTGAAATTTTTGCGCCGCCACAGCCGCACGAACGGGATTGGCTGGAAGTTTCGCGGGTCGCGATGGCAGCGTAGCCTTTGCGCACCATTTCGTGGACGGTTTGTTGAGTGTCGGTTGCGGTCGTTTTCACAGGAATTTGTCTGGTAAATCCATCAACGGCATTGACGCCGGCAAATTTCGGCCAGGTCGGTTTTCAGCACCCGGTCCAATTTCCTGGCGTCGGCAACGGCTGCATCGCTTTTGGCGAGGGATTTTCTCACCCAATCCAGCGCCTCGCGCGCGGCCACCGGCACGTCTTTGCCGGGCAAGCGGTAATAGACCCAGCGCTCCGCCTTGCGGGACTGGATGAGGCCGGCGTGGTGCAGGAGGGAAAGGTGCTTGGAGACGGTGGATGGCGCGAGGCCGAACAATGCGGTGATCTGGCACACGCACAATTCGCGGCGGCGCAACGCCAGCAGGATGCGCACCCGGTTCGGGTCGGCCAGCGCTTTCGTGATGGACATGAACTCGCGCATAGACTTTGTCATTTCGCCAAATAACGAAATGACCATTCCACGAATCATGGCGATCGTCAAGCGGAATGTTTTTGGGCGGGGAGACATCGTGGAAAAGGCCAAAAACTGAATGCTCAAGGCTGAATTCGGTCGCGTTTTTTGGTGTGGTCGGCAATCCGTTCAAGGCTTCCGGTTGTGGTAATGCACTTTGCGCGGGGTGTTCGGGGAAAAACGGCGGGGAGCACGTCACATTTCGGTTACGCACCTGATGGGGCCGTTACAGAGATGAAACAATGCGCGCAAAAGCCTTTGGCGACGCGGCGGGTTCGACATTCAAGTCGGGGCGCCAGCCCGTCACGAAACTGAGTGCGACTGGCAGCATTCTGGAGGTGGGCGGACTGGAAAATCCTTAGGATGTCTGCGTTGTAAAAACAACAACAGAGAACTCTGAAAAATCACGCAAAAGAAAAAGGTAAAATTTTATGCTAAACAAAAAGACAGGACTGATTGCATTGCTCGTCGCCTTTGCCGTTGGAGACCTCATGGCCGGCGACTTCAGTACTTTAACCAGTTATAACGCAGGTGATGTGCTGGTCTGCTTCCGAAAGCCCGGGACCATTGATATGGTCGTGGATGCGGGCCCGATTACCACATACACCAGTGCGACCCCGAATCAGCGGATACCCATTACCCAATATACAGGCACCCAGCTTGCCGACGTTGGCACCAACAGCATCAATTGGTCGGCTTTCACCTGGTTGAGTGACAACATGCTCTTCGTAACCGAAGCCAGACCTTCCAGTGATCTGAATGATCCAACCACCCCGTGGCAAGCCCAAAGCTCTGGCACCCAGGCGGGCACCGTTGCACGAATGCAATCTATCCCGCCCGGCGCGAATTCTGAATTCGTCAATGGACCCGGTGGAACACCCATCTATGCCGAGAGCATCGCAACGGCCGTGGTTGAAGAGGATGACTATTCCGAAAATCCCAATTATAACCACGGTGTACCTTACAGCACGGCTTTGCTTGGTCAGTATGGCGGCGCGTTCGACGGCAAGTTTGTCGGCAATCCGGAAAATACCACAGCCAGTAAATTCATCACTTCGGGAAAGGTGTCGCGTTCGGACTTTTACCGAATGACGCCCACCAGCGGTTATGAGCCGGGCACATGGCTGGGCTATTTTGAGCTGTCCACCAACGGCGCGATGACCTACGTGGCGTATCCGAGCGCGATTCCGGTCATCAATTCCGTCAGCCGCTCGGGCAACATCAATACCATCAATTACACCAGCGGCCTCTACGGCACTTATACCCTGCGGGGGACCAACAAATTGACAGCCCCGGTGTCAACCTGGCCGGCCATTACCACCTTGACCAGTGGTGATACGAACCCTCATACCACAACGGATACAACCACGGACAACGTCAGATTCTACAGCATTACCGCCCAATAACCAACCAACTCAAACAACCATAAATTTACCAAACAATATCAACCAAAAAATAACCAACCAATACTATGAAAAAAACGCTCCTCATAACCTTGGCGCTCGGCCTGGCTGGCGCGCCGTCGCTCGTGGCCGGCAACATTGATGTGTATATCACCGGGTCCACTGCCTTCCGCGCAAACGTCTATACCGCCTGCCAAAAACTTTTCACGACCGGGACTGGCACCCCTGTTTACTACGGTGACGCGAACCATGGCGGCGCGGACTCCGGTTTCAGTTCCAAAACGGCGGCCTGGGCCATGACCGGAACCCCGATCATCGCGCTGACGAACATCCAAGGCAATACGCTGACCGTCCACGGCCTCTTTACCGGCTCGGTTCAGGGCATGCAGACGGTGGAACAGCAGACGAAGCTCACTTTCCCGGCGGCAGCCGGCGTCAACGGCGGGCTTTGCAGTTCTTATGTGACCAACGCCCCAACCATCGGCTTCTCCGATGCCTCCAGCGTCTCCACTCCCTACCCGGCGAGCGGCATTTACGTTGAAGAACAGGTGGCGGTTCAGCCTTTTGTCATGTGCAAATCAACGGCGACCACCGGCCCGGTCACCAACATCAACAACGTCAGTTGGGAACAGCTTGAATACGGCATCCCGCAGGGACGCATTCCGCTCTCGGCGTGGACGGGCAAGATTGGGGACACCAACACGTTTGTTTACATTTACGAACGCACCTCAGACTCCGGCACCCGCCGCTGCGAAACCGCCCAGGAGTATTATCAATTTGGCGATACGGTCGGCGTCTATATTTACGACTACACCAATAACTTCTGGTACACGCCCGGGAACAGTCTTTCATCAGTGTTTGGCTCCTCCCCCAACGGCATTGTCGGCGCGCCGGGTCTCAACAACGCCAACCTCGGCTGGGGCGATGGTTATGTCGGGGGCGGTGACATCGCGAACTCACTTCTCAACAACAACGTTGCCAACCAGGCCATCGCCTATCTGTCTATCGCGGATTCCAAAGGTGTCACCAACAGTGCTGGCCAAAATTGGGCCTACGTGGTTCCCTTCGATGGTTTCTGGCCCACGGCGGCCGGCGCAGGCATCCATGGCAACACCGGCACCAACGACTACTCGCCCATCACCCTGGGCTACTATCCATGCTGGGGCGTTGAAGTCCTGGTTCATCCTTATGATCCTTCCCACCCGGGCAATACGGTTGCTGGCAACACCACCCTGACATACCAGCAGTTGGGCACCCAGACCTTGCCCGGCTCCTTCATGGGTGTGTTCAATTACCAAACCTTCATCAGTCACGGCTCGCTCCTTGCTGGCAGCATCGAAAATGAAATCGAGTTGAGCAAGACCGGCTCTCCCGGCGCCACCGCCATCCGGCTTTCCGACATGGTTGATTCCCGCGCGCAGGTTGGTGGAACGATCTCGCCGCCGTTTAATTGACATAAAAAAATTACGCCTTGAGGTTTAAGGCGCTGACACAAATGACCGGTGTGGATTCGTCCGCACCGGTCAATCTCTTTTTTGATGGGAGATTTCGCGGGCGGCAAACCATTGAACTGCACCTCAGGCTTTTCCGGCGGCCCAGACGCACCGTTTGCTTTGTGCGTCTGAAGGGAACAGGGTAAAAACTTCAAAAGTTTCTGAATTGGCACCTGGACTCCATGCGGACGTAACGATTCCGGTTCAAGTTTGGCGCGCATTGATTTTGGCCCATGCAAACTGACACTTTGACCAAACCGGAGGTGGTGACGAACGGGAGACTGCGTTTGTTTTCGGTGTATGTGGATTTTGCCGCTGCCGGGCGCGCCAAGTGGGCAACCAGCCAGATTACCAGGCTTGCCGGGGAGCAGTGGCTGTCTTCCACCGAAATGTGGAATTTGAACTCCCTGGTCACCAGCGACTCAATCCGGAAGATGATTACCCAGGATGCGGCGAATGCCGACGTGCTCGTCATCGCGGTCAGTTCATTGGACCGACGTGAACCAGAACTGGTGCGATGGCTGGATTCTCTAACCATCGGGAAGGGAACCCGGCCGGTCGCCGGATTGCTAATCGGTCTGTTCGGCGACGAAGAACATCCGGCGGGTGAGTTGGAATGGATGGTGAAACACTTCATGAGTTGCGCTCAACGGACGGGGAGAGATTTCATCCGGCACTGGATGGGGCAGGAGGCCCTGGATGACACCAGTTGGCTGGCTGACCATGTTGCAAACCTGTTGGGTCGCAAGCTGTCCGTATGCATTGAGCAGCCAGTTTTATCCGCCACGGCTTATCTCTGATTCATCCGGCAAAAGCCGCCGGCTTCCGGCTTTTTCCAGAAGAGCGCAGCCGGTTGTTTCCCAATTTTCGCAATTCCGACACATGGCTGCCACAATCCGCCGTCAGCCTCTTCACCTTCATGACGGTCGAGCGACATCTCATTTTGCAGGAGCTGGTGTTGCCACCTTCTGCCGAATGGCTTCCCCGCAGTCACGGCTGGTTGATGGCGCGCGTGGCCGAAGGGACAGGCTATTGGTTGCAACCCGGCACTGAAACCCGGCAACTGGCTGTTGGAGATGGTTTGATTGTGCTGCGCAACGCCAACGGGGTTGTCCGCGCCAGCCAACTGGGACCGCTGAAACTGCAATCTTTCACCGTCCAGCCGCAATATCTCAATGGCGTGCTGACCGTGACCGAATGGCATCAACTGGAAGTGGCCCCAAAAAATTCTTCCTCGACGGTCGCCCTGTTCAATGCCAACGAGTCGCTTGGACAAAAATTCACGCGCCTGGCCGAGCAACCGCATAACAACCGGCTGCCCCTGCGTTGCGGGTTGCTTCAGCTTTGGGCCAACGCTATTGCCGGCTGGCTCATGTCGCCAACGCCAGTCCCCGCCGGCAGCAACAAGCTCCGGAACCAATTTCGGGAACTGGTCGGTCAGATGACGGAAGCGGAACTTTCTGAGTGCTCCCTCACCGACCTGGCCCGGCAGCTTCATTGCAGCGAACGCCATTTCAGCCGTTTGTTCCGGGAGGAATTCGGCGTGCCCTTCCGGGCGCGGCAGATTGAATTGCGATTGCAGCGCGCCCGGCAATTGCTCGCGAACTCCAACGCCAAAATCATCAACGTCGCCTATGACAGTGGTTACCGACATCTCGGCCTTTTCAATGCCATGTTCAAAAAGCGTTTCGGCCTTACCCCCAGCGAATGGCGCCAGCAAAACCTCAGTAAAAATCCTTCCACCCGGCCGCGAAACCATTGGTCGCGTTCGAAGGCGCGCGCCGGTGTTTGGCTCGCAATGCTCGGTCTGGTCTTCTCCCTGCCGATTTACGCGCAAACCAATCCACCGGCGGGCGATACCCCGGCGATGGCCAAGGCGCGCGCCGCTTTGCTCCAGAAAATGGCCGAATTGGATGCCCAGGAAAAGCAGGCTGCCCATCCGCGGATTGTTTCTACGAATGCCGGTCCCAAATTCGACGTGGAAAAATATCTGGTCATGGGCAATTCCATTCTGCCGCCGGCAACCATTGGCGAAATCTTCACGAATGTTCCCGGTGCGTTCGGGACGAACGTCACCTTTGACGGGATTCGCGCGGCGCTGACGGACCTGCAAATGGCCTATCGCGAGCGCGGCTACGTGACCGTGTCCGTCGGCCTGCCGCAACAAAAACTCACCAACACCACGGTGAAGGTGCAGGTGACCGAAGGCCGGCTCGCGGCCATCCACATCACCGGCAACCGCTACTACAGCGATGAAAACGTGATGCGCGCGCTGCCGAGCCTGCACACGAACATGCTGCTTAACTCGCACGTCTTCCAGCGCGAGTTGGACCTCGCCAACGCCAGCCGTGACCGTCAGATCTATCCCGTCATCGGCCCCGGCCCCGAGCCGGGCACCAGCGAATTGACGCTCAAGGTCCAGGACTGCCTGCCGTTGCACGAGCGACTGGAGGTGAACAACACGCACACGCCCAACACACCCGACCTGCGCGCCAACTTCAATGCGCAATACGATAATCTTTGGGACCTCGAACACCAGGTCGGTTTGCAATACAGTTTTTCCTTCAACGACTACCGGGCCACCCACAATTATTGGTTCAGTCCGTTCGACGATCCTCAAATCGCCAATTACAGCGGCTACTATCGGATGCCGCTGGGCCATGCGGTTTCAGCGCAGGAACAAATTGACGCGAATCCGGGCCGTTTCGGCTACAACGAAGTGACGCACCAGTTCAATCTTCCCCCTCCCACCGGCCGGCCGGAACTGACGCTTTACGCCAGCCGTTCGGTTTCCGACACCGGCGTGCAGCGCGGACCAAAAGGTTTTCTGGTGGACACCATCGCCACGAATAATGGGCAGATCTTCCATCCGCTTTCGATCACGACCAACACCGCCGGGCAAAACATCACCTTGAACGAAGACCTCGGTTTGAGGCTGGCCCTGCCGCTGCCGCAAATCGGAAACGTCGCCGCGTCTCTCTCCCTCGGTGCGGACTTCAAGCATTATCGGCAAGTCAGCTACAACACGAATGAAAACTTGTTTGAAATTCAATATTTCGATCAGCAGGGAAACCTGCACATTAACAAGGCCGCCGTTCCCCAACCGCTTTCCAGCACCAATACTTTGTTGGACTATTTTCCCTTGAATGTCGGGTTGAACGGCTCGCTGCCGGACAGTTTGGGGACGACCTTTTTTAATGCGCAGGTGAACTTCAACGTATTGCCACTCTTCTCGCAAGACAAGGATTTCGCCGCCGCCGCCTACACGGCGAACGCGCGCGCCAATTATGTCACGCTGCAACTCGGCGCTGACCGTGTGCAGACTGTTTACCATGACTGGTCGGTGAAACTTCATGCCGACGGTCAGTGGGCGAATGGCCCGCTGTTCAGCAACGAGCAATATGCCATGGGCGGCTCGGCAAGCGTCCGGGGTTATACCGACGGCGAATACTACGGCGACACCGGCTGGCGCGTGTCCATCGAGCCGCAAACGCCGCTGATCAACATCGGCATGGTCGGCAACGAAGGCCACGAGGAACCCTGCTGGTTGCGCAGTTCGGTGTTCATGGATTACGGCGAAGCTTATCTCTTTGAACCACCCGCCGGCGGCGCCAGCGACCGCGCCCGATTTTGGGGCGTGGGTTGGAACCTCACGGCCAACATCGGCAGCCACCTCGATGCGCGGTTGACCGTTGCCTGCCCGTTGTTGGCGACAACAGCGACGCCCGTCGGTGATGTTCACGTTTACTTCGGTGTCGGCGCTCAATTCTAAACGGACATGGACTCCCAATTGTCACCGATTTGTAACGTGCTGCCCTGCGCGAGTGGCCTAAAATCTGAAGAAGTGATGGGACGGTCATTTATGAAATTCCGGCGTTTCAACAATTTGCATTGGCGCGTGTTTGCCGGCGTCTGGCTGCTGGGCTTGGGCTGGGCCGCGCAAGCCAATCCCACCGGCATGACCGTGCAGAGCGGTTCCGCCAGCGCCGCCGCCAACGGTCCGCGACTCACCATTACCACGTCGCAACTGGCGGTGCTAAACTGGCAGACCTTCAACATCGCCGCCGGCGAGACGACCATTTTCAACCAGCCGTCCATTTCGTCTGTCGTGGTCAACCGTATCAATGACCAAAACCCATCGCAAATTTACGGGAGCCTGCAGGCCAATGGCATGGTGGTGCTGCTCAATTCCTCCGGTTTTTATTTCGGGCCGAACGCCTTCATCCAGACCGCCGGACTCATCGTTTCCACGGCGAACTGCATCCCGCCGCAGAACAGCGGCGGTTCCTGGGAATTCAACGGGCCGCCACCCTTGGCCAGCATCGTCAATTACGGCCAGATCCAGGTCGGCAATGGCGGCTCCGCCTTTCTTATCGCCGACAATGTCGAAAATCATAGCTCTATCTCCGCGCCCGGCGGCAGCGTTGGCCTCGCCTCCGGCCAGACGGTGTTGTTGAGCGAGCGCCCGGACGGTCGCGGCATGAGCATGGAAGTCACCCTGCCCCAGGGTTCCGTCAACAACTACGGCACCATCGTCGCCGATGGCGGGACGATTGCGATGAACGCCAAGGTCGTAAACCAGAACGGTTTCCTGCAAGCCAACTCGGTGCAAAATGTCGGTGGCGTGATTGAACTTGTTGCGTCCCACCAGCTCAACCTCGGCGCCAATTCCCAAATCCTGGCCAAGGGTGACGATTCAGCGGGCGGCAGTGCCGGTGGCAGTGTTACGCTGCAATCCGGGAACAGTTTCAGTGACGATGTTGGCAGCCAGATTGACGTGAGCGGCGGTTCGCAAGGCGGCAACGGCGGCAACGTTGAAATCAGCGCGCCTTCAATAACGGCCATCAATACGCGGATCAATGGGCAGGCGCAGCCGGGGTGGGCCGGTGGCACTTTGTTGGTGGATCCCGATTACATTGTCCTGAACCAATCCGGCAGCGACAGCGTCATCGTCAATGGTACCAGTGGCTCATTGCCGGTCGGCTACCAGTCGGGCAACACCCTGTATCTCAATGTCGGCACCAGCGGGAACAATTATTTGGACTCAGCCTTCATTGGTCTTTCACAAATCACGCTTGAGGCGAAATATGACATCACGCTCGACGACGGCACTGCGTGGAATCTTTCCGCCAGCACGGGCAAGTCCAGTGGTCAACTGACGCTGGAGGCCGGAGACAACATCACGCTCAACGCCGGATCCAGCATTACCGACGCCAACAATTGGTCCGTGGCTTTGTATGCCGGTGTCACTGGTTTCTCCTTGCCAACGGCAACATCCCCGGCAACGCCGACAGTCCAGTCCGGCAGCGGAAGCATTTGGTTGAACGGCGGCGCCGACCAAACCCTGGGAAGTCTGATCCGCACGGCGGCGGGAAACATCAACCTGACGGCCGGTCAGGACATCCTGGTAAACGCCGATCAGCAGGGTAATTCCGGGTATGTAATCACCACGGGCGGCGGCAGCATTTACGCTCATGCCATGGCAGGGAATATTGACACCGGCGATTTTGTGCAAGGTTACCATTTTAACAGCAGCGCAACTACCCTCGGCGCGGCTTATAATTTGAGCGGTGGCCTGGGTGGCATCAGCACGGAGGCCGGTGGTGACGTGACGCTCATCGCGGGCGGCGATGTGACCAGTGTTTTACCCGTCTTCAATGGCTACTCTTTCGACGGCGGCTCTCCGCTGAAAGCACCTGGCAGCAACAGTCGCAACGGCATTGACTACCTCACGGCCGGTGCCGGAGCGTATGGCCCCGAACCCGGAAATGTAACCATTGTGGCCGGCGGCAATGTGGCGGGGCATTATGTTGTGGCCAACGGCTACGGCAGGATTTATGCCGGCGTGTCCATGGACAACCAGGGTAATCCAATCATACAGAAAGATTCCAGCGGCAACCCGGTCAATGAAGTGGATGGCCGGGGCTATCCGATTTTGCTCAATGCCAGTGGCGCTGTCATTGGCCGGGATGCCCAGGGAAATCCGATATTATTGGATGGCAGTGGGAACGTGGTGGACACGACCAGTGCCGCGGTCGTTCCCAACGGGACCGGAGTGGACGCCAATGGCAACCCGGTCAATAAGTACACCATCCAGTTTACGCTCGCAGACGGCTCGACGCTGAATGAAACCGCTTACGGAGTGGATGCGTATGCGTTGAATTCCGCTTCCTCTGGCAGCGCGGGAACGGATCTGTCATACAATGGTCTGGCATTAAGTGTGATCGAGGGCGGCTGGAATGTGAATGCCGTGAAAAACATCCGTTTGCAGGAAGTCAGCAATCCCAACGGCGTGTTTGACGGCAGTGGCACTTACAGCCATTGGTTTGATTATGCATCTGACAGCTATGTTAATTTGTCCGCCAACCAGGTGCAGTTGGGAGCGACCGTCACGCTGCCGCGTTTGTCCAGTGCCAATAATGCCGACAACAATGTGCCCGTCATCTATCCGCCCATCTTGAATATCATGGCGGGCACTGGCGGTGTCATCCTGGGGGCTGCGAGTGCGAGTTCTGCCACCAGCCTTATTCTTTTCCCCTCGCCGGAGGGCAGTCTGACCATCAACACGACCGGTTCATTGGTCGGCGGCCTTAACTCTTCTGGCGGCGGTTCCCAACTTTTCAATCTGATTGTCTCGGGCGCCAACCACCGCCAATACACGGCGACTGCCAATTTTGGCGCCAGCGATCTCGCCGACCCGCCGATTCATCAAGACAACCCCACCCCCCTTGAGTTGAACATTGCCGGCGACATGAAACTGGTCAATCTCGTCGTCCCCGAGGCGGCACAAATCAATGTGGGGGGCAATATGCTTAACTGCGGGTTTCAGGGTATGAACCTGGCGGCGAACGATGTGACCAGCATCAATGTGGCCGGCGACATCTTCGAACGGGGTACTTTCACCTCCATTGATTTGAGCCAATTTTTTATACAAAATCGTGATTTCCAGGCGCCAGACTTGTCGGTCCTTTCCCGGGCTATTATAACGGGAGATGAGCCTTCGGCGGTAACACTGGCCGCGAGTTTCTATTACAATCCAACCACGCACGTGTTGACCTACGAAAACATACCGGGGTACACCCTGCTTGATGTCCTGAATCTGCTGAATGATTTGACGCTTCAAAAATACCTCAATGGCGTTCCCCAATGGAATGACCCGACTGACAACCCACCCACCGATCCGACGCCGGATCCTAACGGACCGGTTTCCGTCTTGGGTAACCCGACTGACCCAACTTCGATGGCGTATGCGCTTCTGCAGCAATACAAATACCTGGACAAGACCGTGGGTGCGATTCCCAATGGCGCCACCACCTACGGTTATGCCATCGGCGGTGGCGGACAATTTGACATTACGGCACGGTCCATAGACTTGGGAACCTCTGCGGGAATCATATCGGAAGGCGTGGCCCTTTCGGCTAACGGCAGCTATCCGCTCGCCGGTCTGTTTGGCACGGGCGGGGTCTTCAGCCATGGGGCCGACATCAACGTCACCACCACCGGAAACCCCGCCGCCACCGGCTCAGCCATCAACGGTGACCGCTTCGGCAATCTGGACATGTATGCCAGTTCCATCGCCTCATGGAACGGCGGCAGCATCTCCATCAACGCCAGCGGCGAAGTCAACGCCGGCTCGTCAGTATTGAACGTCACTGGTTTCGGCGCCACGGGCATTTACTCGACCGGCGGCGGCGACGTGTCCGTCATTGCCGGCAGTGACATCAATGTCAACGGTTCACGCATCACGACCTATGACGGCGGAAATATCACTGTCGAGTCGTTGAATGGCAGCGTCAACGCCGGCACGGGCGCCTCCTCGCTGGTGGGCGTCACGGGTTACTATGAGGACCCCATCACGCAGGTGGTGTATTCCAGCAGCCCCCAACTCCCTTTCAGCGGTATTGTGGCGATGACATTTCCCCCGCGCGATGCCTCTTATCCGGCACCCAATGCCATCCTCGGCAATATTTTGGTTGAGGCTCCCAATGGCAGCATTAACGCCAACGTGGCTGGCATACTGCAAATTCCGCTGAATAATTTGAATTACCCGGATGCCGACGTTACGGTGCTGGCAGGTTACGAGTTACGTGACAGCCTGGGCAATCCCATGACCGCCGGTAACCTGGCCGACGGGACGCCGGTTTTGGTTTCAGCCGATAGAGACATCAACGTCAAAGGTTCCGGTATCATCGCCAGCAATGCGAAACTGGACGCCAGCGGCAACATCTACGGCCTCATCTTCGCCCGCAACAACATTGACATCAACGCACAGCAGAACGTCAATGTCACCGCCCTCGGGATGGGCAATGTCAACGTCAGTTCCTCCGGCGGCACCATTTCCGGCACTCTGATTGGCGTGGGTAGTGTCAACGTCAGCGGCAGCAGCATTGATGCCTCGCTGATTTCAGGCAACGTGTCTGGCGCCACCTCCGGCCAGAGCGGCTTGGGACAGGGCACCGCCGCCAATGCCACCGCTCAAGCCGCGTCCAGCGACGATGCCAACCAGGCCCTTGCTTCGTCCGATCAAGGCGGCGACGACGAAAAGAAAAAGAAGAGAAAGGAAGTGGCCCTGGCGCAAAAGGTCGGCCGGGTCACCGTGATTTTACCGGCCAAGAGCAGTCCGCCGCAAAGTTCGTCCCAAAAACAAACCGCAACTCAACCATTATAACCACCATGTTTGTTCATCCCCTGTTTGCCGCCAACGCCGCGGTGTACGCCATCCAAAACGCCACCACCGAAGGCAAGATCACCGTCATCGCGCTGCTGGTCCTGTCGCTGTTCAGTTGGACGATCATCATCACCAAGTTCCGCCAGCTGATGATTGCGCGGAAGGCGACCAAAAAGTTCCTGGCCGCCTACAATTCCACGCGCGACCCGTTGGACATCCAGCGCCGAGGCGAACAATTCGACGGTGCGCCCACCTATCAGCTTTACATTCGCGGTGCGGATGAACTGGCGTATCAATTGAAAAACAACCCGGTACCGGTCCAGTCCATTGCTCCGCCGAACCCGGCGGGTAGAAGGCAACATACCAATACCGATTTGCTCGCCAAGGCTACCGCCTCCAAAATGAGTATGGCGTCGTTTGAGGCGGTTAAAGTGGTTCTGGAAGAGGCGGCCGGTGGAGAGGCGATGGCGTTGGAAAAGGGCATGATTGTGTTGTCCACAGCAGTGGCGGGCGGGCCGTTCATCGGGTTGCTGGGCACGGTGTGGGGCGTCATGTCCACTTTTGCGGGCATTGCCGAAAGCCGGGCCGCCACCCTCACGGCCATGGCGCCTGGGGTGGCGGCGGCGCTGGTGGCCACGGTTACCGGCCTGTTGGTGGCCATTCCCGCCATGTTCGCCTATAATTTCATGGTCACCACCATCCGCCACCTCACCCAGGAACTCGACGGGTACGCCAGCCGGTTCGCCAACCAGATTGAACACATTTATGTGGATCATCGTCCGCTGGCTGACGAAATCCGCGACGCCAACGAAGTGTTGGCCGGGCGCATCGTCGGCGCATTGAAGAACAACGAAACCGCCGTGCTGGTTGAAGCATGAAGAAGTGTTCCAAATCCGCGCATGAATCGCTGACCCAGTTGAACATCACCCCGTTGCTGGACCTGGCGTTCGTGCTGCTGGTCATCTTCATCATCACCACCATCCCGCCGGTGAACGATTTGGATTTGAAACTGCCCACCGCGGCCAGACATCTCAAAGACCCGCCGCGCAAGGCCAATTACATCACCGTCCAGGCCGACGGCACGCTGTATCTGAACAAGGCGAAAATCGCCGATGCCTCCGACATGCTGCAAACCCTTATCGGCCTGCGGACCGATGACCCGGACCTGAACATCATCATTCGCGGCGACAGCCAGACCAAATACAAACAAATCCGCGCCGTGCTGGACGTTTGCCAGCAGGCCAACGTGCCCAAGGTGGATTTGGCCACGGAAACCGCGAACAAATGAAGAAGGAAGAAGGAAAAATGAAGAATTTGATTTTGCGCTCCCGACGCATCGATTTGTTTCAGCCTTCAGCCTTCAGCCTTCAGCCTTGACCGCCATGCTCCCCCACACCCAACCACACAAAAAGCGAAACTCGTCGAAGGTGAATCTGCTCATCTCGTTCATCTTCCACGCGCTCATCGTGCTGGTAGCGTTCTATTTTGCAGCGCGGCAGGGGTTGCTGGGCAAACAAATCCAGAAAATTTCGGTGGAGATGATTAAGGAAAAGCGACCCGAAAAACCCAAGGAACCCGAAAAGCCCAAAGTGGAGCCGCCCAAAGTTGAACAACCTAAAGTCGCGGCTGCACCCAAGGTCGAGCCGCCCAAGGAAACTGCGGCAACGCCCACGATAGCACCGCCGACCATCGCGCCCCCGGCCGCCGAACTGCCGTCTTTTGTCTTCGAGGGCGGCAAGGAGGTGGAAACCAGTTCCGATCCCGTGCAACTCTACAAGAGCGCGGTCGAATACGCCTTGCGCTCCAAATGGAACCGCCCCGACAACCTGAAAGACGCCGATTACGTCGCCGAGGTGAAACTCTCCGTGGATCGCGACGGACAACTCACCAACCCGGTCTGGGAGAAGGAGTCCGGGAACCAGCTTTGGGACGACTCGGTGCGGCGCGCCCTGGCGGCGGTGACGCACATGGACCGTCCGCCGCCCACCAATTTCCCGCCGCACATCGTGGTGCGCTTTGATGTGCAGGAGGAAACCCAGCCCGTCTTCCAGTGATTTGTGAAAAAGACCTCGTACAGCCATCACAGTTCGCTCAGCGAATTGAACATCACGCCGCTGCTGGACCTGGTGTTTGTGCTGCTGGTCATTTTCATCATCACCACGCCGCAGATGATGAACAATCTGGAAATGATACTGCCGTCGGGCAAACCGCCGCCGCCACAAAAAGAAAAGCCCAAAATCGACAAGATTGTGGTGGACGCGAAGGGCCAAACCTTTTTGAACGACGAATTCGTGACCATCCCCCAGCTCAAGGACAAGTTGCAACAATTGCAATCCGACAATCCGGACTTGAGCGTGGTGGTAAAGGGGGCCGATGACGTGGATTATCAGAACATGATTTACGTGCTGGACGTGCTCCGGCAGTTGGACATCACCAAGGTCGGCCTGGCTACGGAAGCCGGCGTGGCAAGCCCATAAAACATTTGTTCCGACTGAACCGGGAAAATGAAGGCAAATGCTAAAGGCTGGAGTTTTTTCAGCCTTCAGCCTTTTCTGTTGCCTTTTCGGCGGCTTTTGCTCCGGAGTGGCGGATGTCCAGCGCTTCGTTGAGATAGACAACCTCCTCGGCCACGTTCTTGGCGTGGTCGGCAATGCGTTCGAGGCTGCGCGCCGCGGTAATCAGGTTCAGACAACGCGGGATGCTGTCGCGGTTCTCCATCATGTGCAGGGTCAACTCACCGTTGATTTTCTTGTTGAGCGCATCCACCTCCTTGTCGCGCGGGATGATGGCGCGGGCGGCGGCGGAATCGTGGTTCACAAACGAGTCGAGCGCGGCCTTGAGCAGGGCGAGGGCGAGGGCGGCCATTTGGGGCAGTTCCAGGTTGAGTTTCAGCGGCGGTTCCTTGGAGAGGTCGCGGGCGCGCTTGGCGATCTTGGCGGCCTCGTCGCCGACGCGTTCGAGGTTTTGGGAGATTTTCATGGCCACGGTCACCAGGCGCAAATCGCTGGCCAGCGGCGCCTTGGCCAGCAGTTGAATGGCCAGATCATCCACCTCGATTTCGCACTGGTCTATTATGGTATCGTCGTCCTTCACCCGGACGGCCAGGTCGTGGTTGCGCGTGACGAGCGCTTCGACGGCGCGGTTGACGGCAGTCTCGGCGTGGCTGGCCATGGTCAGCAGCTTTTGTTTCAGAACGTCCAGCTCAGTGTCGAAATGATGTTCCATAGTTTTAACCTTATCATGCCGTCAGTCTTTAACCAAACCGACCGGTCACATAATCTTCCGTTTGTTTCTTCGCCGCGCTGGTGAAAATTTTTGT
>Ga0187874_10001739_pt1 | contig 18515 bp, 17 predicted proteins | sample June2016WEW_16_1_3_FD_132993 | JGI IMG/M metagenome (GOLD analysis project Ga0187874, IMG submission 132993) | Peatland microbial communities from SPRUCE experiment site at the Marcell Experimental Forest, Minnesota, USA - June2016WEW_16_150 | ecosystem: Environmental > Terrestrial > Soil >... | reverse complement strand
TCGGTGCCCTGTTCGGCTAAACCTTTTTTCCTTCTTCGTTTCCGCAAAAGCAGCGTTGTAATCCTGTTTTTTCCACGGTCTTTCTTAAATTCTTAAAAGAGAGCGGGAGCGATAGCATCAGAGTGGGTGCTGCTATACGGAGTTCCCGCCATCTCCGGTATGTCTTCAGGATGCCCGGGTCATGAACCTCTTCCGTCACCAGCGGCCCGGCGGTGTCCGGGATCATACCCGTTATCGTCCTGTGGCCGTAGTATGTCAGTGTTCGACCGGGTACCCCGCAGACACCCATGCCTGCATTCCTCCGAGAACATTTGTCGTATCAGTAAACCCGTGCATCGCAAGCACGCTCGCCGCAAGGCTCCCCTTGTACCCGGAATCGCGGTACGTTATGACAGGACGGTCTTTGGGGATCTCCGGGATGTGCTGCGGGAGCTCCCCGATATACACGTGTGCTGAACCCGGTATATGCCCGACGCGTTCCCGGTTTTTCCCGTACGCAAAGTCCATCCGTGAGCCGTGATAGATCGGCGCGTTGCACAGGCGTGCAAGATTCAGGGCACCGGAGACATAATCCTCGTTCCGGTGTGTTTCGAAGATATGCGTGATGACGGCATCGTGCCGGTCTGCAAAACCGAGGTAAGCTTCGCAATCCCGCCACGGATCGATGACTGCCGCTATTCCTCCCGAGCCGATCATGTATGAGTTGTGGGACAACCCCCCGGCAACAATACGTTCAAACCACATACCGGCATCCACCCCGCGGTTCTGGTCCGGGTAAGAAAACAGAATCCTCCCTGTACATGCCCATGCCTGCTTCCTGTAGCATCTCAGATTCCTGTAAAAATGTCAGGTTACCTGGGGGTTTTCCCCGTCATTACCTGGTTGTTCGGATACGACGACCATTCGGTAAATCCCCCTTCATAGAGAACTACGTTGTTATATCCCAGGTAAAATTTGAAAAGCAGGAATTCATTGGTAGCCTCACGCCCGGTCCCGCAGGAGCAGATGATGGTCTTGTCCGGGGTTACTCCGGCAGCCTGCACCAGTGCCTGGATCTGATCATCGGGTTTCATGAGTTTTTTATTTTTGTCGTCCATGAGGCTTTTCCAAGGAAGATTGACCGCACCGGGAATGTGGCCGGGCCGGATCCAGGGGCCCTGACCTTCATAGACCGGCGATGGTCGTGCATCCAGCAGGACGACATCCTTTTCGTCCTTCATCCTGATGAATTCGTAGTAATCCACGAAGAAATCTTTTTTCAGGTTTACGGTAAACGAAGACGGCTTCGCCAGATCGAACTGCCGGGTGACGGGGCGTTTTTCCTCCTTCCATTTTTCCAGCCCCCCGTCGAGGAGATACACATTCCGGTGACCGTACCGTGCCAGCGTGTAGGCAACCATGGTCTGTTCCAGACCATCGCCAATATAATTGCCGCACGTTGTCAGGGGGCCGCTGCTCGAGTACACCGCTACCGGTTTTTCCGGTTCCAGTCCCAGGGTCCGGAACAGGATCTCGGCGGCATCGGCCGTAATCCAGCGGGTCGGAATTGCCCCCTCGTGAATGCGGAACAGGTTCTCGTGAGCATACAATGCCCCGGGGATATGATCCTGGATATATTCGTGGACATTGGGCTGGCAGTCCAGAACAATGAGCCCCTTGTCATGGAGATGGTTCTCCAGCCATTCGGGAGATACCCACTGTACCGTCCCATCGCCTTTCCCGTATGGATATGTTTTTCCCATAGCTCTCACCCGTACGCGGTTTGATCCACTCCGATGGATATGGATATCTGCTTTTTCGCAATATCAGGTAATAAGAGTTGGGTCCGGAATCATTTTTTAGAGAGACAAAAAACCGCGGGATCGCCGGATGTTGTTTCCGCAGTTTCCCCGGCAATGAATCGCGTTGCCGTGGTTTACACCGGCACACCGACGTAGATGTTGTTTTTCGCCGCGACGATCTTTACCCGGACCTGCCCGGACGTTTTCTCGCAGCCGAAGATCGAGACCACCCGGTTTCTCGCGACACCGAGCTGTTCCCCGTGGATCCAGCCCGGTGCCCGGATCTCGACTGTTGCCTTCTCGCCTTTTTTAAACACCTGCGGGAGCGAAGGGCGTCGCACCGTCACGAAGTCCCGCCTTGGATCGAGCCGAAGGTGCAGGCCGGACGATTTCTCCCACTCCTTGATACTCCGGTTGAAAAACTGCCACCAGCTCTGGACTTTTATGCCTTTTGGCGTCCTGCCGTACCGGTAGCGCTCGAATTTCTGGATGCCGAGAGGCGGGAACCGTTTCCCGGCCCCGCACTCCTGGGCAAAATGGATCAGTCTGGGGATTTCGGCATCGTTGATGCCCGGCACGTAGACCGGGGCAATGAGGAGATCCATGGAACTTTTCGCAACCGATTTTGCCGCACCGGTGACTTGATTGATATCATAAAAATCAACGCCGGCAAGCTCTCGGGCGAGCGCCGGATCGAGCGCATGCAGTGAGAGATTGACCCGGTCGAGACCGGCCGCTGCAAGCGCCGCGATCTTTGCATCGTCAAGGAGCGTGCCGTTTGTCTGAAGCGAGACAATACTCACGGCTTCAATTTTTTTGAGTGCCGCGACCAGCTCGGGCAGCCGGGAGTACATGAGCGGCTCGCCCGGGGAATCGATGTGGCACTCGACGCCCGTGCCCTTGAAGGGGGCGATCTCCTCGACTGCCGAGAGAAGATATTCCAGTTCAACCTCGTAACTGGTGGCCCGGGTTTTCGAGGACGGGCCGGCATCGACCGAGCAGAACGGGCAGTTTAAGTTGCAGCCGCAGCTCGGGCGGACCTGGAGGAGGCTGGTACCCCTGTCAATGATGCCAAAATAGAGCGAGCCGACAAGCGGGATGCCGGAGTCAGCCGTGATGCGGACATGCGCCATGTTTTCATGCCCACCCGCTACGGAGGCGGTTTATCGGAACCTGCATCCCTGCCATTTTCCCCGGAAGATCACCGGGCGGGGGTCGTCCATCTGCGGGAGGAGGTACTCGAATGCGTCCTTGTCCACCGGCTTTTTCCTGTTCTTGCGGCAGAACTGGGCGAAGGTATCATACATGATATCGAGCGGGATGGATCCTGCGGGATCGGCCACCAGCATTTTCTGGTGGAAATCCCAGATGCCTTCGAACTCCGCATCCTCTTCCTTAAGGGGCCTGACGATCCCGAAGTTGAGCTCGGCACTTATGCTCTTTTCATCGACCGCGGCCTTGATTTCGAGGAAATAATCGTGCACCGCCGCGAGCCCCTGACGGAGTTCCGTGAGCTCCTTTTCCAGGCTCTGGATCCTCTTTTCCTGTTCCTGAATTAATTCCAGCGGATACATCGCAAGCTTGATCTCATCTTTGTACGTCCGTCAAGATAAAATGCTTGTTTTTTGTGGGGAATGCCAGAGAATGCTACCTGTTTTTTTCTGCCGAAATGAGTGTCCCCGCCCAGACGCACTGGCCAAAGGAGACGCACCCGTCGCCGGGCGGGTACGCGTCGTTGATGAGAAGGGAGAGGCCGGCACGGGTGATCTCCGCACGGATGGTCTCCCGGATGGCCCGGTTCGCGACGACGCCTCCGCTCAGGGCCACACGGCTAATGTCGTCCCGTTCCGCCGCGTGAATGGCAAGCGCGGCGATCCCCCGGGCGAGGTTGTACTGCACGGACGCCGCAATGTCGCGGATGGCGTTTCTGTCACCCGCCGGTGCGCGGGAGAAACGCGAGAACGCTGTTGCGAGGATCGTCCGGGTGGAGAGGACCTCGCACCTATCGACCGTTGAAAAGACCGGTTCCCACGCCTCCACCGTCCCGCCCGCTGCGGCCGCTTCAAGTTTCATCGCCGGCTCCCCATCGTAGGTACGTTCCCGGCAGATCCCGAGGAGGGCAGCGGCCGCATCGAGCACCCGGCCGGTGCTGCTCGTCATCGTGACGTTGAATTTTCCCGCAACCTGTTTTCTGAGCACGCCGAGTTCAACCTCTGACCAGCCGCGGCTGGTGAGGAGTGCAAGGCACTTTTCATCCGGCAGGATGCCGTACAGCATCCGCTCCGGGAACCGGGTGGCCAGGTCGCCGCCCGGCATCGCCACGGGTTCGAGGTGGGCGACCCGGGCAAGGTTCGGAACCTGCCCGGCAAAGACCTCGCCACCCCAGACCGTACCGTCGTCCCCGTATCCAACGCCATCGATGGCAATCCCGATGCAAGGCTCGGTTGTCGTCGCCGCGATATGCGCCCGGTGGTGCTGGACCGGGACGAGATCGATCCCCTGCGATTCTGCGATCTCCCGCGCAAACCGGGTGGAAAGGAATTGGGGGTGGAGGTCGTGGGCGACGAGTTCGTATTTGGCCCCGAGCAGCCGCGAGAGTTTGGCGACGGTCTCCTGCAGGTATTCGAGCGTTGCCGGGTTCCGGACGTTCCCCACATGAGGGGAGGTGACGGCAAAACACCCTTTATAGATCGTCGCATTTGCGTTCAGCTCCGGGCCGACGCCGAGGATGCAGCGCGGGCCAAGGTCAATCGCCGTCCTCTTCGGGGCGATCCCCCGGGAGAGCCGGAGGATATAGCTGTCGCGGATGACCGAGTCGTCCACCCGGTTGGTGATGGTGCGGTTGTGTACGAGGAAATAATCCGCATCCTTTGCGAGTTTTACGAGCGCCGCACGGGTATCGGTGATCATCGGGTAGCCGGGCATGTTCGCGCTCGTCATGATCAAGAGCGGGTGTTTGAGGTGCGAGAAGAGGAGGTGGTGGAGCCCGGTATAGGGCAGCATGCAACCGATAGTGTGCAGATTGCTGATCGTGTGGTGCGATGCGTGATCGCGTTTCTCCAGCACCACGATCGGGTGGACGGGGCTCTCCAGCAGTTCCCGCTCCTCTTGTGAGACGAGAGCGATCTGACCGATAAAACCCGGCCGCACCATTACCGCGAACGGCTGCTCGATCCGGCCGAGTCGGGACTTGAGTTCTCCCGATGATTCCTCGATACAGGCAAGGTGGAAGCCCCCAACGCCCCGGATCGCGAGAATCTTCCCGGCGTCGAGCAGTGCGGCTGCCTCCCGGATCGGATCGCCACACGGGACATCAGTCCCGGTCCTGTCCGTGAGACGGAGCTCGGGGCCGCAGGTGTGGCAGGCGATCGTCTGCGCATGGTGGCGCCGGGAGTGCGGGTCGCCGTACTCCCCCGCACAGGCAGCGCACATCGGGAACGCATCCATGCTTGTCCGCTCCCGGTCGTACGGAACCTCACGGATAATACTGTACCGGGGCCCGCAGTTCACGCAGGAGGTCGCCCAGTACCCCTCGTACCTCCCGCCCGGGGTAAAAATATCCGCGATACAATCGTCGCAGATCGCAATATCGGGCGGGATCATGCCGGAAAAGGAACCGGTCCCGCTCTTGAGGATAACAAAACCGTCAGGGATATCGACAGATGTCTCTGTCACGTCAACAGAATCGATCCGTGACATCGGCGGGCCCCGGGAGACTGCCGCAAGAAAATCAGCAAACCGCTCGCCCCGGGCGTAGATCTCCACCTCGCTCCCGAGGTTCTTTACCGAGCCCGCGATACCGTACTCGCAGGCCCGGGCATACACAAAAGGGCGGAACCCGACACCCTGCACGATGCCGCGAACCGAAATTCTGCCCCTTTTTTGCATGGTGGTGCCGCATAAATTTATTGATTTATACCGCGATATAATTATAGGGTTTTTACTGTGCCGGGCCACATCCGAATTGTCAACGATCCCGTAGAACTTGTTCCGCTCCTCATGACGTTCAACAGTCCTGCGTTCAAGAAGGTATACGAACTGCTGAGCAAATCGTGGATGACCGAGAAAGAACTCCAGGCGCAGGTAAAAGATGAATCTGTTCCGGTCTGTCTCCAGATTTTAAAGAAAGGCAATCTCGTGGAAGAACAGTGGCGGATGCCAAAGCCCGGTGAGAAGCCGCAGAGGGAGTTCAGGGGAACGTATAATAAGTTCCGGGCGAACTTTCAGTGTAACCTGCAGGATCTCTCGGACATCCTGTATATCTCGCTCTCGAACGACGAGAACCTCCGCGACATTGTCGGCCAGATCGAGGCAGAGATGGGAGAAGGCAATACGTCCATCAGCGATCTCTCAAGAAAATTCGGTGTCAGCCCGGTGTTCATCAAGGGGCTTGCAAAACGGATACCTCAGCTTGATGTGAAGGGACAGGGACTGGTGCTGCTTGACACCGGACGCTAAGGATCCCCTCTATTCAATCCTGCGTAGTAAGCGGGAAGTATCCCGGTTACAGATCCTGGTCGAGGTTGCCGAGCACCAGCCGGCGGTACGCCAGCAGGAGATCGCGACAAAACTCGGCGTTACACCACAGGCGATCTCCGAGTATATCCGCGAGCTTGTTGACGAGGGCATGGTCTCCGCGAGCGGGCGCGGCAACTATGAGGTCACCAAGACCGGCATCGAGTGGGTGCTCGCCAATGCCGAGTCCCTGGAGTCCTACGCCCGGCACATCCGGCGCGACATCATCCAGCAGGTCTCGATATGGACGGCGATTGCCGCCGAAAACCTTCGGGCCGGTGACGAGGTCGGGGTCTACATGAAAGCCGGCTTCCTGTACGCCGCAAAAAAGCAGCAGCCGGCAACCGGCTCGGTTGTCGCGGACGCGAAAAAAGACGAGGATGTAGGAGTGGCCCGCCTGAACGGCATCATCGAGCACCGCGAAGGGACCATCACGATCTGCAAGGTGCCCCGGATCCAGCACGGGGGGTCACGCAGGGTGCAGATGGAAAAGTTAAAGGAACTCGTCCGCCCGGCCGGAATGGTGGCGGCAGTCGGGCTTGAGGCATATATAGCCCTCAAAGCCGCCGGTCATAAACCCGACCTCTTCTTCGGGGCGCGGGAAGGTGTGATCGAGGCGGCGTTCCACGGGATCGACTGCGTGATCGTGATTGTCGATGAGGAGTTCACGGATTTCTTAAAAAGGCTTGAGGGCGTCGGACTCTCGTACGTCATCGTCGATCTGATCACCTCATGAAGATCATTGTCCAGCCGGTCAAAGGCAGCTACAAGCTTCTCTTTTACGACGGGAAGCATGTTCACGGCGTCGGCATCGTGGAGATGACCGACACCCCCAAGGGGCCCCGGCCGGTCAAGTACCGGCTCCGCTGGGGGTCACGCAAGGAGTATCGGGCCACGCCGTCAAAGGACCTGATTGCCCAGCTCCGCGAGGGCGACGTGCGGATGGTCAAGCCCGACCCCTTGTTCGAGGAGTTCCTGCATGCATTCCAGATCCGGACCGGCGCCGTGGATGTGTGCCGGATCTGCCTGCTCGACGACCGGTACACCCCCCTCACCAATGACAACTTTGTGATCTTCGGGAAGAGCGAGAGGATCTGCCTCGACTGCGGGCGCCGGGAGCTCAGGCGCGAACTGGCACCGATCGGCCACATGGGACGGGACATGCTCCGTCACTTCGAGGAACTCCTCGTCGCGACCCGGAACCTCGACCGGGTGCTCGCCCTTGTGCAGCCGGAAAAACTCTCGATGAAGTCCGCCCTCTTCGACCGGATCGAAGCGCACCCGGTGCTTGCGACTGCAAAACTGGAGGAACTGCCGCTCCCGCACGAATTCGTGGTTGCTTCACGGGTCGAGGCGCTCATGCCGGCCCAGCAGCTCGCAGTGGATGCCGGCCTGCTGTTTGGTAAGGATCTTCTCGTGGTCGCCGCAACCGCGAGCGGGAAGACGTTCATCGGTGAGATGGCCGGTATGAAAAATTATCTCGCGGGCCGGGGCCGGATGCTCTTTTTGGTGCCGCTTGTCGCACTTGCGAACCAGAAATATGAACGGTTCACCGAGCGGTACAGCGCGTTTGCAAAGACCGGCCTCCTGACCGGTGTCTCGCGCCTCAACCTCCCCGAGACCCGGAAAGTCGGCGACCGGAACCCGCAGGCCCCGATCGTTGTCGGTACCTACGAAGGGGTGGACAACATGATCCGGTGCGGCCAGAGGATGCAGAACATCGCGACGGTCGTCATCGACGAGGTACAGATGCTTGAGGATCCGGAACGGGGCCACCGGCTCGACGGGCTCGTTGCACGGCTCAAGTACCTCGCCCCCCAGGCGCAGTTCCTGTATCTCTCCGCAACGATTGGCTCGCCAAAGACGCTCGCCAAGAAACTCAACTGCCAGCTCGTGCGGTATGACGACCGGCCGGTCGCGCTCGAACGCTTCCTCCTTTTTACGGAGCGCAAGCAGAAGATCCCGACGATCAAGAAACTGACGACCGAGGAGTACAAGAACACGTCGTCGAAGGGGTTCCGGGGCCAGACGATCATCTTCACGAACGCCCGGGCCCGGTGCCACACGATCGCCGATGCACTCGGTATGCGGGCGGCGGCCTACCATGCGGGGCTCTCAAGCCAGGAGCGCCGCGAGGTGGAGACGAAATTTCTCTCCGGCAAACTGATGGCGGTCGTGACCACGGCAGCACTCGGGGCCGGGGTGGATTTCCCTGCGTCGCAGGTGATCTTCGATGCCCTCGCGATGGGCCGGGACTGGCTCACCGTGCAGGAGTTCAACCAGATGGCAGGCCGGGCCGGGCGGCCGGACTTCCACGACCTCGGGAAGGTCGTGCTCCTCGCCGAGCCCGGGGGCAGTTACTCGCGCGAGAACCCGGGGACCGAGGAGGAGATTGCGCTGCGCCTTCTCAAGGGCGAGATGGAGGAGGTCGCGCCCGTCCACGATCTCGAACAGAGTTCGGAGGAGTACGTGGCAAACGCGGTTGCCTGCGGGGGCGAGGAGGCGGACCTTGCCCGGATCAACTCAACGATGGTGGGCAGCATGGAGCCGGTGCTTCCGGAGCTCGTCGCCCACCGGCTCGTGCAGAAGAAGGGGTCAAAAATCGAGCTGACGCCCCTTGCCCGCGTGATGTCCGAACACTTCATCGGCATCGAGCGGCTGCTGGAGATCGTGGAGCTTGCACAGAAGATGGACGATCCGCTCGACATCATCGCGGAGCTGGAGAGCGAGGGGATGGAAAAGGAGGAAACGCAGAAGAAGGATAAAGGAGGGGCGCATCATGGGGGAAAGAAGGGGCACGGGAGACGGTGAAAGAGGGTTCCTTTCCGCGCTCATCGGCCCGGCCTCTCTGAAAAGCCAAGACAATAGTGTGAGGTCACCCCGCCTCAGGGTCCCATTGGGGCACGACAGGGCTGGGAACGCTAATAGAGATTTTTTCTGATCCGCCGCGGGGGCGGCGGCACTTATCGCACATGGAGGTGGGGTAACAATCTCCTCATCATGCCCGAACGATGCGTGATCTGTTTCGGTGACGACCCCCTTTCTCTTAAAAAAACCTGGCCGTCTTTGATGCGTGGATGGCCGGTGTCGGTTCGTGCCCACCGGATGGTGGTGCCCCGGTGTGCTGCCGTGTCGTGAAGAAATAATGATAAGCCTATCAGAAACTATGGTGAGGTATGGATTTCTTTGACTCAGCATACCGAGGCACACCTCCCTGGGACATCGGCCGGCCCCAGAAGGAGTTCGTTGAGCTGGTCCGGAGGGGTGAGATAACAGGATCGGTTCTCGACATAGGGTGCGGGACCGGGGAACATGCCCTCTTCTTTGCAGGGGAAGGGCATGACGTGTGGGGGATCGATTCCGCCCCCCTCGCGATCCAGAAGGCACAGGAGAAGGCTGCCAAAAGAGGACTCCCGGTGCATTTTCTTGTCCTGAACGCACTGGACCTCGCGAGGCTCAACAGGACGTTCGATACCGCCACCGATTCAGGGCTCTTCCATACCCTGTCCGATGAAGACCGCCCGGTCTTCGTGGATAACCTTGCAGCCGTCCTGTCCCCGGCCGGGAAATACTTCATGCTCTGCTTTTCCGAACTGGAACCCGGCGGATACGGCCCGAGGAGGGTAACGCAGAAAGAGATACAGGATAGTTTCCAGGATGGGTGGTCCATCAATTACATCAGGCCCGCGGTCTTCGAGAGCCGCACCCGGGCCGAAGGACCCCGGGCCTGGCTCTCGTCGATATCAAAAAAATGACGGAGAGGTGATAGATAATCTGGGGGGGTCGTACCTGATCCTGATATGACCCCCCCACTATTCCCGCAGTTTTCCCGGCAACTCCTTGTATCCAGGTCCGGGCAATTTTCTGACAGTAATTTGAGTGCCAAGGTTGCAGGATCATGGGGTCGTGACAGTACACCAAAGAGGGGTACGACCCCCCCTGGGGGTTTAGAGGATTTTGTGAGTCAGAAAATTCCATTTTATGATGTGAAATATGTGTAAAATAAGGGGCAGAATGAATCAGGGGCGGATGGGGGGGGGTCGTACCTGATCCGGGTGTGACCTCCCCCCATTTGCGGAGTTTTTGCTCGTCAGCCAAGCCACTCAGAAAAGCCAAAAATGTGCGAGGGTTTCTCCACCTCAGAACACAATCTCACTGATAGGAAACCGGATCTTCGGTCCCTGCTTGTCCGCTGCATACCCGATCGGGCAGAGCATCACCGGTGTTAGGTGTCCCGGGATCTTGAGGATCCGGGAATAGGCCTTCGGGTCGAACCCGCCCATCGGGCAGGAGTCAAAGCCAAGCGACTTTGCGCCGTTGAGGGCGTTTCCGAGCGCAAGGTAGGTCTGCGCCTGCGACCACGCGGCCTGCTGCTCCTTGGACATCCCCGCGGCAAACTGTGCTGCCATGCCGGTCACTTTTTCGACCACATCTTTTGGGATGTGGTTCGCGGTCATCAGCGCCCCGAGCCGTTTAATCAGGCTGTCATAATCCGCATCCGCACAGAAGACGAGCAGGTGCGAACAGGTCGTGATCTGCTCCTGGTTGTTCGAGGCCGGCCGGAGCGCTTCTTTTGTCTTTTTATCCGTTATCACCTTGATCTTCCAGGGCTGGACGTTCAGGGCCGACGGTGCAAACCGCACCAGCTCCAGTAGCTCGTTCACCTTGGCTTCGGGAATTGTCTTCCCGTCAAACTTCTTGGTCGCATACCGCTGCATCACACAATCTGCAAACTGCATTCTGTCACCACCGTGGTATGATCCGATCATCCACCGCCCGCACGTAAAGGGTTTCTCCCCGCCCGGTTGTCAGCACTGCCAACAGGTCAGGCTGTCTTTTTTTCCTTGTACGGATCAACAGCCGGGGCAGGATCGGGCAATTGCCTTATGGGATATGGCGCCGGAATGTACCGGGACATGGGACGCTATGTGCGGGGCGACGTGATCCTTGCCCCGGTTCCCTTTGAGGAGAGGCGGGGTGCGAAGACCCGACCTGCCGTTGTCGTGGCCGCACGGGGGAACGGGGACCTCTGCGTCTGTCCGGTCAGCAGCAGACCCTCTTTAGACACGCCCTGCATCCCCATCGGGCTTGATGATTTTGCAGAAGGCGGCCTCGATCTCTTCAGCGAGAGTTTTGTCCTCACCTCAAAGGTGAGCGTGCTCCGGGCAGGCGATGTTATCGGCCTGAAGGGCCGGCTCACGGCAGATGCCATCGACACGATCAGCTCGCAGGTGCCGCACCCGTCCCATCCCCCGCAGAACCGGAAGGGGGCCCGCCGGCCTCCTTCGAAACGATGACTGCCATTTTACTGTGATGACCCGGCCGGATCAGTAACCTTAATATTCCCGGCACGGAGGTTGTGTGGATGGACATTGCACACCGTTTCAAAGAGATAGAAGAGCATGTAGGCAGGCTCTCTCCTGTGCAGAAAATTCTCCTGGGCACTGACGGATCGGTCACGCAACTGCTGGAGTCGGTCACCGGTCACCCGGTCTCGGTCCGGACCCGGGAACAGGAAGTCGTAAAAGCCGATACCCTTGCCGCAGAACACCTCAACATTGCACCGGGGGATGCAGTAAACCACCGGATCGTGGAGCTTTGTGACGCGACAACCGGGGAAGTGCTGGTCTATGCGAAATCGCAGACACCGGTTGCCCGGCTGGCACCGGAGTTCCGGGACGACCTCATGAAAGCCGACATCCCGATCGGCAGGATCATCGAGCGCCATCATATCGAGGCAAGGAGGGAGATCCTCACCGCCCGGGTAACCTCCGCAAAGGACGACGTGAGCGGGATCTTTTCAGTCTGCAGAAACGAACCGCTCCTGATGCGCCAGTACCAGATTATCCACGGCGGGGAACCGCTCATCTTCATCGAAGAGCAGTTCCCGTACAACAAATTCCTTGACGAGCGCAGGGTGATTGTCCAGACACCATCGCGCATCCATATCACGCTGCTCGACATGAACGGCAGCCTGGGAAGAGTCGACGGCGGGATCGGTATTGCCCTTGACGACCCCTCGGTTCTTCTTGAGGCACAGGCAGGCCCTTCAGTTGAGGTCCGTGGCTGTGACCGCCGGACTGCGGTTCTGGTCCGGGACACTGCAGAACAGGTGCTTGCCCGTATTCACGCGGGGGCTGGCGTGTCGCTGACGGTGCGGGAACACTTCCCGGTCCATATCGGCCTTGGGGGGGGTTCCCAGCTGGCACTTGCCACGGCCCGGGCCTGCTGCGAACTGTACGGGAAAACCATGACCACGGGAGAACTTGCCCGGATGATCGGGCGCGGCGGGACCTCCGGAATCGGGACGGCCGCATTTGAGCATGGGGGTTTCATCCTCGATGGCGGGCACCGGTTCGGGCCGGGCTGCGAAAAAACCGGCTTTGCGCCATCCTCTGCGTCAATTGGCGTACAGCCGCCGCCGGTGCTCATGCATCACGATTTTCCCCGTGACTGGCGCATCCTGCTTGCGATCCCGGCACTCCCGGAAGGGGCGAGCGGGACACGGGAGGCCGAGATCTTCCGGACCTGCTGCCCGGTCCCGGTTGACGAGGTCAGGACGCTCTGCCATGAGGTCCTGATGCGGATGCTCCCCGGGATTGCGGAACAGGATCTCGACCGGTTTGGCACATCGGTCAATACCGTCCAGGAACTCGGTTTCAAGAAAGTCGAACTCTCCTTCCAGCCCAGGGAGGTCACCGGTCTCCTTGACACGATGCGTGCGGCCGGGGCAGCAGGAGCTGGCATGAGTTCGTTTGGCCCGACCCTGTACGCCATCGGCGATACGGGCATGCAGGAGATTGAACGGGCAGCACAGTCATTCATGCAGGAGATCGGGGGAGGAGCCACGCTCGTCACCTCTGCACGCAACAGCGGCGCAGCGGTGCGGATCGCGTAACGGTTCCCGGATGCAGCCCCGGGTTTCCTGCCGACCTTTTTTGTGTGCCGGAAACAACACCGGTCTGTTTCTACTTCCCGACCGCAACCAGCATTTCTTCAAGGGAGGGGTACCGGGACTCGATCCGTTCCACCCTCCCGCCGGCAGCCGTGATCGCAGCAGAGCACACGTTGAGACCGGCCATATCCCCGGCGTCGCAGGCAAGGCCCCTCTCATCCTGCCGGTACGGCACCGCTTGCCGGTCGATGCGGGCCGGATCGGCTGCGGAAAACCAGATCGTGTACGTGATCGAGCCGAACTGCTCGCGAAGCTCGTCCATCGTCCCCAGCGCCACCACCTTTCCGCGCCGAAGGATCATCACCCGGTCGCAGATCGCTTCGATCTGGTAAAGGTTGTGGGCAGAGAGCACGATCGTCCTGCCCTCATTTTTCAGTTTTCTTAAATATTCAGCGATGAACCGCGAGGTCATCGGGTCGAGCCCGCTGGTCGGTTCGTCGTAGACAAGGAACTTCGGGTCGTGGATGAGCGACCGGGCAATCGCGGTCTTGCGCTTCATGCCCTTGGAGAACTCTCCGAGCTTCTTGCCGTTCGGTTCAAGCGACAGGGCGGCAAAGAGCCGGCGGGTCCGGACCGCAATCTCCTCTTTTTCGATCCCGTAGATCTCGCCGAAGAACGCGAGATAGTCCTCGGCGGTCATCGTTTCATAGAGTCTTGACTCCTCGGGGAGGTAGCCCAGCATCTCCTTGAGTGCTACGGGTTCACGGACAACATCAATCCCGTTGACGGACAGGTCTCCGGACGAGGGTGCGACCAGTCCTGCGATAATCTTCAAAAGAGTGGTCTTGCCGGCCCCGTTGTGCCCGACGATCCCGAAGATGCCGGCGTCAGGAAACGAGAAACTCACATCGTCAAGAGCGGTAAAGCCATCGTAGCGTTTGGCGAGGTTGCTGGCAGTGATCACGGCAGGTTCTCCGGGGATGTGCCGGGTTTTTTAAAACTTTTTTGTTATTTAGACTTGTGGAGTCGGGGACATATAGGTTGGGATGGGGGCATCCCGCCCATGCCGGCTTGCCAGGAGCGATCAGTATTTGACCCCGTTACCCACACTATTGGGTATCACGGCCGTTCCCTATAAAAGGGGATCCGGAGACGGCAATCCATGAGTGCAGGCAGGGACATCGTAACCATCGCTCGCTGGGAGGTAAAAAAATCCTTCTCGGTTATGTCGCGCAACGTCCTGCCGGTCGCCATCGTTCTCTTCGTGCTCCTGGTCATCGTCACCGGTTTTGCCGCCCAGAACGGCCTGCATATCCAGGACGGGATGTACCGGATAGGCATTGACGACCCACAGGTCGCCGCACTGTTCTCTTCAGATGCACGGTTCACGGTATACGAAGCCGGAGACGCCACACTCGCAGACAACCGCGGAGCGTACGATCTCGTTATCGTGAAGGGTGTGGTATATGCCAGCACGACCGAGAAGGGACGATCGGCACTCAACACCCTCGAACGGGACTATACGCAGTACAGAAACAGCGTCTACACGGGCGAGAACGATCTCTTCGCCGCATACCCGCTCTGGATCGATACCCAGTCTGTGGAAAGCGAGCTCAACTTCACCGCCACACAGAACGGCCAGTACGTGCAGGTGGCACCCGGACAGGGCCCGCCGGTCCCGCAGGGCACCGTCAAGAATGTCCCTACACCCTCGCCCACGCTTGGCGTCACGCAGGACGAGCTCAGGCAGGAACTGGTCACGTCATCTTCACAGAACACACAGGTCTCCCGGTACACGGATGTCCTCTCCTCGCATGAGTCTGTTATGGGTACGTTTGTGACCCCGGACCAGCTCTCGCCCCCGCTTCCCTTTGACTCGATCATCCTCGTCTTTGTCTTCATATTCCCGCTGTACTTCACCTCGCAGTTTTTCATGATGAGCATCATGAACGAGCGGATCGAACGAAAGGGCGAGGTCCTTCTCTCCCTGCCTGTGAAGACCTCGTCCATCATCCTGGGAAAGATGCTCCCGTATTTCCTCGGGATGCTCGCGATCTGCGCCGGGATCACGCTCTACATCAGGGCCTCACCGCTCGTCCTCCTCCCCCTCATCCCGATCATCATCTTTTTCCTGGCAAATGCGCTTATCATCGGGATGCTCGCCCGGAGCTTCAAGGAGCTCTCCTTTATCTCCATCTTCTTCTCGACCGTGGCCACGTCATACCTCTTCTTCCCCAGTATCTTTGCAAACGTCCACGTCATCAGCCTCATCTCCCCGCTCACGCTGATCGTGCTCACCATCCAGGGAACTGCGTGGACTCTTGCGGATTACGGGTACTCCACCGTGCTCTTCTGGCTGACCGGCGCCATTCTCTTTTACATCGCGGCCCGGAACTTCAATGAGGAACGCCTCTTTTCAGAAAAAAAGTTCCTGCCCCGGATCCGCGAATTCCTTGCCGGGATCCTCCCGCAACAGCACCCGTACGCGGCGCTCTTTCTCCTTGCCGCATGCTCGATCCCGTTTGTCTTCATGTCGCAGATGATGGGTCTCGTCGTCTTCTTCAACCTGCCGATGCCGTACTCGCTCGTGCTCCTGCTGGTAGTTGCGGCGCTCATCGAGGAAATGGCAAAGGCGGCCGGCATCTACACGCTCTTTGTGCGGGATACTGCGTTCTTTTCCTGGAAACACCTGGTCTGTGCCTGCGCCGCCACCGCAATCGGTTTTCTTGTCGGGGAAAAACTCCTGCTCTTTGCCACGCTCGCCCAGATCACCGAGTCGATCTTCGGGAGCGTCCTCTTTCTGTCACTGGGCGTGCTCTGGATGCCCCTTCTGCTCCACTTAGCCTGCATCCTCATCGTTGCCTGCTCTCTGAAGGTCTGGGGGAAAAATGGACTCCTCCCGGGCCTCGCTGCCGCAACGGTACTGCACTGCTGCTATAACCTGTATTTCATCCTGGGGTGGATCCGATGAAAACCCGGCACGTCGCCATCATCGCGAAAAAAGAGTTCCAGGGGCTCTTCTCCGAAAAGACGATCCTCCTTGCCGTCCTGCTCCAGGTCTTCATTGCGCTCTTCTCATCGTTCCTGATGGTCGGGCTCACGTCCATGTACGATCCCTCATCGCTCTCGAGATATTCGCACTTCCGGTACGATGTCGCGTACGCGGGAAAAGAGTCCCCGCTGCTCGGGTACCTGGAGAACAGCCCGGACTTCCGGGTGGACAGGATAGACCTCTCTACCGCCGTTGAACTGCTCAAGGAGCGGAGAATCTCCGCCGTGGTGTATGCCCCCGGCACCCCGCCCGGCGCAGAAGATCCGGTAACGATCACGCTGTACACGCTCACCAACGATCTTCAAGGGGCGGTTGTGGACGTGAAGATGAAGGATGTCTTTGTGAAATATGAACAAGACCTCAGAACGATCCGCGCCGGCCGGCTCGATGTCACGCCCGTTCCGGTCCAGATCCCGCCCTCTGCCGGAAGCGGGGATTTCTTTGAGTTCGTGTACGGGCTTCTGGTTCCGCTCCTGGTCTTCCTGCCGGGCATCATCTCTGCGGCGCTCATCATCGATCTCATCACCGAGGAGTACCAGCACGAGACGCTGGAGACGCTGGTCTCCACACCGGTTACATTTGCCGAGATGGTCTGGGGCAAGGTGCTTGCCTGTGAAATCCTTGTCCCGTTCCAGGCAGGTGCGTGGCTTTTTCTCCTGATGGCAAACGGGATTGCTATTGAAAATCCCGTCCTCATCCTGCTTCATGTCACCCTCGCCTCCCTGCTTCTCATCCTGATCGGGGCGCTCGTGGCCCTCCACTACCGGGAGCGGACAGCGGCACAGTTCGTCTTCTCGACTGCCCTTGTCGTCATCCTCCTCTTTGTGCTCGCCCTGCCGTACAATCCGCTCAACCTGGTCGCCCGGCTTTCGGTTGGGATGGCGGGCGTGGAGCAGTGGATCGTCCTGTGTGCCGTGGGACTCACTGTACTGGCTCTCGGATACAGCATGCAGAAGTATGCCGACCGGATCGGACTGCTGCAGTCAGGAGTATGAACGGGATTGCATGCGCCCCATAAAAAAGATCATGAATAGGGATTGGTGGAGGCAAGATCCTGGTCGATGACCTTGTAAACCTTGCCGGCTGATGTCACCCAGACCTCGCCGTTATCGGTGCCGTCGAGGGTTCCCTGAATGACGATAGAGGCATCACTTGAGATCTGACCGTTGTCATTCGTGAGCTGCTTCTCGACCACGCTCCCGTCCGCGAGGGTGACACGGAGCTTGATGACCTGGGCTGCAATCATGCCGGGCCCACCGCTGCACAACAGGGTGATCTTGCCGGTGGGCCGGTCTTTGGTCAGTGAGAGATAGATCACCTGATCGGCGGGCAGCGGGGCGACGGGCTCAAAGGTGGTGGCTGAGGGAACGACCGGTGCGGTGGTTTCAGGCATCGGTGTCGTGACCGTGGTACCGACAGGTTGTATCTGTGCCTGAGTCGGGCTCGTGCACCCGGCAAACAGCGCACAGAAAAAAAGCGCGATAAACGCGGCTGCTATGGTTGTGGAACTCATGAATAACCCTTTCATTTGTTGATATTTCTGATTTGCGTTCAGAATTACGGCAGTAATGGCCCGAAAGGACCGGGTCCTCCATGTACCGGGGGAAATACAGTTTTGGTGCAGTGGAAGGGGACTATTTCGAAAAAACCCCGAAAAGAACAGTTAAATTAAAAAGGACACCCGGATTAACTTTACCTATCAGGAGTATGAGGAATGTTCTGTCCAAAATGTGGGAAAGAGACTGACGCTTCCGGACAATTCTGCCAGTGGTGCGGGGCCCCGATTGACGCTGCTCCCCCGGCGGCAGTCGCTGCGCCCGAGGTTGACGAAGGCCCCGAGGTCGGGGTATACGCCGGCCTCGGACGGCGGTTCGTCGCATTCATCGTAGACTTTATTCTTATTGCCCTGTTCGGGATTATTGTGGTTGCATTCTTCAACCAGGCAAACGGGATCATGTACCTGTACTATCTCGTAGCCGCCCATGCGCCAATCTCTTCCCTGACCGAGGCGGGAACACCGATCGCGGCCCTCAGCCCGATCGTTGCTGCTGTCGGTCTTCTGATCATCGTTGTTCCCTGGCTCTACTATGCAGGCTTTGAGTCCTCACGTGGACAGGCGACACCGGGGAAAGTCCTGATGCGCCTCGAAGTGACCGATCTTGAAGGCAACCGGATCTCCTTTGCCCGGGCAACGCTCAGGTTCTTCGGGAAATTCATCTCGCTCATTATCATCTTTATCGGGTTTATCATGATGGGCCTCACCAAAAAGCGC
>Ga0187874_10001737_pt1 | contig 18531 bp, 30 predicted proteins | sample June2016WEW_16_1_3_FD_132993 | JGI IMG/M metagenome (GOLD analysis project Ga0187874, IMG submission 132993) | Peatland microbial communities from SPRUCE experiment site at the Marcell Experimental Forest, Minnesota, USA - June2016WEW_16_150 | ecosystem: Environmental > Terrestrial > Soil >... | reverse complement strand
GACCATGAGCGCAGGGGATCGTGCCAAGGTCCAAGAGGAGCTTGCTAAAAAAGGACAGTCTGGGGGAGCCCCTGGTAAAGCTAAGGTTGCTGCCAAACTTCCCACTGGAGATGACCTGATAAAAAAGTATGGGGAATCCAATGGTGACCCGGCTCAAACTACATTCATCCTGAAGGATGGTAGAGGTGTAGCCAACCAAGGTGTGGATCACGATGTAATGCTTGGAGGAAAAGCTACTGATCCAAATCCTCGGCGCGAGCAGTTCATACAGGATGGAAACATTCGCGTACGTCCTCGCTCGGGAGGCAAGGCCGGTAGAGAAGTTGCCATATCCATACCCGATACTGGTATCACTGCTGATCAAATGAAGTACCTCAAAAAGATGGGACCACAACTTCGAAGTGGTACTGTCTTGATGGAGGGCAGCAAAGCTGGTTCTAAGTACAAAGTAATGGAGCGTGGTGCTGCGACTGATGAAGCCCTAGAAGATGCGGTCAATCACATCACCAATGATGCAGGTACACACCTGCCCACAGTCAGTGGTGGATCTGGAGCTGAAGATAGAGCCAATAAGGTAGTTGAAAATCTACCTCCGTTGCATGATTTGGCCGAGAAACATTTGACTCCCGAGGAAAAGCTCGGGGTTAGCAAGTCGGAAGCTCAATTTAATCGCTTCGCTGACCGCATGGAAGAAATGCCGGAAGTGCGCGAGTGGAAGGATGCAGCATTGAAGGGCGCAGGTGAACGTAAATGGTATCAGCGTAGCCGTCAGGCTATTGCCGCGATGGCCAAGGAAGTTCCCGCGTACTTCGATCAGCCCGGTGACACTGAAAAGTTCACAGGCTTGCTTGCATCTGGATCTCCGCAGCAATCCGTTGCAATGAACATGCGTGAGGCTTTGAAGGTATGGACAAACTATGTAGATGCCGGAAGACCTGAAGGTGCAGCTCTAAAGAAACTTTTGAGCCAGCCCCCTGCTAAGGGTGGTTTCACGCTACCCGGTGTCAAGGTACCGAATACCATGAAGGCCCTCGCAGGAGAACCTTTGTGGCCGGACATCACGAAGAATGCCAACTTCAAAGTGCCAAGCTTCCGAGATAACTTGCTCGGCTTTATGAATCTCGTGACGAATGATGGATGGATGGCAGCGTTTGCCGGGATAGAAGCCAAGGATATTTCCAAGGCTCATTCCTATCATCCTATCAGTGTCATGGTACGTGCAGCAGCCGATGAATTAGGATGGGAACCAGCTGAAGCGCAAGCTGCAGTCTGGGCTTTCATCAAAACCCTCACTGAGAAGGGCAAGGGTGCTGCAGAAGATCCATATGAAATGCGTCAGTATTCCGAGGATTTTGCGGATATCTTGAGGCATGATGAAGAAACCAAAAATCTCTTGAAGGATATGGGTATTGACCATGCCAAACTTGCAGAACGATTCGAACGAGAAGTCGAACGAAAGCCAAAGCCAGCGGAAGTCTCCGCAAGAACTAGCCCTACTGCTGAAGACAGTACTGAGCGCGCTGCTGAAAGAGTCGAAAAGCTCAGGGGGAAGGGAGCAATCCCAGCCTCCAAAACAGGAAGCCTCTTTGCCCAACTCTCTGCCGAAGATGAGGGGACAAGGTTCGAGCCTGCTAAGATGAAGGCAGCGAGAATGAAGAAATAGCAAGATCTCCTGGGGGCACCCAGGGGCTAGAGCGGGGCAGTGCCTTGTACGCTGCCCCTCTCGACCTTTACAAGGAAGGACCAAAGGGATGCCAGCAAAAGGACAATTTCAAACACAATGTAAACACGGACACAATTTATTTGGTGACAATCTACACATTGTTAAGAGTACAGGACAAAGAGTTTGTAGAAAATGCCGAGGAGAAAAAGTTAAAAGGTATAGATTGTCCGAAAGAGGAATGTCCACCACACGTGATACAGCTAACAACCGTAGGGAAAAGGTGAAAAAAGAAGTTCTCACACACTATGGTAAGGGTGGAAAACTTTTATGCTGTTGGCGAGGTTGTAAAGTGTGTGATATAGACATGCTTAGTTTAGATCATGTGCAAAATGATGGTCAAAAACATGTCAGTGATGCAGGTATAAGGTACCTAGGCATACGCTTGTACAGGTGGGCTAAAAGAAATGGATACCCAGAAACCTTACAAACTTTGTGCTTTAATCATCAGTATAAGAAAGAAATCGTTAAACGTAAAAAGAATAGAACAAACAATCGTGAAAGAGATGCTAAGCGCATCGGAAGGAATTAACCATGCAATATCAAACAACTCCCTTTAAGCCAACGCCAAAAGTTATGACCCCTGGTATACCAATATATTTTTGGGGATCGTGGAACGACAAGACAGGACCAACTGCAGGAAATGTTTTGAACGATTCAGGAAACGGTTCCACATCTACGTTAGTTGTTCAGATATTGTCTGGAAACGTACCTGTTGTGGGGGCTTTAATTTCTACTGTGGGTACACAAAATGCAGCTGGCGGGTATAATGTCACCAACGCTGTGATTACCTCTGTGTCTGCTCCTACAGTACCTGATGCAGGTATATACACCATACAGTTTGCTAACACCGCTACCAGTGCTTCAGCCAAAGATGCCGGACAGTTTCTTATTCCGCAGCCGGAAATTGGTGAACCCTTGGTTGCAGGTGCATCTGTACCTTACGTTATGATGTACAACATCATGAATGCCAATTTGAATCAGGCAGTCACTGTTGTGGCATCGTTCCCAAGTTTGCCAACGTCCGTGGTTCTCTATCTGCAGCAAGCTCTGCAGGACCTGGATTCCGAGTATCAGACTGTTGCGACCATCGCAACTGTGGCTACTGGAGCGGTCCAGGGTTCTCCGCAGATCACAGTTGATCCTACTCTGGGTCGATTCTTCAGAGTGCTAAATGGCACCGTGGTGGGTGGCACAAGTCCATCTGTCATTGTGAAGATGATGATCTAAAAGGAGGATGCATGTCATACAGCAACAATTTGCAGAAGACCAACCTGCTTCAGGAAACTAACCTGTTGCAGGTTGACAATGCATTGCAGGTGGCCAATGAATTGATACCACCTTTTGGACCAACTTCTGAGGACGATATTCTTCTTGAAGACGGCGACAGTATCGAATTAGAGGATGGTTCTGGAAACATCCTTCTGGAGAATTAGGAGAATTATGGCCTCAGAAAAAATTAGTCAATTGACCCCGCATCCAGCCTCGGTCGACGACATACTACCTGTCGAAGATGGTGGAGCCAATTTCAGCGATTCAGTCGGGGATATTGTCAATCTCGCTGAAGCTGCATGTCTCCCTTTGGCTGGCGGGACGATGGTAGGAGTCATTACAGGAAATGCATCCTTTACTGACCCCAACATTGGGCCTATGACGGAGGGCTTGTCTCTCCTATCTACCAGTGGAATGCAATTCAACATGGGTTTGAACGATGGGAACTCCTGGTTGGATATCACTACTCCATCCTTCAACACGTCTTTGTATTTTAATGATTCTCAGGGTATCAACTTTCTGGCCGAAGGCGGTGCTTATGCGTCCATCAGCATGGTTGCTGCTTATTCCTTCGTGGTTAGTGTAGGTTCCTCGGAAATCTCTCTAGCGACGACAGGTTGCTCATACGAAGTCAATGGCCCTGCTTATTTAAGAAATAAAACCACCAATTGTGGTTTGTTCTTGGATGGTAGTGGTGATGTTGGAATAACAGACGGGTTTGAAATAGACTCGGACTACGAAGTGTGTTGGATTTATGGCAGTGCGGCAGGTGGGATAAATATCAATGACACTTATGCCGGTATCTTTATCACTGAAACAGGTGCGGGAGGAATAAACCTGTCAGGAGGCACTGGTGGAATTGTTTTTGTTCCAACAACACCACCGACTTCCGCAGCGACCGCAGGTACCCAAGGTCAAATTCTCGCTGGTACGGATGGTAATCTGTACTTCTGTTCAGTGACAGGTGGTATCGGAGAAGCGACGTGGAACGTTCTCAGCATGACCGCAGTATAAGGAGAAAAAAAATGAAAATCACAAATCTTACAGCAGCACAGCAACTCGAAGCGAAGGCTTTACAAGCCACTCTTGCCTCTGCAAATGCAGCGTTTCAAACCGCAAACAAAGCATTGGTCGATTACCTAAATGGCGTCACTGGGTCTAATACGTTCCCGAGATTGACCGACGATGGGACCGCAGTAGTCACGGTGTAACATGTAAGCTTGACATTCTATCACGATTTGTGATATAATGATTCTGTGGAATTCAGAGCAGCGCACGTCACAGTCGTCGCGCAGTTTTTAAAGGAGAAGCAATGCAACTCTACGTGAAGTCGATCAACAACAAAGCACTACGTTTTCTATATGGCTTTTTCGTGCAGATGCCCCTGGAAATATGGTTCCGCTTCCTCACTGCGTACGTGCCGACAAGTGCCACGTTCATCAACTATACTAATGTTCCCTTGTCTGATCTGATGCAACAGTGGTCTTTAGCTCAGCAGGGCCTAGCGACGGCTCCATTCCCTCAGAATGATGAGGGCTCAGACATGCATCCAGCCATGCCAGCCGCTTTGACAGTGCAGCCCAAGCATGTCACTGTTGTTTCGGTGACTGACATTACTCCAGGTGCCATTGTGACTCCAGACTTCACAGAAGAGCCTTGTCATTCCTTCGCTTGTTGCTGGAGGAAGCCAAGGGTGTATGCAGCGGCAAGCAAGGTCCCAGTCACACTGGCGTATGAGTTTCAGAACATTATTTTGAATGAGCTGGGGATCAACGTCTCCTCTCGGTAAGGACTCAGCATGACTCAGATTTGCCTAGCAATGGTATGTAAGAACGAAGCCAAGTACATTGGCGATACACTGGCTGCGGTTAAGCCTTTCATCAATTGTTGGTCCGTGTTGGACACCGGCTCCACAGATGGCACACAAGACATCGTGCGCAAGGTCCTGGGTGATCTACCAGGGCAATTGCATGAGCGAGCTTGGCGGGGATGGGATAAATCCCGTACTGAGTCTGTAGATCTCGCACGCTTGTCGGGGTGCGACTTCATCCTTTTACTCGACGCAGATGAAAAGTTCACAGCACCTGAAGGATTCACATGGCCTGTGCTTGATTCAAATGTCACGTACTGGGTGACCATTCAATATGGCGGGATCAGGTACACACGTCCAAATTTGCTCAGTGTAAAACACATTTGGCTATACATTGGCGTGACCCATGAGTATTTGTATTCTCCTGATAGCCCTCGGCAAGAGTTGCTACCTCTCACTTTGGTGACACACCCCACTCGATGCAACAAAGCACCTGAGAAATGCGCCGAAGATGCCCGCATACTCGAAGAGGCTTTGGTCACAGAGCCTGACAATTCCCGCTACGTCTTCTATTTGGCGCAAAGCTACAGGGACAGCCTCCAGTTTGAAAAAGCCATAGAGATGTACAAGAAGCGGGCCACCATGGGTGGGTGGGCGGAGGAATTGTTTATCTCTTTGCTTCGTGTAGCACAATTGAGCGAAGGACGTAGGACATTTCGTGAGGTAGCCGAGGCTTATACCAAGGCATACGAGGCTCGACCGCAGCGCGCCGGGGAAGTATTCAGCAGTCTCGCTCGCTTTTGTCAATGGTGGGCAGATGGCACAGCATACCCGGCTGAAGACTGTCTCTTCGTGGATGCCGGATGTTACAAGCTTGGTCCAGCCAAGCCCGCGCCGTCATTGCGTGTGCTGGTGGTTATACCAACACATGATCGCACAGAGTTCCTTGAGGAAGCTCTGTTTTCTCTGAAGCAGCAGACGCGTCCGGCCAATGAGGTTATTGTCATTGGTAATGTCAAGCCGCGTACTGAAGGGTATGCTACGTTTATCCCAGCCGGTGGAGAAGTGGCCACTCGTCTCAATACAGCCATCAAAGCCTGCAACTGTGACGCGTTCATAATGCTGGGTGACGATGACAAGCTGGAAAAAGATTTCATTGCAAAGACTGCCGAGGTGATGGAGCGTACGGGGGTGGACATAGTTCATACACAGTATAGGCACTTCGGAAAAGAAAATTGTGTAACGGGATCTGCTCAGCACATTCCGGTTACCTCTCTGTGTCGCAAGTCTATCTGGGAAAAAGTTGGAGGGTATACCCCTGGAGTCCCATATTTTGATTGGGATTTCTGGTGGAGTTGTAGAGACGCTGGAGCCAAGTCCGTGCATATCCCAGAACCTCTCTGGAGGTATCGCATTCATGATGGACAAGTGGCTGAAAGCGAAGAGACAAAGAAGCGCAACCAGGACACCATTCGATCCAGACATCAAAAAGGATAAAAGATCATGCACGTTCAAGCAGCGGAACCACTCATGTCCCTTTTTTACAAGATCTTCATGGGCATGCTAGTTGCAGGAGGTATAGCACTCATCATGTGGCCTTTTCGTAAACTCGCGGCTATCCACAATGAATTGATAGCACAGAGAACAAACTGTCTTCAAACATTACAGAATCAGGGAGACAAACAAATCGAGCTGCTGGGAAAAGCTGTGACAACCCTTGAAGGTATTCATACATCCCAGGCCTCAATGACAGGTTTCATGCAAGCCACCCAGATCATCGCGGCTCCAGCCATGGCATCAAGACGGCGTAAACGGTAGTTGACAAACAACCCGCAGTTGTGGTAAAATGTTCATGTGTTAAGAAAATACCTTTACGAGGCAAACATGGGACAAGCAGGGGAACACGGCGCGCACAAAGCCCAGAAACAACATGGGGAAGCACAGCGTGCGCGTATAGCGGAACTCTACAATATTCACGGCGGAAACATTGCGGCCATTGCACGAGACATGTGCTTGTCGCATAGTACCGTTCGTGGTCACATCAAGAAGATGGGTGGAATCAAGAAGCCGATTGCAGCTGGATCTGTGAAGGGCACTATCGAAGAGCCCGCCAAGCTGCCTAAGAAACAGGATATCAAACGCTACATCCTGACATCGGCGCAGAACAATACATTCGTGAATGAAGTCTTCTGGAAAAATGTGCAGGCCTTTGCCAAGCACTACGATGCCCAGATTATGATTGGGACTTTTTCGTACAACCAGAATTCTTTTAGCGAACTGTCAGTGAAACGCGGTAAGAAAAATCCCAACGAGAAAGAGCTTTGGTTTGACGATGCCATCCGGCCTTATCTCTGCGATTCTCGTGTAGAACTGGGAGAAGGCTTGGTCTGGTGTGGCGAGATGAATATCCTGCCGACTGCCGACGATCCTCTCTCGGGTTTGGAGACGTACACGCACCGGAAGTCTGCAATCTTCCCACATGCAAAGTTGGCAATGAGATCCATTCCAACGATGCAGGGCGAGGGAACGAAGCTGAACTTCACTACAGGCACTGTCACGCTCCAGAACTACATTCAGAAGAAAGCAGGGTTGAAGGCTGAACATCATCACAGCTATTCATTCCTCCTCGTGGAAGTCAACAGTGAGGGCAATTGGTGGGTGCGGCAGGTAGCTGCATCATCCAAGACTTGTCGTTTTCAGGACCTCGATGTGGTAGCCGAGAAGGGTGAGATCACCACAGGCAACACCGTTGAGTCAATCACCTGGGGAGATCTGCATGCGACAATACTTGACCCGGTGGTCGAGAGGCTATCACAGGAGATGTTGGATTTCCTGAAGCCCAAAACACAATTCCTGCATGATATCATGGAGGGTGTTAGCGTCAATCATCATGAGGCTAAGAATCCCCATGCAAAGTATGCAGCGTACCTACGCGGGTTGAATTCGGTATCCGAGGAAGTAAAGAAAACGATTGAGAAGGTCAAGGCGTACGACCGTTCATGGTGCAAGACTATAGTGGTAGATTCGAACCATGACAACTGGATCACTCGTTGGCTTCAGGAGCACGACTACAGGAAAGACCCAGCTAATGCTGTGTTCTTCTTGGAAGCTCAGCTCGCAACCTATAAAGGCTTGGCGCATGATTTGTTTGTCACAGAGAAACAACGGTCTGAAGAATTTCACATGCTTGAATGGGCTATGCGGAAGTTTGGGTGCCCTGAGTCAATTCGCTTCTTGCGTACTGATGAGTCATATCGCATCTGCAATGACAAGATCGAGTGTGGCCAACATGGACATCTTGGACCAAACGGTCAACGTGGCACACCTCAGAACTTGAATCGCGTTGGGCGTAGGGCAAACACTGCGCACACACACTCTGCAGGGATCTACAATGGTCTCTATGTGGCAGGGACTAGCACCAAGTTGCGCTGGAATTATGCAAAGGGCCCCAGTTCATGGAGCCACAGTCACATCGTCACTTATCTCAATGGGATGAGGACGATCATCACGATGTACGCAGGTAAATGGAGAGCGTAATGGCAGAGCAGACTCAGTACGTGATCAGGGTCGAAGGGATGTACAATTCCTTCGGCCTCGGGGAAGTGGTAGTACCCGGCGTGACATTGTTTCGCGCAGGAGAGGGATGGAAGAACTACAACCTGACCGCCGATGAACTCGAAGCGGCTGTCAAGAAGAACAAAGCATTCAAGGTGCGGCCATGATAGAAATTTTTCTTGAGGGGGTATTAGCAGCCCTCGATCTCATTGGCTTCATCGCTCTTGCTGGGATCGTTATCCTTGCAATCTTTGCACTTGTCGCAGGCTTCTGGATTGGGGAGGGGAAATGAACATGCCTATCGTTTTGGCGTTTGGCCATCGTTCACGCTCAGGAAAAGACGAGGCTTGCCGTACGATCATTCAGTATCGTCATAGTCAACCCATTATGGCCGAGGACCCCACAATTGTGTGGAACATCAAACATTATTCCTTCGCAAGAGCACTTAAGGCTGAGGTTACCGCAGCAGCTTTTGCCTGTGGCGGTATGGATCGACTCTTCGTACGCCCTCAGGAATATGTGCAGGAAAACGGAAACTTCTTAGAACTTCCAGAGTGGGTACAGATGGACCTCAATCCGCCAATGGACGATCCAGACTCGCCACTGGGCAAACAAAGAAATCTCTTGATGTGGTGGGGTACCGAATTTAGACGCTCCGTAAACCAGGACTACTGGGTGAAGAAAGTTGAAGCTCAGATTCAAGAGGACAAGCCAGATGTGGCTCTGGTCTCTGATTTACGCTTCCCAAACGAGAAGTTATGGGTACAACGCTATGGTATGGCTGTGAAAATCAACCGCCCTGGATTGCCACATTCAACCCATGAATCCGAGATTGCCTTGGCTGGTGTCTCTGATGATCAGTGGGATGACGTGATTCAGAACAAAGGCACGCTGGCCGAATTCAGAGAAAAAGTTTTGTTTTCGTTTGACATGCTACTGAGTAGTACCCCGGAGCAGAAGGCCTCTGTATGAGGGCCGGGTGAGGTGCGCTGTGTTCTGCCAAGGACGCCCTCCAGAGACTCACAATGAAGAAACTGTTTCTACCGCTCCTGCTGTGGGCCTTCCTCGGGTTGGCTTCAGCGACTGTCACACCCGCACAGAAAGCTGAGCAGCACAAAGCTACTCACTCAATTGTCATGATCAATGAGAAGGCACGCGAAGGGGCAGGTTGCTCGGCAACCGCGATCTCTGAGCATGTGCTTTTGACAGCTGAGCACTGCAATGTTGCAAGTGCGGTGCTCTACCTGGATCAGAATCAGAGGCCTTTTCAGCATCCTCTGGAAGTTTCGGAACGCTACTTTGATCATCAGGATCACATGCTGATCGTTCTCCCTGGGGTATCGTTCAAGAACACCGTGGCATACGGATCAGGCGCACCTTTTAAGCAAGGTGACTATTACTACATGTGGGGAAACCCAGGCATGATCCGTAATCAATATCGTGAGGGCTACGTCACTGGAACTGTTATCAATCCTCTCAATGATGATGAGGAGATTGATGCAGTCAGTTCCTTCCTCATGCTCAATGGGCCGGTGGTTGGTGGCGATTCAGGCAGCGCACTATTCAGTAAGGAAGATGGGCACATCGCAGGCGTCCTCACGTATGGCATACAATATGGAATGTTCGCTGGCACCTATCCACTTATGTTCACTCCAGAGCAGATCGCGCAGGCAGAGGGGTTGGGCACATTTGTTTACGTGCAGGACACTAAATCTGTTATCCCTGTTGTCCCTGTTGTCAATGTCAACGTCAATGCTTCAGCACCTACGGATACAGCACAGCTTGAGTTGCTTAAAGAAATTGAATTGACTCTGTTGCTGATTCCTCTGCTTTTCGCGCTTCCTCTGTTATACAAAGCGATCAAGGCTTTGGTACAAGGCATCCGTTACACAGCAGGGCCGGTCAGCAAAGCAGCGAAGTACGTGGGCCGTCTGTTCAAGACTTTGTATCAAACGTTGAAGAAAATCTAGGAGACTCAGATGTCAACAGCACCAGCAACACCTGTGGCAACCCCAGAGCACTGGTACAAGAAGTACGAGCGCACCATTGTCATCGCCCTCGTACTCCTGGCCGGTGCCTGGGGCTATGGCAAGTACACCGATGTCCTGGCATCACGCGCCGAGACACGCGCTACGGTCTCGGAGCAGGCCTTGGCGTCTCAAAAAGATACAGATGCCCAATTTGCTCTACAGACGGCTCAGGTGCTCGCGCAGTACCAGATCATGTGCCAGTCCCTAGTAGCCCAGAACAACGCGCTACAAGCCTCCGTAGCGCAAAGGCAAGCCATTTTGGTGAAGCAGGTGACCCAGGATTCTACACTTTCACTGCCTGATTTAGCTAAACGATTGAAAACATTGGGAAATGCCCCGGAGACCTCGGTTTCCCTTTTGGGGGATCATATCGACCTTACTCAGGCCGGTGCTGTGGCCATCACTCAGACGCTTGAAGCTCTGCCTGTGATCCAAGAGGACCTGAAGGATACCCAAGCGACCCTCGGGGCAACCCAGGGCGCTCTGACGCAAGCCAACGTTGTCCTTGTGGACCAGAACAAACAGATCACCGGACTCAACTTAGCCGCTGTAGATCAGGATAGGGCATGTAAAGCTCAGGTTGCAGCATTGAAGGCCGATGCACGAAAGTCTAAACTTCGCTGGTTTAAGTTGGGCTTTTTGCTTGGTTTTGGAAGCGGTGCTTATTTGGGACATGTCCTATGAGTTTACAACAAAAGCAAGAACTTTTAAGGGTACGTAACACTGAAGTGAAATGCCCCTGTGGTTGTAACAAGGTTTTTAGAATTACGGGCCAAATGAAAGGTTGCAAGCCCTTTGAAAGTTTGTACAAACAACTTCAAACTTGCGCCGCAAGGCGTGGTCACACTGTAAACATGTCTTTTGAAGAATTCTTGAGTTTCGTACATACATCTCAATGCCATTATTGTGAAGAAGAAATTATATTTCTTCCACATAACAGTAAAGGCAAAAGGTCTGCTGTCAACCTTGATCGTAAAGACAATTCTTTAGGATACACCAAAGAAAATTGTGTTGTTTGTTGTATGGCTTGCAATCGCGGTAAGAATAAAGTTTTCACCTACGAAGAGTGGGTTGTGATGACAGCAGCTCTCAAGGAGTATCGCCATGGCACTGTCCAAGAAACACCAGGAAATTTTGGCTCGGGCCCATCGGGACCCGGAGTTCCGTCTCCGTCTCCTCAAAGAGCTAATGCGGCTGGCAGTCAAGGCTGATCCAGAACTTTTGGACAAAGCTGTAGTGAAGATTGAGAGTATGTAGCAAACAGAAATAGCCCCGTCACCGGGAAGCAAGCCTTAGTGGCCTGCCTCTCGATGACGGGGCTATTTTTTTGTGCCTACTTTTTGTTGTAGTTCTGATGGAATAGATTGGCAAGAAATATTAAACACCACGCTCGCCAGAATCCAATCTCTGCTACACCGAAGACTGTGGTGAGCACAGCAGAAGTGAACAGGTAGTTGATGAGAAGCATAGCAAGCCATGCTTCAAACATCAAAATAAAAGCAACGAGGGCGACGGTGCCCAGTACTTTCAAAAATGTTTCCATGTTTTCTCCTTTATGATCGAATCGCCCTTCCTGTGCGTGGATCTCGAATGTTCTTCCCCGCACTGTAGAACACGAGGTGCATTATACATCCATACCATCCGATTGCCTCGGCAAGCCACTGCATTACTTCACCTCCACTACGATGCGATAATCGTGGGTGAGCGTTTCTCTTTCAGCTTCTTTAGCCAAAGCTCTTGTTGCTTCCACTCGGGAAACAAATAAAGGTGCCAGAGCAATACGCCGTGAACGTTCCCACGAATCAATATTTGAAAAAGGATTCAGGTACTCGATGATGAAACGTGGACTGGATGGGGTCTCCTTGACTTTATCTTCAAGCAGTGCAGTTTCCAGCTCCAGCAAGGTCGTGCGAAGTTGTTGGATCTGTGTGATGGTCTTGTCGCGCTCAGCTGCGTTCATTTGTAATGGGTGCTCCTTGTGAGATGTATTCGTATCCTACCTCTTCATGGTAGTCGATGATGATGTGGTCATCCTTCACGATTTGCTCGCTGAGGATGAGTTTGGTAATTGGGCCCTGAACATACTTCTCAACAGCCCGCTTGATGGGACGTGCTCCATACTCCTTGCTAAAGCCTTCTTTCAGAAGAGCACGCTTGGCGGCTGGAGACACAAAGAACTCGAAACGCGGAATGGGTACACGATTCTGCTTCGTTGGATCTCCAGAGATCAGATCCGCTTGCACAATCAAAGGATTGCTCATCACGTACAACTGATAGGCAAAATCCCGCAACTCGAATTCCAGAATCTTCTCCATCTGAATCTGGTTGAGTGAGGTGAACGTAACGATGTTCTGAATACGGTTCATGAACTCGGGAGTAAACTTGCTCTTGGCTGCGCTTACCGCGATCTGCTCAAGCCGCACCTGATCTTTCTCCTCGTTGTCCATCTCAGCAAAACCGATGCCGCGATTTGCCATCTCCCGGGCACCTAGGTTCGAAGTCATGACAATGATTGTGTTGCAGAAATTAACCTTGCGGTTATCTCCCAAGGTGACTGAAGCTTTGTCCAAGACTCCCAGCAGCAGAGACCACAAAGCATCACTCGCTTTTTCAATCTCATCAAAAAGCAGAATAGAAAGCTTCAGAGAGTCTGTGTGGTACTTGTCTAGCACCTCTTGTTCTAGGGCTGGATGGGTCTCGCGGTGTCCCAGGTATCCCGGTGGAGATCCAATTAGCTTGGCTATCTCATGACTGTGTTGAAACTCGGCGCAGTCTATACGGATGCAGGCCCTCTTGGTGCCAAACAAGGACTCCGCGAAGGTTTCAACTACGTGGGTCTTGCCCGTGCCAGTAGGACCCAGGAACAGAGCATTGCCAGCAGGTTTGTCTGGTAACACAAAGCCAGCTTTGAAGGACTCAAATATGTCCACTAGAATTTTCGTGGCTTTCTCCTGGCCGACTACCTTGTTGGTAAACTGCTGTACCAGGAGCTTCGTCTCTTTGCTACGAATCGTTGGATCAAGTTTGCGCTGTGCTCCTGTGCTGGCCATGGGGCCTCCTTTAGAGAGAATCTTGTATAGTTTTGCTCAAAGCATTTTGTGCTTCTGTTAAACCTTTGGTGGCTAAGTCTACATGATACTCAGCTTGTCGCAAAGCATTCATTGCAAGAACCTCTGCATCTTTGCAAACGCTGACCTCAATTAGTCTCTTCTTTACCTCATTTACAGCCTCTTCAATTGTCATGCTGCTCTCCTTTAGGGACAAAACATAAAATCAACTTTACCACACTTGCAGCATTTGACGTATCCTGTGTAGTCTTGATCCGGTTCGTACCAACAATGCCAACAGAATATTTCTCGTGCAAGTCTCTTTAACCATTTCCCAAATTTGAAAGGATTGTCATTGTGATGCAAAAGATGTTCTTCAAGTGTCATGCTGCTCTCCTTAATCTTTTCTCAATCGTTCGCGGTCGTACCGGATGCGACTTGGGGGCCAAGCCAGTATGCGGAAGATGGTGAACAGTATCCTGGGCCTGTAGCGAAAGGTCCAAGCTATTCTCAATAGATCCATTAGGTTTCCCTTCCTAAGTATTCCGCAAGCGTTGTGCTCTGGGGAACCCCCAGGCTGTGTGACAGATTCTTAGCAAACACTCTCCAGTTCCCGGCGTACTTCTTGGCCATCTGCTGTAGTGTCATGTCCACTGAATAGTGCTGGGACAGTCCCTCGGCAATCATTTCAATCTGCCGGTTCAAAGCCTTCCAGCCATCTGCGTCCGTGGCGAAAATGACATGGCGTCCTTTGCCGATCCCGACCTGTCCCTCGTACTTAAATCCACGCACAGCCTTGAGATCCCCTGCATTATGGTACCTTGTAGGAATCTTGCCTTTTCTACCAAAGCCTTCAGCTTTAGCTATTGCTTTTGCAAGCGCATCCATTTTGTCAGATACTTCGCCGCCAGCAGGCAAAGCTTGGGAGAGTCGTGTAACTGTCCTATTGCTATATTGCAATTGAGGTGCAGTAAATCTCGCCATACCCCTGTTTTGTGACAATGGTCTCGCATTGGGGGATTCTTTTTGGTGAAGGGTTGATGGCATAGACCGCAAAGATTCTTCTGGAGTTTCAGAAGAGTTTGAATATGTAATGTTCTGAGATGTTTTGTTTTCTGAGAACGAGTCCTGTTTTCTTGTTTGTACTTCTCGGGATTCTTGGCTCTCCAGGCTTTTACTCTTGCCAGTATCTTCTTGTAGTGTTTCTTGTGGTACTGACGCTTGTACTCCTGAATTTTTTTCTTGTGTTTGCGATAGTAGTGACGATGGTAAGCTCGAACGTAAGCCATGAGTAAATCCTTGGGATGCACAAAAAGTTGTAGTCAGTAGCAGTGCGACTGTATAGAATAAGTTTCGCATTGTTGCCTCCTATAGGTTGGGGTTTGGTTCTATATAATCCTTGCTCATGTGGAAGAATAACAACTTCAAAGCTGCTTCTAGTTCAGCTTTTCTTTCTGCATAGAATGGGGCCCGTCTATCATATTTTTCCAAAATGTCCAGTCCGGTTTCCCATAGTTCGTACAGTTCCAGCAGGAAGGATATGCGTGTGCCTACATCACCCATGGAACCCGTGCGTACTATGTTGTTGAGATTCTTTTCATCCATGAGGCTCCTTACCAGCAAATGGTTGCAGTGATGGCTGCAGCAAACAGGAAGTACAGAGCACGGCGTATGTCTCCTGCCCAGAAATAGCCAAGGGAAGCTAGGGAGCACTGTGCTACCCCGGCCCAAGAGAAGAAGCTTCCCCAGTTCACTGCCAGCAACCTGTGAGCATCTGTTGCACAAGACGCTCAGCACGCTCTCCAACCTCGGTGTACCAAAGTGAAGCCTTCATATCTGCAGCGGCCTTTTCATAATTTCCGGCCTGGGTGTCTGCTAGGTCATGGTGGAAAGACAGCAAACCTGGGACGCCCATGTTGAAGCTCATGTTCTGCAGCACGCCATGCCGCGCATCATCCAAGCTCACCACCCAGGGTAACTGTCTCTGCAGGTAGGTGGAGATGCGTTCCACATCTTGTCCTAGGATGGCCATGGCTTGTGCCTCGGTGATGCCATCGCTGACATCGAAGGGCAGAGGGTTGGCATCCAGGTTGTGACCATAGCCGATGGTGTTGAATCCCCGGGAGTCCGGGTAGACTTTCAGGCGCAAACCTTCATCGCGCATCAGTTGGTCGATGATGTTGTTGATCATTCCCAGCTCACTTTCAGATTGGCACGATAGTATGTGTAAGTCTCCCCGGTTTCATAATCGGAATATGCTTCGTCAGATTCCACATGATTGATCACATAGAAACCAGCTCGTCGTAAACGTGCAATTGTTCGTTTGATATCTGCAATGTAAACATGGTTTGTGAACCAGATGTACACGTCACATTTGCGGTCTGAGTATCCAAGAAATAAAAAAGTGTATTTCTTGCCTTTACGTACAGCGTCAGCTATGCTTTTATCTGCATTTTCATTGAAATCCTTCACAAACATATCGTGTGTGCTCGTCTCTTCAGCACAGGCTTTCTTCATATCGTGTGTGCTCGTCTCTTTAGCACAGGCTTCCTTTAATCGTTCAGCCTTAGCTTTTTCTCGGTCAGCCTTAGCTTTTTCTCGGTCTTTTCTGTTTTTCTCCCGCACATCGGCGGCTTGCTTTCGTGCTTCAGTTGCGTTCATGGTTCACCTCGGGTGGTAGTGTATGATAAAGTGGAGTGCTATGCACTGCACGAGAAAAGAGAGGAATGCGAACACGGTGCGCAGGGTACTCTTTGTGGATTCAGCTATCGGTGTACGTTTCTTGGGCAAGCCTAGATTACAATCATAGCACAAACCTATGATTCGATCCCAATGCTGAGTTCCATTACAGCGAGGGCAACGCTTTCCATGGTCTATCAGCACATCAGTGTTGGTCATCCTTGTCTGCCCCCTTGATTGAAAGTGCGCCAACTAGTTTGTGGCAGGCAATTCCCTGGTACATCGTGTGTGCCTGCTTCTCATATATGATGATGACAGGTTCTCGGGAGAAGTACTCAGATACATCTCCACAAAAAAGTATGGTTTCCTCGTATAGAGCAGGAGTACCATAAGGCCAGAAGCGAATGTTGGTGTAGTCCCTATCTAGCACCTGTCCATCAATGGGCATGGCCAACAAATATGCATTGTGGTTCTGGTACACCTCCAGCACCCCAAGGGAGTTGGGCCGGGAGTTGACGGTGGGCTCAGCGTGCCCTATAGCAATCATGACGGCTACGAAAGTGAGGAAGGTTAGAGCGAGGATAAGTAGTGACACCACAGTTTTCTTCATAGCCGTTTCCCTTCTAATACATCGAAGAGATGATCTGAGAAGTAGCAAGCTGCAGCGCAAGACCATAGAGCTTCATTGCCATGCAAATGAATCACTAGGTAGAATGACTTGATGGCCAAACCTGCAAGGACCACTACTGAAATACCACGCATGATTTTCTTCATAGCTTCTCCCATGCAACTTCAATGAGAATAGGCATCGCAATGGACGCGGCCAGGATGCCGAAGAACGCATACACACCATGGTGTGTATGCTCCCAACCGTAGAGGTTGAAAGCAGCTGCCCCAACGAGGAAGCCACTGACAATATAACGTTGAAGGTTAAGCATTGACTACCTCCTCATACCACAGCTCAGTTCTCTGCTTGGATCTGGAGTGAATTTTCACCAGTTCAAAAACACGCTTACTCCAAGACTCTGTGGGTGTGATTCCAGGTTCCCTAGCAGCTATGTATGTTGCAGATATGGGCACACAAAAAATATTGCTCACTGGTGTGTTGGGTTGCAGAAATGTTTTGGTGCATCCACAAGCGGTGCGGAGATGTATTTTATGCAACGACATTGGGGACCTCTGCAACCAATCCCGCAACTACTTTCTGCTCGACCTTGGCCATGTCAACAACTACAAACTTGCTGACCGTGACCTTGCAAGGCTTGCCGCAGCCTGTACAACGCCAGTGACCCAGGCCCGTCTTATCCTTGCTCCCGGCGATAGCTGTGAATGCCCGAGGCTTCCTCGCGGGCAAGCTGCAGCATACGCTTGTGTACGCACTGACTGGCCCTTGGGGTTTGGGCGCGACGACGGGCTTGCGATTTTTCTTTCCGTGCTTTTTTGCGTACTTGCTCTTCCTTCCTTTCTGGGAGTTTTGCGTTTGAGAGTGGACAGGCTTTCCAGTACTCAATGAATGCCTTCCCGTTTTCCCAGATGTTGAGGAAGATCTGATAGACTTCCCGGTCAATAGGGTTGTGTCCATCGTAGCAGGTAAATTCAAATTCTGGTTCGTCGTATTCGGCATACATTGGTATCCTCTCAGTGTTTGAATTTTACTTCTGTGAAACGTTGGTAGCTGCGCGGGAGATAGGTGCCCCGGCCTCTTCCATTTCTTTCTGTAGGATTGCGAGTGCGCGCCAGCACATCTTTGCCGAGTGGCGCACGCCATCCGTGTCTATTTTCCCACGATCCATACCATGTCGGACCACGGTGTCCCATTCATCACTAGACTTCGAGCGATCCCAATGCAAGGGTTGCCCTGGGTTGTGCTGTTCATTACCCACGAATGATACACGGGCCACTTCGATCAGTGCAGAGGCAAAGTAGTCTAGCACTCCTGTTCCAACTGGGAGCTTCTTGCGATCCACTGCATTTGAGGGAAATAGACCAGACTCAAGCTCAGGTTTGGGATCAGGTTTGCACGCTTCCTGATTACAGATACCACCAAGTTTACCTGCAGGATTCATTTCATCTCCTTTCGGATGAGATCAAGAAGAGCATCAACGTCCTTCACATGCTCGCGGTAGGGGAAATTGTCGAAGATGCTCTGTTTTCCTCCAACAATTATTATCCGCTTGCCCCAGGTGTGCGCCATGCCCGTCTCTTCCATCCTCGATCCTGTACACCACTTGCTGGGTACGGTTAGAGTCGAGAGATCGTCAGAGAAGCGGATCAAGGTATCTGCAGCAAACAGATCATCGGCATCCATGTACGCGGTTGCCAACATAAAGTTGTCATATGCGAGCTGGGTAGTAGGGGGAGGGCCCTCATCCAACCAGCGCGAGGTAATGTTGACACCCAAGGCAGCAATCTTGAGCG
>Ga0187874_10001732_pt1 | contig 18559 bp, 20 predicted proteins | sample June2016WEW_16_1_3_FD_132993 | JGI IMG/M metagenome (GOLD analysis project Ga0187874, IMG submission 132993) | Peatland microbial communities from SPRUCE experiment site at the Marcell Experimental Forest, Minnesota, USA - June2016WEW_16_150 | ecosystem: Environmental > Terrestrial > Soil >... | reverse complement strand
GCCTGCTCGTCTCCCACGTTCCGCCTTGCATTGTGAACCAGCATGTCGTGATGAAGTTGCGTACCCGGAATTCCCATGGTCAGTGCAGGAACTACGGCATCACCCAAGGCGCTCAGGATTTGGAGCGGGATGCGTAGACCGGCATGTTTGATCTGCCCTACTCCGCTCTGCCCGGTGTCAGCCTTCGTATGCGCCATCTGTCCTGATAACGGAGGTTTTGTAAGTCGCGTCAATTCCTGTTGATCCGGGGTGGATGAGGTCGGAACCGTAGTTCCAGTCTGGAGCGGAACCGTAGTTCCAGTCTGGGGAGCGCGAACAAGGCTCGGTACTTCGGGCGCAGGCGGTGCCAGACGAGGAGTCGGAATCGCTCCGGGCACCGGCGGTTCCGGGTAGCCTACTGGCGGCTGATTCGGTGGCCCGCGCCGCAACCGCTCGAACTCGTCCGGGTTGTAGGGATCGAGAAGTGCCATGCTCTACGACCCTCCACCGGCATTCGCCTTGATTCTGGCAAGTCCGATTTGGGTAACGTCGGACAGCAGCGGATCGGCTAGATCCTTGGCCCAGTCCCACGAGGCAGTTTCCGCGTTCGTGTTCGCGTTCACGTCGCCCGCCACTTGCCCGAGTGCCTGGTTCCCGCCGGCCAAGTTCTCGGAGAAAAGCCCCTCTTCTCCCTTGATCCCTGCCTGCTGTTGGGTCTGTTTGAGCGCGGAATTCTTCAGAACCGTCTGAAGCGCCGCGTTCGATGCCTGCTGGCCGCCGGAACGCGCCGCCGATGCTATCGCCGCATCCCCGCCGCCGATGTTCCGTGTCCGCGCCGCCCGGAGCGCGCCTTGCCCCGTCGCCGCCGCTTGGGTTCCGCCACCAGACTGCATTCCAGCCGTGGTCGCCGCGGCAAGGTCCGTGGGAGACATCCCCGCCGGATGCGCGGCCTCGGTCGCCAGCGTCGGCTCCAAGGTCGAGAACAGCGAAGCGGCATTGCCGGAATACGTGTTTGCAAGATCGCTGGCGGTTGTCGCCGCCCCGGTTGCCTGCTGGTTATTCCGTGCTGCCATTCAGAACCTCCTTTCCCACGACGGCCAGTTTGGTTTCCAGCCGAATGTCTTCACCAATCGCCGCGCGAAGCGTTTTGCCAAGGTCGGCGGGATGAACGCTTCGATACTATCGTACCCCTTTGCTTTCAACACGGCAATCATTTCGTCCTGGAGAAGCCGCATGGCGAAGACTTTTGCATGTGGCCGTTGGAAATCTCCACACCAGAGGTATGCTTGAATCAGCCGCTCCGCTCCCGCTGCCATGATTGGCCGGTCCTCATCGTCCGCTACCACGCGGATGGCTTCGAGCTTCAGCGGGTCCGGGTATGGGAATCCGCTTGCCTCTGCCATCTGGCGGAGGATCGGGATGTCCGAGATTTTCAGCCCGCGAACGTGCATATTACCTCACTGGCGGCGCCCCCGTCGCGGACCTGAAGGGCACCGGCCCAGGCCCGCTCAATCCCTGCCCCGCTGCGCCAGTCCCGCTCCCCTGAGATGGCAGGAACGCCGGTCCCGGACCAGAACCGCCGCCGTTTACCGCCTTCGGAGCCGCGGCGCCACCGTGGTAGACCGGCGCGGATGACGCGCTCTCCGAATATGCGGAGAACACCCGCACATACCGCGCCTGGTTTCCCACGGGGATCGAGACGTTCCGCGAATCGTGCATCGGCACTATTTGGGCGTCGGTGAAATGCGGGTTGTCGGCGTGCTCACAGTAGTACCGGATTCCCCTGAAGATCTGCCCATTATCCGTGATGGCGACATGGAGATACCCGTCTCGCCCGGTGACTTTGACTCCATCCACAGGAGGCGGTGGCTGCGGTGCCCCTTTGGGGTTCGAGTTCGTTTGCTGTTCATGGGTCGTGGCTTGCTGCTGGATGGCCTGAAGCGCCTCGTATAGCCATTGGCCGTGCTCGGGGATGCTGCGGATTCGGTCAAGGTGCGGAATCGTCATGGTGCACCCCTGACAGGCAGCCGGGCAGCCGGCCGCAACGTGGGGACCAGCTTGGTCAGAAGGAACCCGTTATCGGTCTGACCGGGAAGCGGGGAACTGGCGATCTTGATTGCAATGCGCTCCGCTGTGGCCGAACCACCAGCCCATCCAATATCGTTCTGCGGGGTAGCGGACAATGGACGCGATCCGGTGATCGACCAGGGGTTCGTCAGGGAGTTCGCAAATACCGTGATAGTCAGCGTCCCGGTTCCTCGAATCGCCGCTGCGAGATAGGCCAGCATCTTCCGGTGTGAGTCCAGTTTTAACATCCTCTCATTGTCGTGGCCCACGAAAAAGTATGTGGTGTAGTACGGGACAATCTGGCCGTAATCGTCATCCGTCAACTTCGTCGGGTCCAGGGTGTAGGCGTTGCCGAATCCAGCCGCCGCGCCAGGTGCCTGCCCGTTGCCACCGAAGAATACGACCGAGAGGACTCCGGCAGCGCGGTACATCAGCGCGGCTCCGTTTATAGGCAGGTTCCAGCGCGTCCACTTTCGGGTGTTGTCCGTGGCGATCAACCGCCCAGTATACGAGACGTGAATTGGCGGCGATGCGGCGATCTGGGCCGGGCTGTCCAACTGCCGGTAACTCATCGGGTAGACTAGACTAGCTGCGGTTGCGCTTCCCATCGGAAGGCCGAAATATAGCGTCCTGGAAACCGGATCGTTCAGCGCCCAGATGGTCAATGCTGCTGCCGGGTTGATGTTCGCCCAATCCGGCGCGAGTTCCTGATTTATCTTGTAAGGCTGGTCCCCGCCGAAAATCCGCGCACCGCTCGCGCTCGCCCACGCAAACCACTCCTCGCCGCCGCCTGCGCTCGCATCGTCAGCCTGGGAATGCGCCGTGCAGAACGCCGACAGCGCTCCGCAGTTGGCTCCGATCTCGCGCACGGTCCAACCGGACGGTTCCGTCGTTCCGTTGTCGCTGGTCTCGTGCAGGCGCCCCGCCGGGTCTTGGGTCAGGATGTACAGGTTGTCCCGCACAATGGCAAAGTCCATGACCTTGTGAACGTCTTCGGATGGCCCAAACTTGCCGGAAACTCCGTCGAACGCTTCCGGGTTGTCTATGTAGCTGGCGAAAATCATTTGATCGGTGTAAGGAGAATCGGCATAGATTAGGCTGCATTCATCAACCAGAACCGTCCCCGCGGAACCGGCTACAGCAATCGTCAAAAGCATGTCGCTCAGGATCACGCTCGGAGTCTTCGTAGCGAAAGTTGCCTCCAGCCATGAACCACTGGTGCTCATTCCGGTTGAGAATGAAATACTGCTGGAAAAGGTTCCCAGAATGGAACTGACTGTGACGGTTACGGTCAGACCGGCGGTACTTGGTTTGAGCCATGCGCGAAACTTGTAGGCGGTGTTCGGAGTGAGAATTGGAACGCCTTGATAGGCGTCAAGGTAGGCCGACTGAGAGATCGAAGACCCTGTCGACATGCTCAGACCTTCCCCAAAATGGCCGGCGGCCAGAACTGCTGTTCCTGAGAGTGTCCAGCCGGCAGGTGCCGTGGGGCTTGTCGGCAGAGCGCCGCCGTCGAAACTCATGTTCAGGAAGTTCTGAACCGTGTTCCGCTGGCCGTAAGCCAACAGCCGGGAACCGTAGAATCCGAACCCCAAAGCTCCATCGAGAATGACTTGGCTGGCGAGATCGTTTCCTGGAATCGAGACTCCCAGAGAAGAGTAGAGCGTTACGTCAGAGAAATCCAGCAGAACGGCAGTCGTCGTGTTGTCGTCAATCTGCGTGGCGGTCGAAACCTGCTGGCCATTCACTTGTGCTGGAACCGGGATGTAGAAGAAATAATCCCCCTGTGCTCCGGTGAACTGAAGTATGCGCCCAACGATGTTCGATGGTCCGGTAGCCATGTTCGAGATGCTGATATATTGGCCGCCGTTCGCCACGAACTGAACCGGCGGGCTTGGCTTGGTAATCGCCCCCTGGCGCGTCAAAAAGCTCATCCGGCATTGGTGGATTCCGGGGGCTGCTTGGCCGTAAGGGGTTACGGTTCCGGTGGTCGAGGAAGATTTGGCATTCGGGCCGTATTGCTGATAGGTGAACGACGTAGTAGAGGGAACCGAGGCCACGAAGAATGTCCCATTCCACCCGAAAGAGACGTTCCCGGTCGTCCAGGTGCCGTCAGAGTACGTCACTTCCACCTGAAAGGTCGTAGGCGTTGGAGCAGCGACGACCTCGAAGTAGGTAGGCGCACTGCTGTCTGGAATCGGCCAAACGAGTGTAACCGTTGGACCGCTCAGAGAGATCGTGACCGTCGCTATGGGTGTGAAGGCGTAGGTAAATGTTGTTGGCGAAGGAACGGTTAGAACAGAGAAAGTTCCATCCACACCCGCCGATCCAGTGCCGGCTACGGTCACTTGGCAGCCTGGCGTTAGACCGTGTGCGCTGGTGGTGGTGATCTCAGCAATTCCTCCGGCCCAGGTTGGCGGTGCGGTCGCACTGATCGCGCCGCCAACCGCGACCGGCTGAACGCCCGCGAGAATGACTTGACATCCGGGCACAAGCCCATGCGCCGAGGCAGTAGTCACCGTCGCCAATCCTGGCAGATCTTCATTGTCAATGACAATCGAGGAAATGCCGCCGCCCACCGCGGTTGCACCGACTCCTGCAATCTGTGCTTGGTATCCGACCTGAAGTTGATGCGCCTTCGCTGTGGTGGCCGTAACCGTATTGCTAGATCGAACCAAACTCCCCGTAACCGCGCTCCAAGTGATCCCCGCAGTCACCTCACTGTATACCGTTCCAGCCGGGAGGTACGCTCCGAGCACCAGCAAATTCGTGCTGCCCTGATAGGTCGCCAGAACCGTGAACGTGCCGTTGTAGTTCGAGTCATTCGTTCCGGTGTATCCCGCGAGTGTGAGAGAATCGCCTGGACCAATTGCCAGCGGCCACGCGCTACTGGTGAAGGCGAGAATCTGCGAATAGGAACCATCGGGGTTTTGTGCTCCCGGCTGAACCTCGTAGGGTGTCAAGCTTGCCGATCCGCTGCCTACCAGTAGAACGGGAGGAAGCGCCACAGACGCGACTGTGGGCGGGGCGCCGGGGCCGTCCTGAGTCACCCGGTCCCAGTTTGTGCCATCGAATTGGAGCGGCACTTCCTGTCCATGCAAGCCGTCGCTGATGGCGACGTACTGGCGCCCAAAGGCGGTAATCGACTTCATCCAGCAGCCGGGCGTGGAAGGGGTGGAAACCGCAACCAGCGTCCCGAGCGTCGTTTCCACCCAGATCGTACCGTTCGAGTCGAAATACAGGTTCCGCAGCGTCCCTGTCGGGTCAACGAAACTCCCGCCGTTCATAAGCGTCGGTACGAGGTTGTTTGGGCCACCGGCTGCCAGTGGGGTCTCCAGAACCTTGTGGAGTCCTGGCCGGCTCCCTACCTGGCCGGGAGCATACACCACGTCTTGATTGTCCGGCGACACGCCCTCGGGCAACTGCTCCGGGGCCGTCTCGGTGCATAATGACCCGAATGTGTTGAGCGGCACTTCCACGCCGCCCTGGACGTTGAAGGCCAAGTGACCTCCCGCCTACGCCGTGAAAGACGCAAAGAAAGCCCGAAAAGCCAGGACAAAGCCGGTGATTGAGAACGGAGGCGTTCCGTAGGCACCGCCGGGAGTGATTTCCGACCCGCCGGAGGCCCTGATCTGGATTTGCCCGTTGGCCTGTGTCGTCCCCTGCATGTATTCGTAGGTGTTGCCGCTGGAAAGCGCTCCCGCGGGCGACATCTCGTAAATCTCCACACAGTAGGGGAGTTCGTTGCTTTCTACGCCCAACTGGGAGAGATCCAGCAAGTCCCCGTGGGGGTACGCACCACCGCTGGTTCCGTAGTTGCCTGTCAGGGCAATGGTCCCGCTCGCGATGAAACTCTTCTGGGTGCTGTCGATTTGTGAAACCGTTGCTACTGCCGACATAGTTTTCTCCTAATAGTACGATCTTCCATTTCCACGGGCGCTGTGCGGCCGGCGCCGGATGTTCACTCGCTGATCCGCGGCCGCGTCCAGATTGAAGATTCTGCCAAAGGCATCCTTCCCCCTCTGGAGGAACCGATCTGCGACTTCCACTTTACCCTGCGCCTCCGCGAATTCGGCACAGATGAACCACGAGAACCCGTCCGAACACCGCATGATCGGAACCGGCTGCACAAACCATGGTGACTGTCCCACGTCCACAAAATCCGGCAAGTACTTCACATACCGGATTCTGAAGTCCTCCACCATCAAGGCCCCTGGCATCCAGATCGCGTTGTTCCGCCACTCCCAGCAGCGGTTGGCCATCGCTTTCTGCCATGCCGGCAGCCCGTCGAGGATCTTTTCCATCGGCGTCTTGGAAAACTCAGCGTTTTGGTTGCTCCATCGCTCCCAAATCTTCAATGGGTGAGTGCATTCCGAAGGCAGGAACGGAGTGGTATAACTGGTCACACCGTCTGAACATCCTGTCCAGTCGAGCCGGACTTGGGTGGCGGGGTCAAGCGATGCCACTATCGGAAAGCCGGAAATTACCGCTTCATTGAGTAGGTCCGCAAAGCCACGCTCTGCGAGATAATCCTGGGCGTTCCGCCAAGCGTCATTCACTGCTTGCTGTGAGAAATACGAGGAATTCTCCAGAATCCGCCCGCTGATCGGCTGAAGGCTGTCCAGTGCGCCATTTAGGCGAGCCTGCACGGTGTTCTTGACAACCATCAGCGAATCGTAGGGCGCGGTGGGCATAGGCTACACCTTAGGCGGGGGCGGTCCTCCGGGGGTGTACTGGTCGCGCATCTTTCCGTACTCGGACGGCTTCAGGATGGCCCTCGGCTGTGCGCTGTCACGGTTCACAACCAGCATTGCGGCGGCTTCCGCGTCCTGCAAGAAAACAGCCGCGTCGAGGTCTTTTCGTCCCTTGGCGATCTCGTGGCAGGCGTAGCAGGAAAGCGGGTCAAGACACCGCATGATTGGGATGGGCTGCTGAAACCACGGAGTATTCGCCGTAGGCGAGTTGTCCAGGAAATCTGGCAGATAGGCAGCGTATCTGATCTTCAGGTCGGTTGCGCCGCTGGCGCCCGGCATGTAGATCCCGTCGTCGCGCCATTCCCAAACGAAGTTACGGAATTGCTTCGGAATCGGCGGTAGGCCATTGAAAACGCGGTCCATCTCGTATAGCCCACCAGGAGGGGTCTGACCGCTGGCGCGTTCCCAGAGTTTCGCGGGCGTAATCAAGTCTTGGGGCAGAACTGGCGTAGAGAACTGATTCAACCCGTCGAAATATCCGGTCCATGTAAGCGAAACTTCCAGAGCGGGGTCGTTCGTCGCGGCCACTGGCAGAGATGAAATCAGGAGTTCAGGGAACAGGCGCGAATAGTTCCGCTCGGACAGGAACGACAACATCCGGCGCCAGGCCGTGTTCATAATCTGCTGAGTGAACGCCTGCGCGTTATCGAGCAGTTGGCCGCCTACGGGCGTCAAGGTGTTGATGGCGTCGTTCAGCCGCGTTTTCGCCATGAGCATGGCGGCGTACACAATATCGTAAGGTGCTGTCGCTGGCATGTTACTTCGCTCCCGCCGGGTTCTTCGCCTGCGCCGGTCCTACCGGCGTGTAGCGATCCGGCATCTTTCCGCGTTCGGATTGCTTGAACAGTTCCGATGGATAAGCGGTGTCACGATCCAAAATCATCAACGCGGACGCTTGGGCCGCTTGGTCGAAATACGCGGCGTCGAGATCCCCGCGCGCTCTGGCGAATTCAGCGCAGATCGCCCAAGAAAGCGGGTCCAAACAGCGCATGATGGGAATGGGTTGCGCGGTCCATGCTGTCGGACCAGTTTGAACGAAATCGGGAAGGAAACCCAGATACCGAACGATGATATCCGTTGGGCCGGTCGCTCCCGGCATGTAAATCGTCTCATCCCGCCACTCCCAAAGTCGATTGATGGGCGCTCGGCTAATTCGTGGAAGCCCCTTGAGAACTTGGTCAATTGGGGTGAACTGCCCGGTCGTTCCAGAGATCCGCTCCTGAAGGGATAATGGAGAAATGAAGTTCTGTGGAAGAACCGGGCAGGCCGGCGGCATGAAATAGTTCGAGCCGTCGAAATACTGAGTCCAGTTCAGCCAGACTTGCGCTACCAAATCGGCGTTTGCACAAGCCGGTATGCTGAAAAGCACCGTCTCCTGGTGGAACCTAGTGCATCCGGCGTTCGCCAGAAACTCCTGAATGCGACGCCAAGCGGCATTCGTTCCTACTTGGGTGAAAGGCTGTGTATCCGTGATAACGTCGCCGCCGATGCTCTGGATGGCGTCGTTCAGGCGGACTCGCGCCACTTGGAGCGCGGTTTCCACCGTGTCATACGGTGCCATCGGAACTGGAGCGACAACGGGCATTCTACCTCACGGGTGGTTTGATGGGTGTTGGCCGTGTGGCCTTTTCCAGCATCTCTTCCTGCTGTTTCTGGAGCTTCTGAAAAAGCTCGAAGTCGAGAATCTGACCACAAGCGCACTTGGCGATCCCCGCCGGGTTGAACTTCCCGCACATCTGGCAGCGCACGGACGCCTCTGTGTGCTGGTGGCGGGTCCAGGCTTCGTCGATGCCTTTGATACGTGCCGCGGTCAAGTGCCGGTCGGTGATCGTGTTTTTCCGCGCCTCTGGCCCCTTGTCGTAGGCGTCCCGAGCCTCTTCAATCAGCCGGTCGTAGTACAGCGAAAGCTGATCTTTCGCCGCGGCAATCTCCGCTGGCGTCGGCTCCTTGCCGGCGGGCACGAATACCCCGAACGGGACCAGGGAGTTCTGCGGGTGCATTCCCCATCCGATCCCGATGAGATCCTGGGCAACCATATGCCCGTCGTCTTCGATGAAGCCGAACTCATCCTCGTTGATGATTTTCGCCTCGCGCCGGATGACTGCCAGCGGCTCGCTGCGGGCATACCCCGCCTTTTCGGTGTCCTTCGCCGGGTCGTAAGCCGGGATGAAGACCGCGAGACACCCGCGCTCCGCCCGGTACTCCCACGGACCCACATTGCAGATCGGAAACGTCTCATCCCGCATTAGCACGCGGATTCGGTCTAGGACCGGCGGTAACACGCGGCCCTGGTTCAGTTTGCGCTGCTCCTGCGTGAGCATCGCTTGGGCTTCTTGGGCTGTAATCGGCATCAAACTCCCCCTGCAAACATCGAACTCGTGACTTCAAGGCCGTTGAGGTTCTGCGGCCGGCCGCATGGAATTGGCAGGTTCATGTCTTGGGCGGTGGCGAAATCCCGTTGTGTCTTCGTGCCTCTTCCAAACCGTCCATACGAGATCGGTGCCCCGCCGAAAGCGGTCATGCAATCCCGAATCTCATCCCGCCCCGCTTTGCGGATGTCGTTCTCTTCCTGCTGGTACTCGGCGGCCACCCGATCCCGGTGATCCTGGAAGGACCACGAATCGCGCCGATTGACGAACCCGATGATGTTGTCCAGGTTGTCGGCGTCCACCCCGGAGTCGAACTCCCAGACCAGTTCGTAGTCGCCGCGAGTCGGGTACGGCCCGAACAGTGGCCAGCCGGATACCGGGTCCACCAATTCATCCCACTTGGCCTTGGAAAGCATTTCCCAGCGCCACCGCTCCAAAATCCACGGGGCCTTGACCGAACGATACTTGGGCACCCAATGGTAGCCCGTCGCACCGTCCGGCCATAGGCCGCCGACAAGATGCCGCCGTGACTCCGTGAGTACGATCCGGTAGAGGTTCTCTCCAAACGGATTCTTCCCAAACCGACCCATCGGCGTGGGCCAGTGTCGTAATGAACTTGCCGGATCGTATTCAAAAGACATGACTTAGCCTAATGCCCGAATAGGTAGCGCGGAATTGTCACGCCACTCAGGTATGCGTTCAATCGTGGTTGCACGCTCGCGAACTGGAGCATTATCACCAGGTACATCAGGTTGCTCGCCGCGATGGTTCCGGCCGGTCCGTAGGCGGGAAAGACCACCTGTCCCTTCACGTCGTAGAGCGAGAGGGCCTTCGACTGCACCTGGAACCAGTGGGCCAGGGCCAGCCAGTCGATGTAGCCGGGCCGGGCGCGTTCGTTCACGATGACCTCGCGGCCACCGATGGTGCGCGGGCGCCGTCTCTTCAGCATGTCGGGCTGTTCGTCGCCGCGGATCGTGGGCACGTCCACACGCTGCACGTTCAGGCTGAGGTTTTCCCAGGCCGTCACCATGTCCACGTTGCAGTGGGGGGTGAGATCGGCTTCCTGCGCTTTTTCCACGCCCATGGAAAGCTCCATGAGGGCGTCGATTGCACGCACCAGGGAAGGCGTCAGCACGCCAGGCGCGTTGAAGTTCGGCACGTTGAACTTGCCGGGGAATGCCGATTTCTGGATGTTCATGTACAGGCCGGTGTTGCCCGCCACATTGTAGGCGCGCAGGCCCAGCAGACCGGCGTTGCTCACACCGGGGCTGCCGCTCACCAACAGCCTGGTCCCGCCAGTCGTTCCCGCCGGAGGTGCCCCCGTCAAGGTGATCGCCACGTTGATGGCGTCCACGCCGAGCACGGTGGCGCTGCCGAGGAAGACCCCGCCCGCGTCCAGCAGGCCGTTGTAGAAGTCGAGCGTCTGTCCGTCCATGAAGGCGTTCGGGTTGTTCACGGTCAGAACGTTTCCGGAAACCGAAACCACGGTGTCCAGCGTGTTGCTGCCGTCCGACTGGAGAAGGGCATCCATGCAGCCGGCGATCATCTCGGTTTGCTGGCTGGTCAAGAGGGTGGCGTAATCCTGAACGGCCTTTTCGTCGGTGTCCGTGGTGTACTCGGCCAAGGCGGTCCACTGGGCCGCGTGAACGAAGGACACGCAGGAAATCGTGCCGGGGATTACTTGGGGACCGGATCCATTCGGGAACGCGCCGCCGTCGAGGTTGGCGACTGCGAAATTGCCCCACTGGAGCGGTTGTAAGGGGATTCTGGTTGGCCGGTTGGAAACCGGCTTGATCTTCGTGTTCAGTTTGATGTGCTTCCAAAGGCGCGAACTGGCAAGGGCCAGCTTTTCAACCTTCGGAACCACATACTCTTTTTGCAGCCCCATTGAGGCTGCGAGATTGCCAACAGGCATGTCTACACCTCTCAGATTTGAAGTGTGTCATGCGATCCTTCGGCCATTGGCCGGGCTGGACGGCGCCCTACCGTTTCGCAGTCACCGTTTGCTACAATCCGTCGCGCGTGCCAGTTTTGAAGGTTCCCGTTCCTTACCGCGCGTCGAACTTTACATCATTTCCATTATACGCCCGTGTCAAGGGCTATCTCACCTGAACGCGGGAGCCATCCGTCAGAATGTAGCGGTCTTCCTGAACCATCTGCTTCGAGGTTCGCCCCCAGTCGATGTTTTGGGGGATGGAAGCCACCGGCTTGAAGCCGTTTGCTGGCGCTGCCGTAGCTCCGGGGCGCGTAGTCGCGGTTTTTGCCACCACCGGAGTCGTTTTCGAGTGCCGCATCGTCGAATTCACGGCGCTTGCCATCGCTTCGGGCACCACCCTGCTGTAGATCGACTTCATGTACCGCAAGTACCCGGCCTTGTCACCAGATTTGATGAATCGCTGCGCCTTCTCGCTCCAGCCTGGAAATAGGCGGTTTGCCGCCGCCTGGGAGCGGGTCATAAACAGTTCGCGGATCTGGGCGCGTTCCTCGGTGTCTGGTTTCCGGCCGGCGAGGGACTTGGTTTCCTCATCGCGGACGATTCCGCGCTGGATTCCGTCGCGTTCAGCCCTCCATTCGCGGGATCGCAGGGCCTCTTCACGCGCCGTCAGGTCATCGGGCTTTGCTTCGACTCGTGGTTTTGCCGTGGCCGGAGCTTTCTTGGACATCTCCGCAAACTCGTTCAGGAAACCATTCAGCGTGTTCAGTAGTTCGAGAGCCTGCGGCTTGTCGGCGGGAATGAAGTCCGCAAGTCTTTGAAGAAGCAACGGGACTCCATTGCTTTGCAGATGCGACCACACCACCCTACCGATATATCCCGTGAACCCATCCGGGTTCGTCTTGGCATACTTGGCGAAGATGGCGGGGGCCAGCGCCGAAAAAGCCTCTGGACTGCTGGTGGCCATGTCTTCGACGAAAGCCGGGTCGCCGTCCATGAACTGTTTGGAAAGCCCTGTCAGTTCCGCAAGCGTTTCAAGTTTCCCTTCGATGCCTTCGACTCCTCCAAGTCCTTCAATCTTGTCGCGGAGTTCGCGTGCTTCGGTCAACCCGCCGGGGAATTCACGGTCGAGTTCCGCCACGCGGTAGACGGCCTTCGTCAAAAGCTTCCCCGCAGCGTCGTTCTTCGTGCGAATCTCACTCAGGAGGCTTCGAACCGTGGGATCGAGTTTCTTCCCGTCCGGCCCCAGGAGCGACGTTACCGGAGCAGTCTGTTCTTCCCCCTCTACCGCCGGTTTCTCTTCGCCAGCCGCGACGGGCTGTTGCTCAAGCGTGGTTTCTTCCGCGCCTTCGAGCGGTTCTACTTCCAAAACGTCTGTGTCAGGCATTTATTCCCCGTTGTCCATTCGCCAGTTTCCAGAGATCCGAGATTTCCCCTACTTCTTGATCTCCTTCCGGTTTGGGCACAACTACAGCTCTGTACGAAAGATACCGCAGGATTCTTCCTGTAGACATATCAATCTGAGGAAAAACCGTCTTCCCATCGACTGTAAACAAGTCTGGTGGTAGTTGATCTGTGTCAGGCATTGTTCTCCTGTGCTGGCGGCCCGGGAGCCTCTTTTGGTAGTTCAGGCTTCCAACTCTCGGTCGCCTTCGGATTTGTGGCAGCAATCGCGGCTGCTTGCGCTTGCTGCTGCGCTTCAACCGCCTGCTGCATGAACTTCTGATGCTCGAGCGCGTGAAGCCGGATATTCTCGATCCCAGCCTGATTCCCAGCAGTCAACTGCTGCTGAACCCACGGCCAGTCGGACAGTTTCTCGCGGCACTCCTCGAATTCCCAATCGTGGTAGTCCAGGGGGTCCACAGGCACGGTAGAAACCATCGCGCCTGGTATCCCGGTCAATGGATCGGGCGGCCCTTGCTGTGGGCTTTGCTGAATCAGCATCTCGATCTCTGCGGACTGCTTGCGCCGAACGCGCGCCTCTGGAATCACAATCTCTGGCACCCCATACGTCCTGAAGATGAAATCCCAGGTGTCTGGAGACGATAGAAGCGCCTGCCCGATCACAGGGTCTTTCATCGCCATTTCCAGGATATTGCTCAGCGTCACCCGCTTCTGCATCGTGGATTCTGGGTAGCCGCTGTCCGTGTCGGGATGGGCCAGGAAGTGCCCTTTGCCAAGAGCGGAGATGTCCAATGTCACAGCACCCTTTGGGCCGGGGATGATGAGCGGCTTTCCTTCCTTATCGTCGCGCGCCGCGGCAAGCGCAGCCTGCCGGTAGACCTTGGACATGAGCCTTTGGACTGCTCCCCAGATCACTCCGAGCTGCCCCATGGCCTGATAGATGGCCTCCTGGTAGCCGCCTTTGGTCTTTTGATCCGGCATCCCGGCTCCCTGGACTGCGGAGGGGATTGCCAGAATGTACTGCAAAAGGGCGGTGGCCAGGTACTCGGTATGCCGGATGAACGTCTCTGGAAGTTCGGGGTTCGGTTCACGGTAGAAGCTGTCGGCCAGCGGGCGGTCGCGCAACACCTCAAGTTCCATGGCCGGCCGGAAGCAGAATGGAGCGGCGGTCTGATCGTTGATGGCGGCAACCTGTGCGCGGCCGGCGCGGAGCCACGTCGAAGGTGATCCGAAGTCCTTCCACTCGGCGTACAGATTCATGTCGTCGTTGAAACGATCCTGAATGACTACCGCCGGGTCCATGATCGCCATGCGCGCCATGCCATCGCCAGCATACGGGAAGTCAACGCTCAATTCATCGTCTATGCAGACGTTACGAGATCCGACGTATTGCTTCCCGACGAAGATGAACACACCGCCATCGGGAAACGCTTCGTTCAACGCATCCCGAAGCGTCCAAGGTTCGGCTTGGTGAACTTCGTCCGTATACGCCGAATCCAATTCCTCATCGGTCAGCATGGATGGGCGAAAGAAGAAGTATTTGCGCTCGGTGTAATGGTCGTAGGTGTCGGTCAGTTGGAAAGCGGCGGAGTTCCCTTGTAACGCACCAAGTCGGGCCAGTCGCTCAAACTGGGTGTCGGCTATTCCTTCCTCGCCGAACTTTCCAATCTTGTCCGCAAAGTCTGGATGCTCTTTTCGGGCAGTGTAGATGTGCGGATCTTCAGTGATGATGCAGTAGGGCCATTCCTCGAAGGTTTTTGCGACGATGGGGACCTTGGTTTCGAGAACGCCGTACACGGAAGTGGTCTGCACCCGCCGCGGTACGCCGTTTTCATCCGTTCCCCATTTCTGCTCATTCGCCATCGTGCGAGTCCACGTCACCGTGCGCCCGTCGAGGCCCATCATGCGGGTAATGGCGGTGAGTAGATCCTTGGTATCGTTCCTCCGGTCATACAGAATCCGATAAGCCTCTGCTGCATCCGACGCCTGAAGATCGACCGGAGAGTTCCCGCTATCCGGCTGGAAGTCGATTCCCGGCTGATTTTCGGTCAACTTGGCGATGATGATTTGCAGCGCGCGCGCGAAGATGTTGTAGTCCGCGATGTACTCGCCGCACTGAATCTCTCCATGGCCGCTGTCGGGAACGAACTGGCCGGGCGCCCCCTGCACGAATACCCCACTCAGAATATCGTAGTAGATGTGCTGTAGACCGCGCTCGTAGAACCGGTTGCGGCGCGCCCGCATGACCTCCATGCGGCGTTGGTAGAGTTCCTGCCTCTGAGCTTCCTGAAGTAGCGCGAGGCCGGCGTTCTGAAGCTCCTCGGGGAGTTCCTTGTTTTCGTCTCCATAGGTGCGGGGCTGTGGTCGCTGCGGGGCGGAAACATCATCCGGGGCTTCGCGCTCGGAGTCCTGGCCTTCGTTCGGAGGGCTGAAAAGCTCATCGGATTGTGTTGCTTCAACCAGCACGAAAATCCCTCAGAATTATGCCTTCTTCCCCATCAGCGCTCAATTCGGTGCATGTTGATGTCCTGATATTCAGCCACGTTTCAGCCTGTTCGTCTCCGCAGTCTAGCGCTGCAATTATCCTCGCGCTGAGTTCCGAACCGGCCCTGACTACAAATCCGTCAGCGGTGTCGTAGAGTACTGACTTGTCCACTCGAAGCAGAAGCCAGAGGCTCAATTCAGCACCGCCTGACTCTGCCCAGCGAGCCGGTCCATCACGCGGTCAACCACTTCCAGGTTCGCCCTGGTGTCCACGTAATCCAGAACCGCATTGACTACGTTGCACAGGTTCTCACAGCAGAGAAGTTCCTGGCCGGCGGTCGAAGTCTCACCGCAGAATGGGCAGTGAATCTCCTTTGAGGTTCCGGCGATCACGCAGCGGATCTGCCGCTCGGCTTCGATGACTTTCTCGCGGGCGTTCACCGTGAAATCCCTATTCCCATGCGCTGCACTTGCATCAAGCATTCAAGAGCATTTGCCCAGGTTCGGTGCTGTGTCGCCGGTCCGAATCTCGGGATGCTGAGTATCCAGCACGGAAGCCCGAGGTGGTCCAAAAGCGGAGATTTGTAAATGCGCGGTTTCCTTCTCATTTCCGTGATTCCGCCGCGCGCCGGAGCTTCCCCTTTTTCTCGGGCAACTTCTTGAAGTTCGTCGCGGAGTCCCACTCTTTCACCGCCGATTCGCCACCGAGAGCCTTCTTTCCGCTCTCAGAATGGCCCCACCGCTGCTGCGCTTTCGATAGGAAGGGCATTATCCCCTCTTTCTGTCGTCGCGGGCTTCCTCCGCCCGGTCTTCCGCTCGGTCGGCGGCTCGGTCGGCGGCCAGAATCTCCGCGTCGGTGGCGTCTCGCGGGCCGGTCGGCTTCACAATCTCGCTCAGGACGTTCGCCGCTACCTGGGCATCGCTTTTCATCTGCTCGATGCTCATTGGCTTTCCGTGGTCGAACAGAAAGTCGTCTTCGTTCAGTTCGGCGCCTACGGTAGGAACGTCATGCGAGTGTTTCAGCGAGACAATCGAGCCGTCGTCCAAACGGACCCGGTGCCCGGTCGAGTCCGTGTCGATGATCTGGATGATTTTCGCCATGTTAGTAGATCAAGACGTATGCCTTGGCTCCCGCAAGCGTTTCCGCAGCTTGTGTGGTGAATTGCACGCTGATGATGTCGCCATCCGATACTGTGATGAAGTGCGAGGAGTCGGAACAGCTGGTGTTCGTTCCGACAGTGCACGTAATGGTCGTGGTCGATCCGTTCTTCAGAACCGTGAACACGCCCGAATTTGCTGTGGTCCCGGCTACCGATACCGCGACTCCAAGGAAACGGATGGTCCCAGGCTGCGTAAGTGTTCTGCCGAGAGCCACCGCCGTCTGTGTACAAGCCTGCGCTGCCCATTGCCCGAGTCCGTACAGGCCGAGCGTCTGGCTGGCCGTGGCCGTACCCGTGCAAGCGCCTTCCAATTTCGTGGCCTCAACCGCCGTTGGGAAGAAAACCGGCTCTCCCGTAGCATGACTGTGCGAATAGGTGGACGCCGTGAAGGAGCACGTCCCATAAACCAGTGGCGTGTAGCAGTTCACCGCCGAAATGGTCACGGTATCGGCGTTGGTCCCAGTCCCCACAATGACCGATTGCCCAACCGCGCCGGCCGCCAGCGGATAGAAAACGATTCCGTTCGGTCCCGGTACTTGGCCAATATCCACGGTGAGCGTCTGCGTCGTGGTGGCCGATGACGTGCCGATGTACACGGTCAGGGTCGGCTTGAAACTGCCGTAAGTGTAGGTGGTGCCAGGAATCGTCTGCGCTGCTGAAGAAAGGGCCAGGGCAAGAGCCAGAAGGCCCGCGAAAATCAATCGTTTGGTATTCATCGTAATTCCTTTTGGGCTGATGCCCGGTTACTCGAAGATCGACCCTTCGCCGCCGCCATGGGCGCCGTAGCCACCTTCGCCCTCATGTTCCTCTTCCTGCAAGAACTGGTGCATGTGCTGGTCCAGGGCCTCGATGTTCTCGTGGTCATGCGGTCCCTCGGCCTTACCACCTTCGGCGGCCTGGTGGCTCGTGTGTCCTCCACCTCCGTCTTGGTGGACGTGGAAGTGCTTGCCTTCCGGCTCGTGGTGCGCGGCCAAGTGGACGACGGCGTGACCGATGCGCGGGTGTTCCGTGCGCTCCCCGTCGCTGGTGACGCTGTGAAACGTCCCGTCGCCGTGGTCGAACAGTTTGGAATGTTCTCCGCCATCTCCGTTCGACTTGCCGCCCATCTGTCGCTCGGTTTCCTCACCGATACCGGGTTTCTTTCCGCCGCGGGCCATATCCGCCATGGTGTCTGCTATGCTCATCGCTTCTCCTGGGGCCGCCCTTCGGCAGCCGCTCGAAATTCGCTGAAGGTGCGCGCCACACGCCGGCCTGCTGGAAGTTCAGCCTGGCGCTCGTTGAACTGGTCGCGGAGGCGGTTTATGTCAGAGAGCAACCCGGAAATAACGGCATTCTGTTCCCGCATCTGCCGGTCCAACGCCGTAATAAGAACTCCGTGCCGCCGTTCAAGATCCGAACACAGCCAATTTCGTAGCCAGTTCAGCAATCGCTTCACGCGCGCCGTCTCCTATGGATATACTGAGCACTTTTCTCCTGGGATGTCAAGCGCAACATCGCCATTGCCCTCGAAGTCGGGTCTTCGTACTTCGCATACGTCTCCGCCGCCCGGTTCTCAAACGGAGCCTCAGTCTTGGCCGAAAGGTGCGTCTTCAACCCATACCGCACCATGTCCGCAATGTCATCCGATGCCTGCCCGCTCATCTTTTCGATGTCGGTAGGGTCTTTTTCGGAGCAAATCAGCATCGGGACCGCTGCAATCGTCTCCGGGCACCCCGAGGACACGAAAAACGCCGGCTGGTCCTGCGTTTCCTGCTGAAAATCGACTCCACCGGGCCATTTCCGCAGCCGTCGTGCCGTCGCCCAGCAGTTGAACAGCAACCGCCAGCCTCCAACCCGGTCGATGTCGGCCCGCGACAGCCTTGGCAACCCTCCATTCACGAAAACCGGCTCCATCTGCTCAACCACGGTGTTTGCGCTTCCCCGTTTCGCCCAGGCGTCGTGCCCGATGTAGTGATCTCGAATCTCCCGGCGCTCACTTTCAGGCGTCAAGTGCAAAATCAGCTTCGCAAGGTCCGGTTCCGCAACGTCATTCACCACCAATTCCCGATAAAGGATGATAATTCGCAGCATTCCCGTCATGTTCACGCCAAACAGCGACAAAACTTGCTCTGGCGATAGAATCCCGCTCGTAAACCATCCCGTCGCCGCGTAGTGGCTGAATCCCCAGTCCGTTGTCAGCCACCGCCTCCACCACGGCTGGACAATTCTCCCCACCAGCGCAGAATCAAGCACCGTCGCGCTCTCTTCCCAGACCTCGGAGTAGTATTGCCCCGCGAATTTCTCGAAACTACCCATCAACTCACCGATCCGCTGCGATTGCGGCAACGCGGCCAACTTCTTTCCGAAATCGGTCTTCTCTGTGAACACCTTGAACCGACGTGTCTGCTCAATTGGCACCTCTGGCCCTTC
>Ga0187874_10001728_pt1 | contig 18584 bp, 24 predicted proteins | sample June2016WEW_16_1_3_FD_132993 | JGI IMG/M metagenome (GOLD analysis project Ga0187874, IMG submission 132993) | Peatland microbial communities from SPRUCE experiment site at the Marcell Experimental Forest, Minnesota, USA - June2016WEW_16_150 | ecosystem: Environmental > Terrestrial > Soil >... | reverse complement strand
CATGTTGCGCATCGAGCATCTCTTCATGTCTGCGCTCGGCTGCGTTGTTGTTGTCCTGGGAAGTCCACAGGAGTTGCAGTAAAACCAGTACGATGACCAGGGCAATGAACGGCATTTTCCACCTCTACCTCTAAGATACCTGAAATCCTGAAAAAGATTCGACTTTTTGCTTCTTAGGCATGGAAGGCGACAAGCTCGCGAAGGGCGGAAAGTCCGCCCAGTTCCCCCCGGCCGACGTGACCCAGGAGAAGTGGGACGCCAAACGCAAGTATTTCCCGCCGTGCGAACACAAGTTTATTGTGCTATATAGTTGATTTTATACGGGTTGTTTGATCGGGATCGGGCCTTCGCCGTGTGCCCACGCTTGCAGGTCTTCGAGCGTGTACCAGCCGAAATTGTTCTGCTGCTGCTCCATGGGGTTGAGCCAGTACCACAGGCTGCCATCTTCCCGACGCCGGGGTGAAAGGGCGTAGTAGTGCTTGCCTGCCGCCTTTAGCGTTTCCTCGATGCCGGTCGCCTCGACTTCCTTTCGAATCTGCTCCTGGTCGTAGTCGTGCTTGTACCAGTCTTCGAGGACCAACTGCGGCAGCCGGTCGGCGATGGCGAAGACGAGTCCCGCGTTATCGAAGACCGACGCGCCGGAGAAGCAGATAGCGATGTTCAACTTCCCGAACTCGGCGAAGATTTCCCGCAGAGCTACGATCTCGCCAGGGTCGCTGGAGATCGCTGCGAAGTCGTTCTCCGACCACGCGCCGCGCAAGCCGATCCCGGATAGCTCGGAGTTGAGCGCGACCTTCTCGGGTTCCTTGAAGTACCAACTGTGGAACACGAAGCCCTCGTTCTTGAGCTTCACGTCGCCCTTGTCCTTCGCCAGCCCGCGTTCGACGTCGTGCCTGCCCGCGTAGTGCTTGGAGGAAAATTTGACCCACGCAAGGCTCTCGGGCACGCGGGTGATCTGGCGGCGCTTCAAGCCGTAGACGCCCGCCGCGTCGGGGAGACCGAAGGTTTCCCTGATGCCCTTGATGCCCCACTCGTGCTCGGCGCAGTAGTCCGCTGAGAGGTTGATCCCTAGCAGCAGCGGCTCCCCGTCTGCTCCTTTTCTACCCGTCTTGTCGTAGATGAGTTCAGGCTTGCTTCCGCATCGCATCTTTGTCAGGCTCCTTGACCCGGCGAAGCATTCTAATTATCGCCGGGATGATGTTGTGTCCGGCGTCCCAGTGGGCGCAGATCGGGCAATCCCCGTCGCCGTCCGTATCCTTGCCGAACCCGCAGCGCGGGCATGCTTCTGGCTTGTCCATGGACTTAGTATACAGCGGAGACCCAGTTTCGTCTACTTCGAAGCTTTTGCCACTTTTTTGCATTCAGAACCCTTCAGTAGATAGGGGTTAAAGGTGATAACGGTCTCCGCATTGATGCCGACCTACAACAGGCGGGAATTCATCCCCCGTGCGATCTCGTGCTTCTTGGCGCAGGAATACCCCGCCGACTGGAGCGTGGAGCTTGTGGTGCTCGACGATGGCTCCGACCCGGTCAAGGACCTGCTGCCGGACGACCCCCGGATCAAGTATTTCCGCGAGACGACCCCGCAGAACCACGGCATAAAGATGAACCGTTGCTGCGAACTAGCTTCCGGCGAATACCTTATAGTCTGGGACGACGATGATTTTTACATTCCAACCCGCCTGGCTCGACAAATCCAGCCGATGGTTAACAACCAGCAGATACAAATCACTGGCACGAGGACGCTGTATTACTACAAGCACGGCGAGCAGAAGGCTTGGCAGTACACCTCCCCGCAGGGCATAGACTGGCTGGCCAGCATAGCGTTCCGCAAGTCGGAATGGGAGAGGCAGAGGTTCGACATGATCAAGGCGGGGGCGGACTACAATTTCACCAGGAAAGTGCCGAAGGAGGCGCGGTGCGACCTGAGTTTACCCACGTTGGTAGTCGCGAGCATCCACGGACAAAACGCCTGCCAGAAGCACCTCGGCTCTGGCTACGTACCCGTCCCTTGGGAAAAGATTGAGACACTATGGAGAATGAATGAGCCTGCAAGACGTTAGCATCTGCATAACATCCTTCCTGCGTCCGGGATATCTGAGAGAATGCCTCGAAAGTATCCGCAGGAACCTGCCGGAATGCCAGGTGATTGTAGTGGACGACAGCGGAGGCGGCGTGGACCTGACCCCACGTCAGCCTATGCCCAACACCCAATGGGTATGGCTGCCGTTTGACAGTGGATTGACCCCCAAGCGCAACGCGGGAGTCCGCGCATGCGAGACGCCCTATTTTTTCTGTGGAGCCGATGACTTCGACTTCGCGACCAAGGGGTTCAGGGAGGGGCTGGAACGCGCCATAGGCCTGCTCGATACGCACCCCGAGATCGACCTGGTGGGCGGGCGCGTAGATGGGAACCCCTACGAGTCCAACCTCGTGCATGACACTAAGGAGAACGTGATACGCGAGATACGCTTGGTGCCGGATGGGTCACTGTGGCAGCGGTGCGACCTCGTGGTGAACTCCTTTGTGGCGCGGGCGTCCACGCTGCGCGAGGTGCCGTGGGACGAGGACGTGCGCCCAATCGGGGGCGAGCACGGTCAGTTCTTCTGGCACATGAAAAAGGCGGGCAAGGTCACGGTGTGGCTGCCCGGCTGGAGCATAGACACCCTCAAGCTGGGCGGGGGAAGCGACATAAAAGACCCGCGCTACGACGGGTTCCGCAGGCGTGCGGTCGCGGCGGGACATGCGATAATGCTGAGAAAAGAGGGTATTAGGGATTGGGTGTGTGCGTGAGAACATGAGCACAGTATTGATAGGCGTGATGAGTTGCATCCACGACGCGCAGAATGGCAACCATGACGCCATCCGCAGGACATGGGTGCGTCACATGGTGCCGGGGCTGGAATACCGGATATTCGTTGGTCAGGGCGCAATCAACTTGGCTCCCGACGAGGTTCAGTTGGACGTGCCGGACGACTACCCGCACCTGCCCGAGAAAGCGCAAGCCATGCGGATGTGGGCGTTGGAGCACGGCTACGACTACATGTTCAAGGCCGACCGCGACACCTTTCTGTCGCCCCGGCGGCTGCTGGCGAGCGGGTTCGAGCAACACGATTATGCGGGCTATTTTCCGTACATTCCCGAGGGATCGAAGGTCAGTCACCTACTCACGCCCAGTGGTTATGTGCCCACTTACCCAGACTGCCGGGGAGCGCATATCTACGCCTCCGGAGCACCCGGCTACTGGCTGAGCAAGCGGGCGATGGAACTTATGGTGGCAGCGCCGCTGGACGAAAAGCGGGAGGACAACAGGGGGAATCCCGCCGAAGACCTTTGGATTCCCAATGTGCTGTTCCCTGCGGGCGTACGGGGGTACCACGACACAAGGTATCTTTTCATGGGGAACAGGCTGGTTGGCGACGCCATAACGGTGCATTTGGGGATAAACGGTTACCATTCCGATTACCTGTACAACTGCTACAACCTTTCCGTGAGCGCCCTATGAGGGTTCTTATCGGTGTCGCAAGTTGCGAGCGGGATGCGGCCAACGGCTGCCACGACGCTATTCGGCGCACATGGGTATCTTGCATGGTTCCGGGCCTAGACTACAAGCTATTCGTGGGACGCGGAACGCAAATCTTGGCACCAGATGAGGAACGCTTGTTCTGTTCTGATGGAGCCGATGAAAACGGCGGCGTACCCAGCGCACCGGGTCTCTGCGAAAAAACCCAAGCCATGCGGAGGTGGGCGCTGGAACATGGTTACGATTACATGTTCAAGGCAGACCGTGACACTTTCCTATCGCCTCGACGACTGTTAGCGAGCGGGTTTGAAAAATACGACTATGTTGGTCACTTTCCAAGGCACCCACAAGAAGGATTCATACCCACGATGCCGGATTCTCAGGGAATTTTCCCATATGCATCTGGTGGTTGCGGATATTGGCTAAGCAAACGTGCCATGGAAGCTATGGTCGCTGCCCCGCTTGACGAGAAGCGGCTCAACAGTTGCGGGCTTCCCTCCGAGGACCTTTGGATACCGAATGTGCTGTTTCCGCTCGGCATTTTCGGTTACCATGACCCACTTTATTTTTTTAAGGGTGACCGCTTAGTCAATGATCCGTGGAACAAACATGTAGACGGTATCGGCATATCGGTGCACCTGGGATTCCGTTCCGGGTTCCAACCCTCGTGGCTTGACCGCTGCTACGAACTTTCCAAGGGGGCGTTGTGAAGGTCTTGATCGCGATAAAAAGTTGCCGCCGGGACTGTCGCAACGGCTTCAACCAAGCTGTGCGCAACACATGGCTTCATGATTGCCCGGTTGATTACAGGTTTTTTGTCGGCAACGGGGACGGTCCGCTCGCCGCCGACGAGGAGTTGTTGGGCTGCGGGGACGCCTACATGGACTTGCCGCACAAGACACGCGCCATTTGTGCATGGGCGTTTGCCCGAGACTACGACCACGCTTTCATGGCAGACACGGATACGTATGCGAACGTGCCGAAACTTCTGGCATCAGGTTTTCAGGAATACGACGTGACGGGCTATTTCAACGGCCCCATAGGAGTGCCGGGTGCCGTTGAGGGCAAGTATGCCTGGGTATCGGGCGGGGCGGGCTATTGGGTCTCGCGCCGCGTCATGGAGATGCTTGCCGCGTCAGAGCCTAGCTCTTGGGCGGAAGACCTTTGGGTCGGGCAAGTGGTCGGCGAGGCAGTCCAGCACGGGCAGCTTACGGCGAAGAACCATCCAGGCTATGGCGACAACAACGAGATTACGTCGCATTACTGTTCCGCCACCAAACGCCGGGCTTTCGACGTCTCTTGGATGTACGCAAAGCACAAGGAGCACGGGTGAGAATATGATCGTCAGACTTGTGGGCGGCCTAGGAAATCAATGTTGGCAAGCAGCTTTCGGTCTATCAGTTAGCGCTGCCCGAGGAGAAGAAGTCTTCTTTTCGTACACGCCGAATTGGAGACCTTACGGGCTAGATGCTTACCTGATTGATGCGCGTATTGTCCATGAGTCACCAACCGTTTATCGGGAACCCGGCTTCACGTTTGACCCTGGCGTATACAGTGCTCCCCGAGGGGCAACGTTCATCGGCTATTGGCAAACACCGAAATACTTTAACGAGGGGTTAATACGCGCCGCCTTCACGCTGCGGAACGCCCCAAGTTCGGCTTCACAAGTCGTCGCAGATCAAATTCGAGGCTCAAACTCAGCATTTTTGCACGTGCGGCGCACCGACTACACGCAGGGTCATACTCGCGATTACCACGGACTTTTGCCTATGGAGTATTATACTGCGGCCATCGAACATGTTCGGAAACACTGTGAAAATACAAAGTTTTTCGTTTTTTCGGATGATCCCCAATGGTGTCGGGAAACCTTCCCCGAGTTCACAGTCGTTGACCACAACGCAACTACCCCTCACGAGGACATTTGGTTAATGTCCCTCTGCAAACATGCCATTACCGCGAACAGTTCTTTTTCGTGGTGGGGTGCCTGGCTGGGGGACGGCGCACCCGGCAGAATTGTCGTCGTTCCCGCTAAGTGGTTCTTAGCCGATATAGACACAAAAGACCTTGTTCCCGAAAGATGGCTGAGGATAAGCTAAGTTGGGGGAGAAGATGCCAGAGGGAAATCAATGCCGGATATGCAAGTGTTGGAAGCCCGATGTAAAATGGCAAGAAATAGGCAAGCTGGAGTATGCCTACCTTCTTTGCAACGCTTGCTACGAATTGAACAAGTCAGGATTAAAAACAGCAGCGGCATTAGGAATTCTCCCAGGTCAAACTTGGATTTGCGAATTCGACTGGGAGATGGGGTGGCGTTGCGCCCATCCTCGGGACGAGGATTATTTGCACTCTAATCATGATGGCATCGCCGGTTATTGCCACCATCATTATCTCAGAGATGGTGAAGTTCCGAAGCCATTCGAGCTTGGTGGTGTTTGGATTTTTGAACCTTCCCCTATGAGTGTTCACGGTGAATGCGCAATCTGTGCTTGTAGTGCGTGGAATGTCCCTTGTCCTGAATCAGAAACAGCAAGAGAGGCCCGCAGATTAGAGCACATGAAGGCTGGAAGACTATAATGTCAACTCAAGGACCAAACACGGCGAAGGGTGTGGGTGGGAAGAAATGAGAGTTCTTGTGGCTGTGAAATCCTGCCAAAAAGATAGAAACCAGGGATGTCATGCAGCCATCCGCGAAACGTGGGGGAAAGCTTTGCCCGAATGGGTGGACGTCCGTTTCTTCATCGGCGGCGAGAAGCCCGGCAATTTGGAAAAGGACGAGATTTGGTTTCAAGTGGGGGATGACTACAGCCAAGGCTTAGTCCACAAAGTACGGGCTGCTTTTTCTTGGGCGATTGGACAAGGGTACGATTTTGGTTTTTTCTGCGATACCGATACTTATATCGCCTCTCCCTATTGGGAACAAAGCGGCTTTGAGGGGTTCGACTACTGCGGATATGATGTCTCTCGACTCAATAACACGGCCATGGAATTCGGAAAGCAGTATCCGACAAACCATGTCAACCTGCCTCCCCCCTGGACGCCGGTGACCTTGCCCACGTGGTACGTGTTTGTGGGCGGGGGCGGGTATTTCCTTTCGCGGCGGGCGCTCGATTATTTGACAAATCAACAAATCGGCTCCATCATACCGGAAGACCTTTGGGTAGGCCAAGTCCTTGGCCCCTTGATCGAAAGGGGAGAAATGAGAGGCGGTCAACTACAAAAGTTTCAAAACCAGGCGTTCTTTCATTTTGGGCTGGGGGGCCGGCGGCCTCGCCCCAACCCAGCCGACATTATCCGGCAAAAACACAGGGAGGGCAAGTGAGTCATTTACTAACCAATAAAATCTGTCTTGTTGTCGGGGCTTCTGGGGCGATTGGTCGGGCTGTTGCTGAGAAATTTGCCCAGGAAGGCGCTATACTGGCACTGCCATCCTCCAAGGACATGGATGTCGGCCGAACGCGAGAAGTGCAGCACGCCATAAAGGAGGCAGAAGCAACGTTGGGGCATCTTGACGTGCTCGTGAACGCTTCCGGAGTTGTGGGCCCTATCGGGCCGACAAGCGATGTGTCCGAAGACGAATGGGAACAGACAATTAGGATCAATCTGTTGGGGATGTTCAACCTGGTTCATGCCGTCCTGCCCGGCATGCTAGCGCGAAAACGGGGGAAGATTATCAATTTCTCCGGGGGCGGTGCCGCCTACGGGAAGCCGTTCTTCACGGCTTACAGCGCGTCTAAGGCGGCTGTCGTCCGCTTTACGGAAAGCTTGGCGGGGGAGGTCCGCGATGCTGGCATAGATGTCAATGCTGTCGCCCCCGGTCCGATAGGCAGCAAAATGCAGGACAAGATACGCAACGCGGGCAAGGATTTGGATATCAAGCTTATTCCACCTGACCGCGCCGCAGCCTTGACCGCCTACCTTGCATCTGATCAGTCTAACGGACTGACGGGGCGACTGATCAGCGCAGTATATGATGATTGGGAGCATTTTGACGTCCCCAGCATCATGGCTTCTGAAAAATACACACTGCGGAGGGTGATATGACACCAACTGTTGCGATAATCGGTGCCGGGCGGATAGGGGCCATTCGCAGGGATGTCATCTACAACGCCGGTAATGCGGTTGTCCGCGTTATGGCAGACATGGACTTGCAGCGGGCGGCGGAGGCGGCGCGGAAGACCGGGGCGGAAGCTAGCGACAACTGGCAAGAAACCGTCGCCCGCAAGGACATCGACATCGTCATTGTATCGACATACCCGAAGTCCCACCCCGAGATAGCTATCGCCGCTCTCCGTGCTGGCAAACACGTGCTCTGCGAAAAACCTTTGGGGCGCACGGCTGAAGAGTCGCAACGGATGATCGACGCGGCGATTGAAACTGGTCTCGTCCTCAAGCCCGGCCTCAATTATCGTCATATGGCGCATGTGAGAAAAGCCAAGGAAATTCTCGATAGCGGGGCCTTGGGTCCAGTTTATTTCATGCGCAGCCGTTTCGGCAATGGCGGCGGACCTCCGGGCTTTGAGAAGGTGTGGCGTTCCAGCAGGGATTTGACCGGCCCCGGCCTGTTTCAAGAGCAAGGAATCCATGTTTTTGACCTGTTCAGGCACTTCGTAGGCGAACCCGATACGGTGACGGCAGAAGTCCGAAGGTATTTTTGGGACTTCGACGACAACGCGGGTGACAACGGCTTCTGCACTTTGACTACATCTTCCGGCCAAGTGGCCAATTTTCACATAAGCTGGACCCAATGGATCAGCATCTTTGAGGTGGAGATTTTTGGGAGAGACGGCTACATGCGGCTTGAGGGGCGGGAGAAATATTACGGTCCTCAACGCCTGATCCTGGGGAGGCGCAAGCCCGACCACAGCCGTCCCGACGAGGAGATTTTTGAGTTCGGCGACGTTGACCATTCTTGGGACCTAGAGTGGCGACATTTTCTGGATGTAATTAAGACGGGGAACGGCAAAACCTCTGACATGCTCGACGGCCTGTATTGCCAGCAAATGGTGGAGGCCGCCTACAAATCTGCCGAGGAAGGGCGAAAGATCAAATTTCCAAATCCCGAGGAGAAGGCATGAAGACAATTCTAATAACAGGCAGCAGCGGGTACATCGGGACGCGCCTCACGACGCTCGTCCGCAAGGCTTTCCCAGGCGACACCGTACTCACATGCGACGTGAAGCAGGGACAGGACTACGCCGATTTGCGCGGCAACGCCTACGACATCGTCTTCCACTTGGGTGCCATCTCCACCATCATGGACTCGTTCACACGCGCCGACGAGATGATGGCAACGAACGCCCTCAACCTGATCCCATTCTTCCAGAACAACAAAGTGGGAAAGATCGTCTTTTCCTCGACCGGGGCCATCTACGGCGAAATGACACACCCCATGAAAGAGGACGAGGCGAAGTGGATGGACTGCCTCTGCCCCTACGCGCAGACGAAATACGTCGCCGAGGGCATCATCCGCCGCATGTGCCCCAACCACGTGATCGCACGCTTCGGCAACGTGTTCGGCGGCGACTACGGACCGAGAGAGGAATGGCTCGCGCCCACGCACTTCATACACGACAACCCCATTGTTCTTTACGGGGGCACGCAGGTGCGCGACTTCGTCCACGTGGACATAATCTGCAATGCGCTGATCGAAGCCGCCAAGCGGCAGAATGTCACAGGGACGTTCAACCTGGCCAACGGCGTCGGCGTCCCCCTGGCGGAAGTCGCGGAACTGTTCTCCGAAAAGCGCGGCGTGCCCATCATCTACGAGAAGCATAGGCAGGGAGAGGCCCTGTACGTCGTGCTGAATGTCGCCAAAGCCCGCGAAGCCGGGCTGATTCCAAAAGAGGCTCCGATCAACGACTACTCTTCATGAGGGGAAGTCAGAAGAACGATGATAATTGTACGATCACCGTTAAGAATATCTTTAGGGGGTGGTGGCACCGATTTACCCTCCTACTACGAGAAACACGGCGGTTTTGTCATCTCCGCAGCGATCAACAAGTACGTGTACGTGACGATTAACGAGGCATTCCGCCCGGTCATTTTGCTCAAATACTCAAAGCTGGAGGAAGTGGAAACGGTGGCCCAGATCAAGCATCCCATGATCCGCGAAGCCATGAGGCTCGTGGGTCATGAGGGACCCATCGACCTGGCCAATTTGGCGGACATACCCACGGGGACAGGAATGGGGTCCTCGGGCAGCTTCACTACCGCGCTGCTCTTGGCGTTGCACACATTCCGCAGGGAGTTCATCGCGCCGAGGGAACTGGCCGAGCAAGCCTACCACCTTGAGCACAGCATCCTTTGCCAACCCGTAGGAAAACAGGATCACTACATATCTGCAATCGGGGGAATCACGGGATTTGTATTCCACCAAGACGGCTCCACGAGCTTCCGCCCGCTCTGTCTGCCCACGGGCACGCAGGCCGATCTAGAGGACAACCTGCTCCTGTTTTTTACCGGATACGCCAGGTCAGCATCCGGGATGCTGGAAGACCAGGACAAGAAAAGCCGCCAAGACAACGAAGAGATGATCAGAAACCTCCATGAAACAAAGGAATTGGGGGTCGAAAGCGCACGTGCTTTGGAGGAAGGAAACCTCAAACTTTTCGCCGAGATAATGAACGCCCATTGGCAGCTTAAGAGGAAACGTTCTGAGGGCATGAGCAACCCCCACATTGATGAGCTATACCAGTTGGGGATGAATAACGGCGCACTGGGCGGAAAATTAGTCGGGGCCGGGGCTGGCGGATTTTTGATGTTCTACGCAGAGGATAAGAGTTGTCTGAGGTCAGCCATGGATGGGGCAAATTTGAAGGAGGTTCGCATGCGATTCGATTTCGAGGGAACACAGGTCATGGCACACCTATGAGCTTTTCTGAAAGCTATGCTGCGGCACAAGGCAGGATTGTGGACTGTTACGGGCAGGCGCTTTTGGTGCATGTGTGCGCGATGCAGGCGATGGCTTTGCCTGGGGAATTTTGGGAATGCGGCGTCTACAAGGGGGGTACGGCTCGATTGATAGCGGATGTGATCCGCACCAGCACACCGCGTCCCTTTCATCTTTTCGACACCTTTGCGGGCTTCCCGTCAACAACGCCAGAAGATGGCGGCCGCCCGCAACCCGGATGGTTTGGCGGCTCTAACGCAGACGACGTTCGCGAATTCGTAAACGCCGATTTCTCCGTACTTCATGTCGGCATCATCCCGGACACGTTCGTCGGTCTGGAAAATTCGCGCATTGCATTCGCTTACTTGGACGTGGATTTGTACAAGCCCACGTGCGACGCCCTGCAATTCGTGCTGCCTCGCATGGTACCGGGCGGCATAATCCTTGTGGGGGATTACGGGGACAAACACTGGCCGGGAGCAAAGTTAGCCGTCGATCAGTTCATCGAACAGGAACGCATCATACATTTTGAATACAAAGAGTTTAGCCATCAAGCAATGATACGACCGATATAGAACGATTTCGGCGAAACTTCAGTATTAGTGTATTCCAAGCCGTAAAATTCCAACTTTCAAACCTTGACTTTCAAACCCCTAATTTGAGGGCGCTTTTTATGAGTTTTGCAAGACTCTTCCTTGAGGAAGTGCGGGCAATCGCCGATAAGATTGATGTGGATGCCGTCGAGCACGTGGCACAGATTCTTGCCAAGACGCGCAACACGGGCAGACTATTCATCCTGGGCGTCGGGGGCAGCGCCGCCAACGCCTCCCACGCCGTCAACGACTTCCGCAAGATCACCGGGATCGAGGCCTATGCCCCCACCGACAACGTCGCGGAGTTGACCGCCAGGACCAACGACGAGGGCTGGGCGACGGTCTTCGAAGCTTGGCTCAAGGGCAGCCGCCTGAAAGCCGCTGACACCCTCCTGATCCTGTCTGTAGGCGGCGGCAACGCGGAGAAGAACGTCAGCCCCAACCTAGTGTCCGCTATAGACTATGCCAGGGGCGTTGGGAGCCGCGTGGTGGGCATCGTGGGGCGGGACGGGGGGTACACAGCCAAGGTCGCGGACGCGTGCGTCATAATCCCCACCGTGAACTCGGACCGTGTGACACCCCATTCGGAGGCATTCCAAGCCGTGGTTTGGCACCTCCTCGTCTCCCACCCCATCCTGAAGCAGGCGCAGACCAAATGGGAGTCCGTCAGCCCCGCCTCTCGGGCGGTCTTTTTCGACCGTGACGGCACGTTGACCGAAGACCGGCTTTCCCCGAGGACGCTGGGCGACTTGAGGGTCGCCCCCGACGCCCCCGCCTCCCTAGCATCCCTGAGAGGGGCGGGCTTCAAGCTCGTCATGGTGACGAACCAGCCGGACGTGCATCGCGGCCTGATCACGATGGACTTCGTCCGGGAGATTAACAAAGCCTTGAACCTGCCCCTCGACGGAACCTACATCTGCCCGCACATCACCGAGGTCCTGTGTGACTGCCGGAAGCCTCGCACGCTCCTGTTCAGGCAGGCCGCGGAGGAGTTGAGTATTGATCTGAGAAGGAGCTACATGGTGGGCGACACGTGGCGCGACGTGGAGGCCGGGACTGCGGCGGGGTGCAGGACGGTCTGGATTCGCCATCCTGAAACGCCTGTGGAAAGCATGCCGCCCCACCAACCGCATGTAGCCGTGACGTCCCTGGCAGAGGCGGCAGCCTGGATACTGGGGGACTCGAAATGAACGTGTCCGACCTGAAAGTGAAAATCTTCGGAGACGGTGCCGACAAGGCCGCGATCTTGGAACTCTGCAAGAACCCCATCATCAAGGGCTTCACGACGAATCCCACCCTGATGCGCAAGGCTGGCATCAGGGACTACGAAGCTTTCGCGAAAGACCTGCTGGAATCCGTTCCGGACCGCCCCATCTCGTTCGAGGTCTTCGCGGACGACTATACCTCGATGCAATCGCAGGCGCTCAAGATCGCGTCGTGGGGCGAGAACATTTACGTCAAGATTCCGGTCACGGACACTCACGGCGTCGGCTCCTACGGCTTGGTGCATGACCTGTCCCACGACGGCGTCAAGGTGAACGTGACCGCCCTCATGACCCTGCTCCAGGTCGATCAGTGCTGCGATGCGCTGGAGGACGGCGCTCCCGCCTACATATCCGTCTTCGCAGGGCGCATCGCGGACACCGGGCGCGACCCCATGCCGGAGATGGCGGAGGCAGTGCAGCGCATCAACTACGTGGCCCCAAACGCCGAACTCATCTGGGCGTCCCCGAGGGAACTCCTGAACGTGTTCCAAGCCGACGCGGTCGGGGTTCATATAATCACGGCGACGACCGACATCCTGAAGAAGCTCCCGCTCGTGGGCAAGGACCTCGACGAGTACTCCCTCGAAACCGTAAAGATGTTCCATAGGGATGCACAGGAATCGGGATACGCATTATGATCATAGTTTATTTGGTAGGCGGTCTCGGCAATCAGATGTTCTGTCGGGCCCTCGGCTTGGCACTAGAAAAAAGGGGCTATGACGTGGCTTACACAACGAGGGCGCTTAATTGCGGACCCTTTGCCCACCTTACGGTGTTTTCTTTGGGGTCGTTCAATTGCGGGGGAACCGGCACTTTGAGGATCATGGACGATGTCCCGCCGGGGCACCAAGTCTTCAAAATTCACGAGACGTCGATGCGCTACAACCCGGCTATGCTCGAACCGCGATCACCCACGCCCCAACTGCCCCACCTGTACATTGAGATGATGGGGAATTGGCAAACCGAGAAGTATTTTCAAGACATTGCCGCTGAGGTGCGGCGGGGATTCCAGTTTACAAAAGACCGTCAACCGACGCGGCAAGCGCAGATTTATGAGGAGATGATCCGAGTTGCGCCAATCAGCGTCGCCGTTCATGTCCGGCGAGGGGATTACGAATCGTATCCCTCTACCCGCGAACACCACGGTCTTTTGTCGCTTAACTACTACAAAAACGCGATGAAACACATCGAGGGCAAGATCGGGCCTGTCCGCTATTTTGTCTTCTCTGACGACCTCCAATGGTGTGAGGCCAATATGCCGGGAACTATCGTTAAGGGCACGGATAAATACGACGATCTTTACCTGATGAGCTTGTGCAACCATGCAATCGTTGCGAACAGTTCCCTGTCTTGGTGGGGCGCGTGGCTGGGGGATGACAAACCCAACAGGATCGTGGTCGCGCCCAAAAGGTGGCTTTCGAATCCTGATGTGGACACAAGTGACGTTGTGCCTGAAAGATGGATAAAAATGGGGGATGATCTATGATCAAGATTTACAGCTTCGTATACAGCAGGCCCGACTTCATCGACTTGCAGCTAGCCTCGTTTAAGAAAAACTTGCAGGATGATTTCGAACTCATCGCCGTCTACACGGGACAGGCTCCCGTGGTGCCCCCCGGAGGGTGGGGACACTACGCATCAGTGCCGGAGGGGAAATCGCCCTACAACGTTGAACATGTCGCCGCCTGGGGTCGAGATGACGACTCCTGGACCAGGATGAGCGAGCAATGCCAACGGTCCGGCGTCAAACTCATTGCCGCCGACTACGACGATGAGGTGGAGGAGCACTGCCGCAGGATACAGTTGAAAAATGTCAACAATCCTCACCTCGGCAGGTTTACACCTGACCACAGGTTCATAGGGGGCTACGGCAACATTCCCGCGATATGCTCCTACACCACGGAGTGGACGTGGCGGAAATTGATTTGCAACAAAGAAACCGGCCCCGTCTGGATGACGCACGGGGACGGGTTTCTGCAAAAGCCCATAAAGTTCACCGACTATTTGCAGAGATACCCAATATGCTCTGTGATATTCCCCGTCGAGCAGGGCGGGAAACGAGTTGAGCCATTTTTCAACACCTGTTTCCTCGCGGACATGGCCCAGCTTCCCGATCCCCTATCCCTGCATTGGTGGGGTTTTTACCCCGACGAAGTCAACACCGGGGATTACGGGGAGACTTGGCTCTACAGGAAGGCGCACCCCGAGATCAAGACCCTCTGGCTGGGGTGGGGCGGGGTTGAAGAGGACGGCACGGACGGCTCCAAATTGGCGGAGGTAGCCTCGTTCGAGGACAACGTCGCCTTTTTGCACTATCGCGGCGCGTGCAACTGGTACCACGAGACGGCCGAGTACCACGCCAAAAAGACCGAATGGCTGAGAAAAAGACTGGGCATTTAACCGTGCACACTACGGTCAATGTTCGCAAGGCCCTCAAAGAAGCAACGGTTGCCGGAGACTACTACGAATTCGGCGTTTGGGAGGGTCAATCTCTGTGGGCAGCGTACAGTTTCGTTGTCAATGAGGTGGGTGATACCTCAATGCACTTTTGGGGATTTGATTCATTCCAAGGGCTGCCTTACACAGAAAGCGTGTTTAACAAGGGAGACTACCTGTGCTACTTGGAGACCGTCAGAAGGAGTCTCACCGATTTGGGTGTTGACTGGAACAGGATTGACCTCATACCCGGATGGTTCGAGGAATCTCTGAAGTCGGGGCCGACGGATAAAATGCGGAAAGCCGCCGTCGTCTTGGTGGATTGCGACATCTATGTTTCCACGGTTCCTGTCTTGGAGTTTGTTTCGCACCTGTTGCAGGCCGGGACTATTGTCATATTCGACGAATACACCCATCTGGGCATGGAACAGGGCGAACGGCGTGCTCAGCTTGAATTTTCAGAACGGCATCCTGAGTGGATTTTCAAACCCCATCGCGACAGATGGGGGACCTTTATAATCGAAGCGAAGGCTCCATGATAACTGTTGGGCTAAACGGGAGCTTGGGCAATCAGATGTTCTGTAGGGCTTACGGCCTTGCTCTCGAAAAAAGGGGCTATACCGTGCAGTACACTGCGGGACACTGCCATTCTCACGGGGGCTATGCCTTGGATTGCTTTAATTTGGACACTAAACTCGTGGGAGCCGGTAGCGGTCGGGTGATCTACGACGGAGGGTGGATGCCCTACAACCCGGCCATGCTCTCCCCGGCCGATCCTTCGACTATGCTGGGATGCTGGCAATCCGAAAAATACTTCAAGAACTTCAGCGACGAGGTGCGGGCCATGTTCCGGGTCCGCAGGGGTCTCTCGGAACAGGGGAGAAAATATGCGGACGAGATTTCGCGATCTGCCCCCAGCATTGCGCTCCACGTCAGGCGCGGGGACTATTTGCTTCCCGACAAGGTCGCATACCACGGCGTTTTGCCTGAGAGTTACTACGAGGCGGCGCTAAAAACTGTCACAGACAATGCGGGGCAACCTGGGACACTTTTCGTATTTTCTGACGACACAGAATGGTGCGCAAGCAACATGCCGGGAATAACCGTAAGGGGCACGGACAGGTACGACGACCTTCAGTTAATTAGCCTTTGTTCCCACGCGGTTATCGCAAATAGCTCTTTTTCATGGTGGGGTGCCTGGCTCAACATAAACCCGAACAAGGTAGTTGTAGCACCGAAACAGTGGTTTGTAAACAGCGCGATTAACACGGACGATTTGATCCCCGAGGGCTGGGTAAGATTATGATTCTCAACGGTAGACAACTGTGCACCCCCGTAACCTATGAAAAAATAGTTGCCTTGGCGGGTGGAGAGGGGTTTGCAGAGGACAGCGGGAGAGTAACCGTCACTTTTCACCACGCCCCCCAGGCTAAGTCCGAAGGCTCTCTAACAAAGGGCGAGACCGTACTGGTCAATGATCGCACGACCATAGAGGTCGTTGGGATAATGAAAGAGTATTTCTTAGCCGGGCCAGGCTCCACGGCGTCCGCGATACCGCCCGTGCGCAAGGCCGTTCGCAGGACAAGCGAACTGGGCGTCGCCGGGGACTACTACGAGTTCGGGGTCTTCAGGGGCAGCACGCTGTACAACGCCTACGACGAGGCCACCAGCATCGGAAACGCATCCATGCATTTTTGGGGGTTCGATTCGTTCCAAGGCCTACCCGAGATTGAAGGGATTGATTCCAACCCCCTTTTGGGCAGCAAAAAAGACTCTCCCCCCATTTTTCACCCTGGAGATTACCAATGTACCTTGGAAAATGTGGTATATCACCTTACTGACTGCGGCGTCGATTGGAACAGGATCGACCTCGTGCCCGGATGGTTCGAGGAGTCCCTAAAACCAACGGGCAGCCCCCCCACCCCTTGCCCGTCGGTTTGGCACAAAATGGAAAGGGCCGCCGTCGTCCTGGTGGACTGCGACCTGTACGTTTCCGCCGTCCCTGTACTGGAGTTCATCTCGCCCCTGTTGCAGACCGGGACTATCCTTATATTTGATGAATATTGGAACTTGGGAGAAGACGCGGGCGAGATGCTGGCTCACCGTGAATTCTCGGAACGGCATCCTGAGATAGTTTCTAAACCTCTTTCCAAGTTTGAAATATCCACTGACCCCAGCGGTGTAGTTAGCTTTGGCCCCCGAGCATTCACGATTGAAAGGAAGTAAGGACAACCAATGAAAAAAGCTCTCATATTCGGTGCGACAGGGCAAGACGGCAGCTACCTCTGCGAGCTTTTGCTTGAAAAGGGCTACCAAGTTTTCGGTTCCATGAGGAGGTCCAGCAGCTTCAACACCGCCCGCATCGACCACATCCTCGACCGGCTCAACATGTTTTATGCCGATTTGTCTGATTCGTCTTCGATTGCTCAAATCTTCGCCAAAGCCGCCCCGGACGAGGTTTACGCACTCGGAGCACAGTCGCATGTCAGGACCAGCTTCGACTTGCCCCTGTACACTGCGGACGTGACCGGGCTAGGCTCACTCAGGCTCTTTGAGGCGATCAGAATGTCGGGGCAAAATCCGAGGATATACCAAGCGAGCAGCAGCGAAATGTTCGGTGCCGCACCCGCGCCACAGAGTGAGACAACGCCGTTCTACCCCAAGTCGCCTTACGGCATATCCAAGCTGTTTTCACACTGGGCTGCCGTGAATTACCGGGAGAGCTACGGCATGCACATCTCCAACGGAATCCTCTTCAACCACGAGTCCCCGCGCCGCACCGAAACTTTCGTGACCCAAAAAATAGTCAAGGCCGCAGTCCGCATTCACCGGGGGGAACAAAACAAGCTCAGGTTGGGCAACCTTGACGCGAAACGTGACTGGGGGTACGCCCCCGATTACGTCGAGGCAATGTGGCTGATGCTACAGCAGCCAGAACCGGGGGATTACGTAATCGCCACCGGAGAGACCCACACTGTGCGCGAGTTCCTTAAGGAAACCTTCCAGTATTTAGGGCTTGATTGGGAACGTTATGTCGTGACAGAACCCCGGTATTTTCGGCCCACTGAAGTAGACCTGCTTTTGGGGGATGCGTCCAAGGCAAAACGAGTTTTGGGATGGGAGCCGAAAGTCAAGTTCCACGAGTTGGTAAGAATCATGGTTGATGCCGAAGTAGAAAAGGGGAAGAAATGACGGATTTGAACAACCCAATAATGACCGAAGGGCCGGCCCTGGGGGGCGGAACCCGCTGGTGGCCCGACGAAGCTTGGAAGCATGCATTGCTCATCGACTTCGGGAAACGTTTCAATATCAGTGTTTTCCTGGAGACGGGCACGTTTGAAGGAGACACACCGGCGGCCGTGAAGGACCATTTTGAGGAGGTCTACTCCATAGAACTGTCCCCAAAGTACCAAGCGCAGTCTGCCGCACGCTTCGCCTCCGACCCACACGTGCACATCGTGCTCGGCTCCAGCAGCGAGGTGCTTCCCGAGGTTATCAACGGTATCCGCCCCGGTCCTATCCTGTTTTACCTCGACGCCCACGTCCACAACGGCGGCGGCGACAGAGACCAAGTCCCGGCGGAATTGGTCGCAATCGACCGGCATCGTCCCGAATCTTTGGTCGTGATTGACGACGTTTCGCTGAGACCGGAGGGCGGCGGCTACAGGGTCGCCACGAGGCAAGTCAACTACAACGTGAACCTGCCCACCGGCTGGGAAGTCAAGTTTCTATCGGGGGTGTTGGTTGCTCACAAAGGTGCCTATTCGGTGCCGGGCGGAATTTATGTTGCAAGACCTTAAAAGACAAATCGTTCTTGCGGCCCACGGCGCAGGCGAAGGCCATATCGCTTCGGCTTTCTCCGTGCTGGATATCGTTTG
>Ga0187874_10001716_pt1 | contig 18724 bp, 17 predicted proteins | sample June2016WEW_16_1_3_FD_132993 | JGI IMG/M metagenome (GOLD analysis project Ga0187874, IMG submission 132993) | Peatland microbial communities from SPRUCE experiment site at the Marcell Experimental Forest, Minnesota, USA - June2016WEW_16_150 | ecosystem: Environmental > Terrestrial > Soil >... | reverse complement strand
TTACCAGCGTGGAGTCGATCGTGCAGAAAAGGGAAGGGCGCAACCACGAAGCCTACCTGGAGCTCTGGGATCTGCTCCATAAAGAAGATGACAAGATCGCTTTCATGTTTGATGACTTAAAACGGAGCACGGCGTTTTTCAAGCTTGCGGCGTGGCAAAGCCACGGCCTCGTGTCCGAAAGAGATTTGGCTCTATTCACCGAAGAAACACAGGACGCAGTAAAGGCAATAAACGAGTATGCGCGCTAAAAGATACGTAAGGTCAGGTGTTTACCCGTAGCGCTGGGACAGTGAACCCTTGTGGCCAAAGCCTTAACTGCTCACCAAATATCCATTCGATCTCGACAGCCCGCCCGCCCACCCGCGAGGCGGGGCACTAAAAGGCTGTGCCCACCCTGCATGGCTCAGACGCTAAGCCCGGCGAGCCGCCACGAACGCATGCAGCGGAATGGATTGCCTCGCTGGACGTGGTGGAGTCTACGCCCGTGTTGCGGAGTTCGCGAAAATTTCTATAACTCTTCCCACTCTTCCTTGTTGATCCCCGCTTGACGCAGGATTCTCGCCAGAAGTTCTCTGCCTATGTCTGCCTGGTGAGGGTTGGGGACTCGTACGGTGGTCTCGCCTCTGACCATGAACTGGTGCTTGCCTCCCGAGTAGGGTCCCTCAAATCCAAACTGCCTGAGGTGCCGGATCAGATCTTTCCTATTTACCGGTCCAAAAGGAGGCATCAGGCGACTTCCTTAATAGTGAGTTCTATCCCGTCTATCGCCGGCAAAGGAAGGTTTCTGTGAACCCTGAACAGGATCCATTCGTCAAGCACCTCACGGAGCTCTCCACGGCAGTCTTCAAGGGTTCCGGCACTCGAGTAAACGCCATTGCATTCAGGGATCTCCCCATAGTAGCTTCCGTCATCGGGCAGGATCTCGTACTTTGCATGGCGGAGCGCCGCCTGGATGTACTCAAGTATCATATGGTAACCCCCCCTTATCTACGATTACGTGCTGTCCTGACATTTGATTATACAGTCAATATCAACTATATCACCCGGAAAGCTTTCGCAATGAATGTTTCTTTTTGGCTTAGAAGAGCATTTTGGGGGTCCTAATTGGAAGGCTGGCCGATGGAAACGGCCTGCGCTCGCAGGACGTGGTGGATTCTACCCCCGTGTTGTGGAGTTCGCGAATAGATTCCGAGGGCGGAACGGGTCGGTCGTCTGTCGCGCGTTGCTCGGGTGCGACATCAGTACGCCGGATGGAATGACACAGGCACTGGAGCGGAATCTGTTCAAGACGACATGCGTCAAAATGGTCGAGGACGCAGCCACGGTCTTGGAGGAAATGGAGGCGGAAAGCCAATCAGCCGTTGCACGCGACGGCTGATACGCGTGTGAGCGGCATGTTGGCGCGTGCGGCAACGCACAACAGCAGGACTTTGTGAACTATGAGAACCATCCCTGAAAAAGATTGGAAGCAAATGAGATCGCTGAAGGCGCGTGTGTTGGACGACGCGTGTGCGCGAATTGTTACCAGCGTGGAGTCGATCGTGCAGAAAAGGGAAGGGCGCAACCACGAAGCCTACCTGGAGCTCTGGGATCTGCTCCATAAAGAAGATGACAAGATCGCCGCTATGTTTGATGATCTAAAACGGAGCACGGCGTTTTTCAAGCTTGCGGCGTGGCAAATCCACGGCCTCGTGTCCGATAGCGATTTGGCTCTATTCACCGAAGAAACACAGGGTGCAGTAAAGGCAATAAACAAGTATGCGCGGGAACGGTGATTTCCCCGCTGCTGCAAGATTTATCTTGAGCAATCCCGGCTTCCAGCGGGATGCTGTTATAGCCGGCTTTAAACTATTCAAGAGCTCTCCGGGAAAATAGGCTCAAGCAGCGAGCAGATTCTTTGAAATGGACACGCAGAAAGTGATTCCCTTTTTGCCTCTGGGTTCCACCCATACCCTGCCGCCATGTTGTTCGGCTATTTCTTTTACTATGGTAAGGCCCAGGCCCGCGCCTTCGACGCCCCTGGATGTTTCGTTGCGTTCAAACAGTCCAAAAATCTTTTCGGAATCGGCCTCTTTAAGTCCCTTGCCATTGTCGCTTACGGAAAAAATGTGGAGGCTTTCCGAGTCTTCGTATCCGATCGAAATCCGGGTGAGGCTCTCTCCGCCGTATTTAAGCGCGTTATCAATTAAATTCCTGAAGATTCTAAGGATCGAAAGCCTATCGGCCTCGATTTTCACTTCAGACTCAGGCGCAAACCAATCAATCCGGCGAAGGCTGAGTTGCGCAGAGAATTCGTCCTTGAGCATCCGGAGAATCTCTGCAACGTTTATCGTTTCAATCAACGGAGCAGCCTCTTTTGTCGCTATGTAGATATTGATCTTTTCAACGAGGGCCGCGATATGCTCCGATACCTTCAGTATCTGCTCACAATAGGTCCTGCCCTTTTCATCGAGAACCTCCCTGGCGTATTTGCTCAGTCGTTTTGTCAGTCCGTAAACGCCGATGGCCGGACTTTTGAGATCGTGAGCGACCGAATAGGCAAAAAATTTGAACTTTTCCGAGGCGCCCTCTAATGCCTGTTCCGCCCGTTTGCGCTCTTCTATCTCACGCGTAAGCCGTTCATTTGTTATGGCCAGTTCTGCCGTACGCTCCTTTACCAGGTCCTCGAGGTGATCGCGGTATTTGCTCAGCTCTCTTTCAGCCCGCTTACGGTCAGTGATGTCGAGCAATACTCCGACAAGCCCGGCGGTCTTACCGTCCAGGTCCGTGAAGGCGCCTTTGATGAATATAACATCGTGCCGGGTACCGTCCGCATACTGGAAACAGGTTTCGTACTGTTGGATTCCAGGATCATTGAACAGGGCGAGGTCGGCTTCACGATATATGTCTGCCAGGTCCATGGGTGCAACGTCATAGACCGTTTTCCCGATGATACAGGCTTTGCTCAAACCTATGTAGGATTCGAAGGAGGAGTTACAGCCCAGGTACCTGCCTTCAGTATCTTTATAGAACATGGGACTTGGAATCGTGTCAATCAGCGTCTGTTGAAGGTTCATCTGTTGTCTTATGGCCTCTTCAGCCCGTATGCGCTCAGTGATGTCTCTGACTACGCCGCACAGAACTTTCCGACCGGACAGATCGAAGGTGCTGGAAGATATTTCCACAGGGAAGACCGTCCCATCCTTCTTCCTGTGATAGCGAAGCGTCACTTTCGTTCGTATGCCGTCCAGCGTTTCATTTATGGATTCCTCTGACAGATCGGGTTCTGCGGTAATCTGTGAGTGTTTCAGTCCGAGGAACTCGTCGCGCGTATAGCCGTACAAGCGCAAGGCGCTCTCATTGACGTCGATGAGCTTGCGGGTCTGCCCATCAAAAACGAGAATGGCGTCTGATACGGTCTCAAAGAGCTGCCGGTACTTTTCTTCGCTATGCCTGAGCGCTTCCTCGGCTCGCTTACGATCCGAGATATCGCGAATGGATTGGATAAAACCGATTATGCTCCCGTCTCTGCCAATAAGCGGAGCTGCTATTGACCTCAGGAATGTGCCTTTTCCCTGGTAAGCCCCGGGCACGAACGCCTCCCCATAGAGCGTATTACCTATCCTTTTGATGAAGTCATATCTCTTCTCGATTTCAGGTTCATCAGCCATCACAAGATCGATGAGCATCGGTCTTTTTTCGCCATAAAACGGAACGGCATAAGCGTAGTCGCTTTTCCCGAGGATGTCCCTTTTGTCGACCCCGGTCATTTCTTCCATGGCCCGGTTCCAGTATATGACCTTTTTATCCCGGTCGATGACCAGTGTGGCGTCGGGCAGAAATTCTATGATGTCCTGGAGTTCCTGGTGGGCTGCTTGAAGAGCCAGCTCGGCATCTTTGCGCTCTGTTATGTCCCTTATCACGCCAACTATGAATTTATTTCGAGCCTTATCCTTGTACAGGGCCTTTTTTGTGATGATGGTGCGGGTTAGCCCCTTTCCATCCGTTATCTGCTCCTCGCTTTCGTTCTCTTCTCCGGTTTCGAAAACGGCCTCGTCCTTTTCCCAGAAGACATCGACCTGCTCTTTAGGGAAAAGATCGTAATCAGTCCTGCCGAGGATTTCCTCACGTTTCCTGCCTGCAAGTATACACTCGGCGTCGTTGACCAGGATCAAACGGTGTTGTCTGTCCTTTATGAATATCGGGTCGCTTATGGAGTTGGCTATCTTGCCAAGAAACTCCCTTGATTCCCCCAAAGCTTCCTCTGCCTGCCTCTGCGCGGTAATATCCTCAAAAAGACCCACCGCTCCCAAAAGTGCGCCATCCTCGGAGTTTATCCGGCTGTACACGGCCCTGACCGGTGTGACTTTATTCCCGCATACGGGCAGGTAATCCCCCTCGAAATAGTAAGGCTCTCCCGAGAGGCCGGCGATAACCTCAGCCATAATCTTCTCATCACGCAGAAACGCGGACATATTCAATCCGATGAGTCGCTCCCTTGCCGTGCCGACGATTTCGAGAAAACGTTCGTTGCAGTCTATGACCAGACCGTCACAGTCGAAATGAACGATTCCCAGTGGAGAATAATTAAAAATCATTCGGTATCGTTCTTCGCTTTTCCGGAGAACTTCGTCCGACTGCTTGCGCATGAGCGCTTCTTTTTCCAATTCGTGAACTTTTCTCGCCAGCTCTTCGTAGCTGGGTTTACGAGTCACCACTTCCTGCTCCCTCTAATCGCAAAACCGGATGCGTTTCCTACGCCCTGGTTGAGGCGGCTTCGATCGCCTGCTCCAGTCGACCTACATACATCATTCCTGTGGTCCGGGGCGTTCAGTCCAGAACCCCTGAAAAGCGGTAAGGACATGCTTGTTCCACCGCTTTGCGGTCATCCTCATCATCGTAGGCCATCAAGATCACGATACCCGGTTCCACGCTTGACATTTGTTGACACCCCTGATCAGGCCGCCAACCTCGCGGAGCGTGGGGTTTGATGAAAGACACGGTCCCACGCGGGCCGGCGCAGGGAACTTGTCGTGAGCAAAATGATGTTTATTAAGGCCATTGAGTATTTTTTCCCCATCTATGCCTTAGCAGAGTGATGAAAAAGGGTTCTCTGGTGGGTGAAACGCCTGAAAATTGATAATGAGTTCGTCATTCCGGCGGAAGAGGCTGTGTCGTAATTCAGTAATGCCCGGGCAAAATCCCACGGGACCAGGTTTTGCTTCCCCCTTTTGTAAAGGAGAGCGAGGGGGATTTCAAGTGCCTATGTAGTATCAGAGAATTACAATCCCCCCTGCCCCCCTTTAGAAAAAGGGGGGGAAATACGAAAAACATTACGTTTGCGATACAGTCTCGGAAGCCGGAATCCAGGCTTTTTCCCAACTAATTGATTTCAAAGCAAAAGACACTGGACTTCGGCTTGCGCCGGGGTGACCTCTATAGGGTCTTTCGCCCTGATGTGGGAATTCCAATCCTTTTTCATCACCCTGTTAAGTCTCTCTTACGATGCTCCAAAACTCCTTTTGGCGCCGATTGGACTACTGAAGCTGGAAAAAGGTTACACGCCTGAATTCTATGGATCCTCTGTCTAAGGTTATCTCGCTTCTAACCCGGCGATCTTGACCGCCCCTCGATGATAGCCATCGGGGAACAGCCGTTCAAGGTCTTCTATTTCAAGCTGATTGGCTTCACAGGTTTCATAAACTGTGGGCACTGTTCCATTTTCCTGGTATTTTTTCCGCAAGAACCGGATGACCCGCCAGTGCTTGTCGGTAAGGCTCCCGGGCATTTTCATTTCCAGGTATCTGAGCGCCGCATATCCCTCATCCCATTCAGAGGGGTCAACCAGGAAGCCTCTGATATCTACCCGATAAACCTTCTCCGCCAAGGATTTCTGTCTTTTGGCCTTTCGATTTGGGAGCCATCCCTGGTGTGCCTGCTCTTCCTTGTATGTGAGCCCGGACACCTTGCACGCCCCTCTCAGATAGCCGGATGGGAAAAGCCCTTTGAGGTCGGCAAGACGCAGTTTGTGAGCCCTGCAAATCTCATAGACCAGCGGGCATTTTCCCGAATCCCTGAAAGTTTTGCGGATGTAGTGGATGACCTCCCAGTGAGCAGGGGTCAATCCCTTATGGATTCCTGTCAGAGTCGCCATTGCCTCAGCAAAACCTTCATCCCATTCGTCGGGATTCTCGAGGAATCCTTCTTCATCCAGCCGGTAAGTCTTCTCGCCTAAACGCAATGCCTCTGATTCAAAAGCCGAAGATCGCATAGTTTTTCTCCCTTTCGAGTGGCCGATGCCGAATCGGGATCGAATGGACATCGCAGATAACGATTGCGGGGAAGAAAGCATTCAGCTCCAACCGGGCACGACAGCCTTCCCCCTCTTAGCAGAAGCCCGCCATGACAAAAAATTCACGGCAGAGCTTCCGGCTTAAGCCGGTAAGCGGATTGACCAGATTATATATATTACGCGAAGGACGCGGAGAGGACCGATGAAACGCAGGGACACGGGGACACGGGGGTAAAACCATCGCCGCGTCACCCCATCTCCCCCTCTCCGTGCCTTGTAGTTCCCAACGGTCCCTCTCTGTGCTCTGCGTTGAGATCTTTGGATACATCGGCCAGCGTCGTATTTTCCATCTTAGCCGCAATGCAGTCCCGCACCTCCTTGAACAGGGCCAACAGTCCTCTTTCTTTCTCAATGGGTGTAGGCGTATAGAAGTATTTGCTGACTGATTCCGTAGGCGCCAACGCGCCATCGAAAAGCCGGGTGATTTCGGCCAGAGAGATCTTGTCAGGGGATTTCGCCAAACGGAACCCTCCGTTCTTACCTTTCGAGCTGTTCAGGTACTTGGCCAGTTTCAGGGTGAGAAGAATTTGCTCAAGAAATTTGGAGGGTATTTGCTGGGCTGTGGCGATGGTCTGTACGGAAATATATTCCTCCTTCTGGTGTCGCGCCAGGTAGACCAGGGCCAGCAAAGCGTATTCACTTCGGTATGTCAGTTTCACCTTCACCTCGATTCCTGCCGGCCCGATCTTCCGTCCTGCGCGCCGCCAGGAGCGGGAGCATGCATCTGAGCTTCGAATAATGTGACTTATATAATATGATTAGTAGGATTACAATCCCTTTTTCTCATTCGGTCAAGGCTGTCTCAAATCCCGGTTTCACATCGACGTTATTAGTGGGATGTTTTTGCCTGCGATTCCTCGCAGGTGTGGTATTGTGATTTATCGTCATCTTTTGCCGGCAATGCCTATCGTAGAGGATCGAGAGTCCGGAAGGCACTGAACGAGGAGGTTGGAACCTGCCATGGCCGATCGCTTCACACCGGAACAAATCGAAGAGATAAACAGACTGCAGAAAAAGTACTTCGACGACACGGTGGACCTCTTTGAAGCTCCCCTCCCGAAGGGGGTGCCGGAGCGGCTGAGAACCACCGTAAAAGCAAGCGGCCTTCGATCCGGCGAAAGGGTTCTGGATGTGGGAACCGGGACCGGGATTCTCATCAGCTTTATTCTGAAGTATGGGCCTTCCGAGATACATGCTTGCGATCTCTCAGAAAACATGCTTAAGCGGGTAAAGGAAAAATTCCCCCGGGTCATAGTGCACCTGTGTGATATCAGGGACCTGCCACTTCCCGACGACAGTCTGGACCTAGTCTTCATCAACGCTTGTTTTTCCAATATAATGGATAAATCAAAAAGCCTGGATAACATCTACCGGTTAGTGCGGCGACAAGGCAGATTGGTTATCAGTCATCCTCTGGGCAGGGACTTCATCGTCGAACTAAAGAAACACACGCCTTTTTATCTGGATTTGCTGCCTGATGAAGAGGGCGCGCGAGGATTGCTCGAGCGGCATGGCTTTGAGGTCATAAGGTTTAGAGACGAGCCCGGGTTTTACCTCGTTGTGGCGAAAACAACCAAGCCGGATGAGCCTTCGGCCGCCAATCACGAAGACCTGAGCTGACTTTACCGGAATCATGGGGAATCGAGTTACTTAAATGACGGCGGTTTTGCTTTCCGACTTAAGTCAAATAATCCATTTGGGCGGCACGGCAAGGAGCCCTGATGAGGTGATTTCTCTGTATAAGCTAGGTCTCCGGTTCGCCGAAATTACCATCACGGAGCCGGCGAACTTCGGCCTTCTTCAAAATGAGTATCGGGCCCGGTCAGGGGAAACTGGTCTCTACTACCTTTGTCATGGCCCAAGGGAAGGCGATCCCAATGATATACATACCCTGGAGACGATTTATTTCCCAAAGTTGCTCCAAGTCCTTTGTGTTATGCCCGAGTTAGAGATGCGGCTATTAACGTTACACCTCTGGCTGGACCCCCGATTCGTGCTGGAGGAGACGATTGTATATAAAGTAGGCTTTCTCAAAAGGCTGACAGAGAGGGCCGCCGGCGTTGGAATTACTGTCTGTCTGGAGAATCTGAGTGAAAATGCCGAGCAGTTGACAGGGGTTTTTGCCGCTGTCCCCTCGCTGCATCTTACCCTGGACCTGGGACATGCCGAACTTCTCTCAAGGGAAAATACCAGCTTTGGTTTTCTGGGAAAGTGTCTTGACAGGATTAAACACATCCATTTGCATGATAACCTTGGAGGTACTTCGGCAGATGATGATCTCCATCTTCCGGTGGGAGAAGGTAAGATCGATTTTCATAAAATCTTTCAAAGATTGCATGCTGTTCACTACAAGGGGACCATGACGTTGGAATTGCGGCCGGATCAGATTAAGAGCTGTATGGGATATGTCAAACATTTGGTTAATCCCGAAGAGTAAATTATCAGGCATTTGCCGCCTCTCATGCGCAATGCCGTCCGTTGGGCTGAACACAACCATGGAAGAGGGGACCGAGAAATGGGTGAGATCCACTGGACGGAGATAGTCTTCGGTGCGGCAACCTTCGTTGTCTTAACGATATATCATATTCACTGGGTCTACCAGGTGCGCCGGACGCCTCTTCAGACATATCGGGGCGTCACAAAACATCTGCAGCGAGTGTGGGTGGAATCAGTCATTACCGAGAAGCGGGACATGCTCTCGGTGCAGACTCTGCGCAACTGGATCATGGCCTCCAGTTTTTTGGCCTCTACGGCCATGATCATCGGGTTGGGGCTTTTGAGCTTTCTTTTCAAACCCGATCACATCTCCGAAATCCCCTTCGATCCTAGCCTGATATTTTCCCGGATGAAGACCCTGTTCATGGCCAAACTGATGGTGCTGATGGTGCACTTCTTCTTTGCCTTCTTTAGCTTCACTCTTTCCATCCGCTACATGAACCAGATCAACTTCATGATCAACGTCCCCATCGATTGCGATCCCATGCTGTCGCCGGAGTTAATAGCCAACACCCTGGATACGGGTATGGTGCATTACACCATGGGCATGCGGGCTTTCTACCTTTCGGTGGTGGCCACACTCTGGCTCTTCGGGCCGGTGTGGATGTTTTTAGGCAGCCTGGTCATGGTCGTGGTTCTCTATAAGCTGGACCATTCCTGTGCACTGGAATATTCCACCGCCCGGTGTGATATAAAGACGCGCTGATTGGAAACACAACCATGAGCTCCCAGTGAATTGAATGGGTTGCCTGGAAATACGCTCCAACGCTTGAGGGCCCCGCGTCTGCGGGCCGCCCGTCAGCAAGCGCCGGAATTTATAGCCGTTTCTCGATAAGTGATGGTGCAGCCGGTTTTGTCTTGACATTTACAGGGAAGTACTCCTACGCTTAATTACAATAGTTGAAGTATGCTTATGAAGGCGGCAGCTCTGTTTGCAGATCCATTTCCTGCTGAAAAGATTAGAAAATAGCCTCCAGCGCCTATCCTTTTCAAAAATCCATTTTTCCGCGTTCTTATCAGCTTATCGCACCCCATCTCCAGTTTGCCATTGTTCAATCCTGGTGCGCAAGCCGTCTGGTTTAGGATTGCCCTTTAAGTTCAAAGCAAGCATTGTAGGAGGCTAAAGAGCGACTGAAACAATACATAAGGAGATAAGAAATGGCTGTTTTCGCAGTGTTTCTCAACGTGGCGGGGAAAAGAGTGGAAGTTGGGAGTGTAGCGCTTGACAATGTAAATCCAAATGATTTCGAATCAGTGGAATTGATTGAGCAGGATGCGGAGTCGATTGAAGATGCGATTTCGGTGGTCTTCGCTCCGGCGTAAGTCGTCCGTTGGGCCAGGCCTTTCCGCGCTCATTAGATACTACAGGACCCTCAGGGCAACTTTACGTGGCCTTACCGGCCTCATGCCATACCTTTGCCGGCAAATGGCACTGGCTGCCGGAGAGTGACGGGCTTTGCAGTGCGTCTGGTCCGCCTGGCAGCCCAAAGAGTCGATGATTTACTAATTTTCCGGGGATTATCATTATTGGAGCAGACAGCGCCGGAAATTTTGAGGCCTTCGCATAGAGGAGGCAACTGTTACAGGTAAAGAGAAAACTTGAGTCCTTTGTGCCTTTTGATCGCTTCCAGCAATCCCGCTGTTCCGGTCATCATATTGTCTCCGAGGGGCGCCCCGAATGTGATCGGGAGCTTTGAATTTTCGACCAGCCGCCGCTTTGGGCCTGTGGCGACAATAAGTTCAACAGCCTCGAACCCGAAAGCTTTTCTGATGTATGCCCCATGACCCCCTTCGGCCAGGACTTGCCGGTGGAGCAGTTTACCGTCAGCCAGATCGACCAGAAGTGATTCCAATTTCTCCAGGCTGAGGTCCCGTGTATGGTACTCCACAACGCCGGCAATCTCATCGCCTTCAATAGCTGCGCATACAGTATGCGAAGTGGCTATGTCGAGGACGATGAATTTTGTCTTTCCCCTTAACTGAAAGTCCATCGATGCGCCAATTATGGCCGCAATGCCGCTGTCCATGACATAAACTTCAGTGCAGGGGAGACCCGAAGCTGTTTCAGCTATAGATTTCAGACGATTTAAAACAAGAGGGACGCTTCCCTTTTCGTAAAGCAAAGATTGCGGTGAGGGTGTCCGATCCAGGGCCGCTTTAATGATTTCATGCCGAAAGTCCAAATGGGATTTGCCTGCCGGAGGCAGACCGTGGTCCTGGGCGCACACGCCGACAACATCGAATTCGAAAGGGACTCCAAAACTCGCTACTATCCTCTCCAAATGTTCACGTGGAAAATCACATAGGCTTAAGGATGTATATCCTCCTGAAGCGGAAATTGTTGCGGCTTGCGAATCTTCGATAATTTGGAGACCTGCGCTGCGAATGCGCTCGGGGTTGTGGCTAAGGGTTTGGGCAGCCGAGGCGGAAATAACTACGCTGGCTTTTTGAGCATGCCGTGAAAGGACATCCAGAAGAGCACCTCCGCCCATTTCAACACCGGTTATCAGAAGATTTCCGGCAATGCTTTGGGCCTGCTCGGCCATGTAAAGCACCGGCGATCTCACTACAGCCTTGTAATGCAAACCCGATCGATCATCATAGAAAAGAACGTCCAATGTCCCGGCGCCCACATCCAAAAGCAAGAATCTGCTCATTGATTGACTCCAACAATAAGTTGCATCCGATGGCTGTAGAAGGGACGCAAATAAGCGCTGTTCACCGGGGGGGGCAGCAGTTCATGACCCTTTCAGAAGGTCCGCCTTGTCCGTTTTCTCCCAGGGCAGGTCCAGGTCGAGCCGTCCAACCTGGCCGTAGACCGCGAGCTTCCGGTAGAACTCTCCCTGTCTCTTTGCCGGAAGTCTTCTCAGTTGGAAATCCCTGACTATGGCGGCCAGGCGGAAATCGAAATGCTTTAGGAGAAGCGAGGTCAGTTTCTCGTCAGGGATTTTGCCGGTCCCGAAAGTCTCCACCTGGACGCTTTCCGGACGCGACCGGGAGATCGAATAGCTCAACTGCACCTCGCACTCATCAGCCAGTTCCGCCGCTACCAGGTTCTTTGCTGCGTATCTTGCGGCGTAGGCGCCCACTCTGTCAATACGAAGCGGGTCTTTTCCGCTGAGAGCAGCCCCACTGTGCCTGGAGTAGTCGCCGTAAGTATCTATGGCGGTTTTTCTCCCGGTGAGGCCTGAGTGAACGGAGGGGCCTCCCAGGTGAAAAACGCCCTCCGGGTTTATGAATATCTGGGTGCGGGGATCGGGCCGAAGCGGCTCGTCCCGGAACACATGCTCGATAACAGCTTCTCGAATATCGGCTCTGAGCTTTTCCAACTCAGGCTTTGCGGCTTCTTTCTGGCTGGCCGTGATGGTAATGCTGTGAATGCGGGAGGGCCTTCGGTCCCTGTATTCGATTCCGACGTCGGTTTTGGCTTCCGGGCAAAGGTAGGGCAGAATTTTTTCTTTCGCCGCATCGGCCATCCGCCTCGACAACTTATGGGCGAGCCAAATGGGTAGGGGCATCAACGCAGCGTTCTGCCTGCATGCGAACCCGAACGTTGTAACCTGATTTCCGGCCGGTATTGTTTCAAGTTGCCTAAAGGTCAGCTTTCTTTCGTCAAACCGGTAAACGGGGTCCAGGGGAAGCTCCTTTATGCTCGTCAGCACGCTGGAAGTCCTCGCGTTGAAATCGGCGCCCTGGTATCCAACGCTTGCGATCACTTTGCGGGCAATTTCGGAGAGACTGAAGACGGCTTCCGAAGAAAATCTTGCGGCTATGAAGACTATCGAAGCGGAGAGCGAACACTCGGCAATTATCCTGGAGTATGGGTCCTGCTTCAGGAAGTGGTCTACTATGGCATCGCTGATGATATCGCAGAGCTTGTCGGGATTGCCGTCCGTCACCGATTCCGATGTAAGCATGAAGTTATTTTTCATGGTTTTTGTCCCTTGAGTCTCTTGCGAAACTTCCGCGAGATGCTCCTATGACGTTTTGCGATAGGCTCCGTTATTTTCCGCATTCGCACCTTTGCCTTCACCCTTGGTCGCCTCGTTTACAAGGAGCGGCAGGATCGCGCTGATCGCGATTATGGCGCCATCGAAGAGGCTTACGGGCGCGAGCCCGAGAAGACTGCGAAGCCCCGGAATGACAAAAGTGAGCAGTTGCAGGCCGAGCGAGCCTCCAAGCGCCAGGGTGAGGTACCTGTTCGGGGGGAGCTTCTCCTCGTCATAGATTTTAACATTTGGCGAGCGGCAGCTTATGGCGTGGAGCAACTGGGCGAAGGTGAGACTCTGAAAAGCTATAGTGGAGGCCTTCTGTCCAATCCCGTAACGGGCCAGACCCGCCCCATAGGCGCCAAGGGTTGCAAGGCTGATTACGCCGGCTTCGATCCCTATTCGCTTGAAATCCGACCTCCCTATGATCGGCTCTTGAGGGTCGCGAGGCGGCCGCTCCAGTATGCCGGGCTCCGGGGGCTCCAGAGCAAGGGCGAGGCTGGGGAAGATATCGGACATAAGGTTTATCCAGAGAAGCTGCATGGCGCTTAGCGGATAACCGATACCGGCCGCGCTTGCCACGAACATCACTATGATTTCGCTGAAATTGGTCGAGAGAAGAAAATGCAGTGATTTTTTTATATTGTCATGTATTGCCCTGCCGTGGCCGACTGCCAGGATCATCGTTTCCAAATTGTCGTCCTGGAGCACCACGTCGGCTACCTGCCGTGCTACGTCGGTGCCACTGTGGCCCATGGCGATTCCGATATCGGCGGCCTTGAGCGCCGGCCCGTCGTTTATGCCGTCGCCGGTCATCGCCACTATCTTTCCGGCATCCTGCAGAGCCTGAACTATCTGCAGCTTATGGGCCGGACTCACCCTGGCGAATACGTGGACCCTTTGCGAAAGAGCCCTCAGGGCCCTTGAATCGATGTTGGTAAGGCTGGTCGAATCAAGGATTTCTATCGGCATTTCCCGGCTCAGGCCCAGCGCTTTTCCGATTGCATAAGCGGTCGGGCTCTGGTCGCCTGTCAACATTATGGTGTCTATCCCGGCGTGGTGGAAGCGCGCTACCAGCTCCTTCATCCCAGGGCGAAGCGGGTCCGCCATACCAATAAGCCCAACCCATGTCAGACCGCTGAGTTCGTCCAGAATCTCTTCGTCTTCGGCGGATTTGAATGCAAATCCGAGCACGCGGAGCGCATCGGTCGCCATGCGCTCGTTCTCGATCTCGATTTGCGAGAGGTCCTGCTCGCTGATCGGGAGCTTTCGACCCCCAATAAGTTGTGTGTCGCACATGGCTAGAACTTCCACCGGGTTTCCCTTTAAAGCCAGAAACCTTTCGGTAGTCCCGGCGATATGGACGGTGGACATGAAATTGCGGTCTTCGGCGCGGAATCTGGTCTTGATTCTCGGATAGCGCTCGTTCACCTCCGTTATGCTGAGGCCGGCACTGACAGCGAATTCGAGCAGCGCTTTTTCGGTAGATGAACCTTGATCTGCCTGCTGGCCGCTTACTTCCCCACACAAAATGCAGATTTTGGCCAGTTGCGAAAGCTCCGGGCTGTTGCTCGGGTTGATTTTTCTGGCGCCTCGGAAAAATCCGTTCGGTTTCAGTTCAGTCGTATGATTTCCGGAAAATATTCTCATTACCGACATGCGGTTTTGGGTTACGGTTCCGGTCTTGTCAAAGCAGATCGTCTGAACTTCTCCCAACGTTTCCACGGCTTCCAGGTCCCTGATAATTACCCGCTGGGCGTTCAATTTGCGGATGCCCAGCGCCAGGGTCGTGGTGGCCACTGTCGGAAGCCCTTCGGGAACGGCGGCTACGGCAAGAGAAATGGTCGTTTTGGAAATGAGCGCAAGTGCGGTCCGCCTCATCACTCCCGTTATAAAAACAAGTGCGCACAGTGCCCCGCTCAACCACACCATTTGGCTGCCGATCGTATTTAATTGTCTTTCCATCGGGGTCAGTGGGGCGATGGTTTGGCCGATCATCGCCTGAAGCTTTCCTATCTCTGTAAAGCGGCCTGTTGCGACCACTATCCCGCGTCCCTGCCCTCCGGTAACGAGGGTGCCCATATAGAGGGTGTTTTTGCGGTCGGCGAGCGGAATATCGGCTTCTTCAATCACTTCGGCTTCTTTTAGCACAGGGATGCTCTCTCCGGTGAGACTTGATTCATCGACGCTGAGGCGGGCGGCCTCGAGGACTCTGCAATCGGCGCCGACGTATGTTCCCGGCTCAAAGATCATCAGGTCCCCGGGGACCAGATTACGGGAGTCGATTCTCCTCCTGGCGCCGTCCCGGACCACCACCGCCGATGGATGCATAAGAGTTTTCAGAGAGGAGATCGTCCCTTCGGCCTTATCTTCTGTTACGAAGCCGATCGAAGCATTGATTGCCACCACGGTCATTATTGCGACTGCATCAACGATTGCGCCGGTAAGGACGGAAATTCCGGCGGCAACGCCGAGCAGAGCGACCGGCAGAGAAGCCAACTGATTGAAAAAAATCTGGAGCTTCGATCTGCGCGGTGCTTCCGGAAAGCGATTAGGGCCAAATGCTGCAAGCTTTTCGCCGGCAACCTCACTCGAAAGCCCTGCCTCCGCCGAACTTCCCCAGACCGCCACCACGGCCTGAGCGCCGATTGCGTGCCAGGGGCGTTCGTATGTCGGATATAGGATGCCGGATGCCGGATGCCGGATGCCGGGCGGCGGAATCGGAGCCAAAACCCCGGCAGCCTGCCCACCCACCCGCGGGGCGGGGTGGACGGCGGCTGATGATGGATGGTGTGGAAAGCGGTTTTTCTCCGCCCTCTGATCAGCGATATCCGCTCTGCTTGAGCGTTGGCGGGTATCGGGTTCGCAAGATTGATTGAATTCAGAAACGGCCTTTTCGACCAAAGACCTGATATGGCCAAGCGTGGCCCCGGAATCGTAGCGCAACAATACGGTTGAGGTAAGAGTGTTTGCGCTCGCGTTGATTACGGCGGGGTCTGCGCCAAGCCTGCGCTCGATGTGTTCCTTGAAAGAATCGCAGCGGTAGAGCTCTTTTATCCTCAATCTCGCTCTGCCGGTTATGGCGGCGTGCAAAGTCTCGACCACAGCGAATTCCTGAGCGGTGAACAGCCCAATCACTTATCCCGGCGCGGAATGGCCGCTCCGGCTATGTCCTTGACACCGGAAACAACGCCCATCAAAATCCCGCGCACGGCGGTTACGGCGTTTTCCCCTATAGACCCGGCCGCCTCGATGGCCCCGTTTACAGCGGCCTTGGCGACCTCATTGGCGTTTCCGCCGATCTGTCCAGCGGCCTCCACGATTCCGTCAACCGTTCTTCTGGCAACGACGGCGACGTCCGCCCCCACATCGGCGGCCCCCTTCACAGCGTCTCTGGCGGTCTGGGCGGCGGCGCCCACAACGTCACCTCCGACCTCACTCACGCCGATGATTATCCCCTTTGCTATACTTTTTGTTGCATCCAGAAGACCTGAGCCGGCTTGCTGAGCGGCCGCGATTGTTCCTTTGACAACGTCGCCCGCCACTCCAATCGCCCCGTTTGCAACTGCCCCGGTCGCATTTATCGTGTCCGAGACCGTCTTTCGCGCCAGATCCACCAACCCGGCCTCGACCTGGGTAATTATCTGAAAGCTGTTGATTATGCCTTCCTTTACAGTTTTTTGGACGCCCTCGTTGCCTTTAGCAGGAGCATCCTGTGCTGAAGCAGGTTCGCTTTTTTTCATTTTCAACTCCCTTGTTTTCGCGGCCCCACCCGGCGCTCATTCAGGGGAAGGGCCTGAGAAGGCAATGAAAATCCACTGCCGGAATACCGCGCACCGGACCGCAGATAGCATTCCCTATGCATATGAGGCCATGGTTCCGAGAACTTTTCACCCCTGGTCTTTCGGAAGTGCTGCGGTAAATGAGTGGTTTAGTAGGCGTCTGAGTCGGCCTCGGCGCCTGAGACCGGTGTAGAAGTCTTTTGCCGTCTTTGTTGAGCGAGTTCCGCATGAGCTTCCGCAGCCAGGTCCTCCACAGATTCCTTTGCCTCGGCAATCAGCTCTGTGGTCTTTTCAAACAGGAGTATGGCGCTTTTTATCGATGCCTTTGCCACCGGCCTCACCACGGCTGCCACCGCCGGAGCGATCGCAGGCGCCAGGATCAGTACTCCGAGGCCAATTGCCAGACCTGTTCCGATCTTTAATCCATTGTCAAAAAACGTCATTCACCACCCCCTGAATTACTCGCGCAAGCAGGCACAACTTAACCGAAACTGCATAGCGCCCATACGTATATTGAAAATATGTGCTTTGATAAAATTCTGTTTACACAATTAAAGAGGCCGCTATTCACCGGCGGCCGGCCCTTCCGGCGCGCATTTGTCCTCCGGACGATTAAGCTTAATGTAGGACTCAAATGCGAAGTAGGCAAGCAGATACCAGGGCGCACTGCCGATCTGAAGGCCCTGCCTGGCGAGTTGCAAAACGGCAAGGGCGCCGAATCCGAGCGGTACCAGCAGCTTCAAATTCAGAAGGCCTCTGGCCTCCAAACTCAGATGCTTCTCGAGGTCTGAAACCGCATCGGCCAGCGACATTGCCGAGGTTTCGACACCCGCAGCCGCCATCAATATGACGCCCATATCCTGTAGCCTGGACGTGATATCTTCGAGCGCCTCTTCCTTGTGGTGGACGATGATGGTGCCGGTGTTTAAATTGGCTTGGACGCTGATGACCTGCGGAGATGCTTCGAGTACTTTGGCAAGCCGGGCCATTTCTTTTGGATGCCGCCTTTTGTGCGACAGCCTGATCCGGGTGCGCCTCGCAGTGGTGGACACAATTTCTGTATGGTCGGCCATGAGGACTTAAGTCCTGTATCGGAAAATCCGGAAAAAAGATAATTCCTCCATTACGATAGGTTGCCGGTTGTGTGGTGTCAAGCTAATTTCCGTGACATGATATACCACGTAAAGGGCAGGTCAAAAATGACGGAGAAGACCAGAAACAAATTTGAAACGCTTCTGTTTTTGTTTGCAACTGCGCCGGCTGTCGGCCAGACATCGAGCCGGTTATAATCTCCCAAGAAAGCTTCCGCTAAACCTATAAACCTTCAAGTCATGCCAAATGTCTGAGAATTGTATGTATTTTGTCACAATTCCATAGTATCCGGCGTTTATCCTTACACTGTGCGCAAGGATGCTCGGTAACTAAACCGGGTCTCTTGCATGTTAGAAGCAGAAGATTTTTGGAGTCAAGATTTTGGAATAAGAGGTGACAATGAGCTGGTATTGCCACAGTACTCCAGAGAGACTCAGAATAAAAACACCCATAATCAAGCAGAACCAGGTGGAAATAGAGAAAGTGCGCGCAATGCTTCAAGCGCTCTCGGGGGTCGATGCCGTTTCCATTAACGCTCTGAATGGAAGCATCACAATCAATTATTCCGGTTGGGCGACGGATTGCGAGTCGATTTTGAGTATTCTCAAGAAAAGGCCACCCGCCGTCGGCACCGCCTCGCGGGTTGGTGGGCGGGCTGTAAAGAATATAATGTGGGCCGGCGCGGGTTGTGCCGCGTAGAGCATAAATGTGCACGCAGCGGCTTTCGGAGTGAATGGGTGAATGGGGGAGTAAGTGAAGAGTGATAAATAATCTGGTCCTTTCTCTACGCTCTCCTTGGCCTGTCTATGACCAGAGGCGTTTTGCCTGAAGTTCACCCTTCACTCTATCCCCGCAGATCGAATTAAAGCAAAAAAATCTCCTCGCTCCCACTTGTCGGCGCATTTATCGGAGTTAAAATTTAATCCTCACCTTCCTCGTCACGGGGGAGGGAAATAATGTCAAACACAGCCGGTTGTCTTAAGCAGGCAGCCGGCTTTCTTTATCTATGCACAGGCTTAACCAATAACAAGACA
>Ga0187874_10001709_pt1 | contig 18777 bp, 19 predicted proteins | sample June2016WEW_16_1_3_FD_132993 | JGI IMG/M metagenome (GOLD analysis project Ga0187874, IMG submission 132993) | Peatland microbial communities from SPRUCE experiment site at the Marcell Experimental Forest, Minnesota, USA - June2016WEW_16_150 | ecosystem: Environmental > Terrestrial > Soil >... | reverse complement strand
CGCGCTCCTGCCGTTTATTGCCGGGATCTTTGCCATCGTTATCGGTATCGCTGCCATCGTGACCTCGTTTGCAGCAAAAAAACAGGTCCCGACGGCACCGGCCCCATAACGACCCCCACCTTTTTTACCACTTTACCCGGCTTCGTTTTCCATCAGACCACCGGCATTTTCCCGTGGTCACCGACTGGGTTCCGGCGAAATTATGGACCCCCGGGGTGGTGCAAGAGTATAAACGGAAAAACCGGCTCTTGCAGAACTCAGTATTTTTGCCGCAAACACACAGAAGGGTCTTCGGCAAATACCCCCCCACTCATATAAGGCTGTCCTCCTCGAAAAAATAATTAATTCCGTTCCTTCCGGAAAACGAAGATCGCACCGTGCGGGCCGAGAATCAGTACAACATCGGGCCCGAACCTAGGGCGTATTGCCAGGAGGCGGCGGTTCAGTACAAAGGTTCAATATCCGGCGACATAGACCAGTATACCTGATACGGAGAGCAATCGTGGATACCTTCTTCCTGGCAGTCGCTCTTGCGTGGGTCGTCTTCTGGGGATACTGGCTCATCACTGCATTGATGACCCGGTCGCCAGTGAAACGCCAGCAGTCCTCCCGATGGACCCGGGAGCTTATCGTGATTGCGCTGGTATGGGGTTTCTGTGTTTTCTACTCAGCCGAGTTCTCGCCCGGCTTTCTGGTCCAGAGGACTATACCCAACGACCTTGCCATTGGACTGACCGGCACGATCATCACCCTTATGGGCCTCGGTTTTGCAGTCTGGGCACGGGTGCATTTAGGGAAGTACTGGAGCAGTATGCCTGCGATCCGGGTAGACCACAAACTGATCAGGACCGGGCCGTACAGTATCGTGCGGCACCCGATCTATACCGGCATATCGTTCGCGATAGCCGGTACGGCCATCATCATTGGTGAACCGCTGGGTCTGATCGCATTTCTCCTGATACTGGCCGCCTATCTCTGGAAGATCCGGACGGAAGAGAAGTACCTGCTGGAGGAATTCGGAGAGGACTATGCCCGGTACAAGAAGGAGGTCCCGGCGCTCATCCCGCTTCTTGTTTGGGTATATGCGGCGATTCAGAGATGATATCCCCGGTTCCGCGAAGGTATCAGGATGCACCCCTCGAACCAACTGCATAGGTGCCGAGAAATAATTTGAAAAAAATGATTTTCGATGAATTCCCGGTAGTGCTGGTTACGGAAATCTTTGAACAAAATCAGGACGAGAAGTTGGTGTTGGCTGTAGATTTTCTTTGAAAATTTACAGGAATACGGATTGAGAGGCGTGGACTTTACGATAGAAATGGCGGCTAGGATAAACCTGATATTCCGGCTCGCAGATTTCTTAATTGTCTCCTGACTCTTTGTGCACACATTGAGGTAAGGAGACAATGTACCTTAGATCTTTCGGTCTCGTCGGTACAACTCGTTTTTATTTGGGGATTTCTACAGAGCAAAAAAATGATAAAACGATCATCACATGCCCGGCATCTGTCCGGCGGCGGGATTTTTAGACTGTGTGATCATCATATCATCGATACGGATGAGCATGATCGCGGTCTCAGATGCGCTCTGGATGGACTGGCGCTTGGACCGGAGCGGCTCAAGTACACCCTCATCGAGCATATCAATGACCTCTCCTGTGAAAACGTTGAGGCCGGCCGTCTTCTCCCCCTTCGCATGGGAGTTCTTGAGTGCGACCAGCTTGTCGATCGGGTTGTATCCGGAGTTTTCTGCAAGGGTACGGGGGATGGTCTCAAAGGCCGTTGCGTATCCCTCGATTGCCAGCTGTACCCGTCCCCCGACCGTCTCAGCGTAATTTCGGATCTTCATTAAGAGCTCGGTCTCCACTGCACCGCCGCCAACCACGTACGTGCCGTCTTCGATTGCATCCATGACCACGCGGGTGCCATCAACAACCGCACGCTCCAGCTCGTCAAGAAGATAGTCGCTCGTGCCCCGGAGCAGGATGCTGACGGTCTTGGGGTTCTTGCACCCGGATATCCGGGTGATGTCGATATCGTTGTCCTCTTCGACAACCTCGGCATGCCCGAGATCCTTTGCCGTCAGGTCTTCTGGCTTGGTGACGATGTTTCCGGTCAGTGCACGTGCTGCATACTTAAGATCCTTTTCAGGAACGTCCTCAACTGCATACACGCCGTGCTTTGCAAGATAGAACTGGACCGGGTCTGCAATGCCCTTCTGGCAGAGCACGACATTTGCACCTGATTTGATCACGGAATCGGCCAGTTTTTTCAAGGTATCCCGCTCCTGTCCGGAGAATGCGGAGATCTGATCAGCGGTCGTAATCTTTATCTTGGCCTTTACCTGAGTTTTTGTGATCTCCATCGGGGTCGCAATAAGTGCAACCCTGGCCTTTGTGACCTTCTTTGGCATGCCCTCGCTTACACGCTTCTTGTCTAGGACAATACCACGGACGAGCTCGGAATCATCCATTGACTTACCCTTCTGCTTCTTGATCATCACGTCGTCTTCATCGGCGACATATTTCCCATCGATCTTTTCTGCGATGGCCATGACAGCATCCACGATGATGCCATCAAGTTTCCCCTTGACCGATTCGATCGATTTCCCCGTGATTGCAGTGTCGGCGACCTTGATAAGTGTCTTTCTGTCGGTCGGATCGACCTTGAACGAAAGGGAGTTTGTGATCTCAAGGGCTTTTTCCATTCCCAGACGGTATCCCTGGGAGATAACGGTCGGGTGGATTCCCAGTTCGAGCAGTTTTTCTGCCTGTTCCATCAAGGCACCGGCAATGACAACTGCGGTCGTGGTTCCGTCTCCAACCTCGTCATCCTGGGTCATTGCGACTTCGACCATCATCTTCCCGCCGGGATGCTGGACCGAGATCTCACTCAAAATTGTCGCACCATCGTTTGTTATGACAATATCCCCGGTTGAGCCGACAAGCATCTTGTCCATACCCCGGGGACCAAGGGTGGTCCGGACCGCGCCGGCAATTGCCTTTGCAGCCATAATATTCGAGTGCTGGGCTTCCTGCCCGCGATTTCGTGTTGTTCCCTGGCTGAGAATGATAATTGGCTGTCCGCCAAGCTGTTGTGACATTTCAAACCTCACTGTTTTTATTTTCGTTTCTGGTATTCCGGCAAAGCCGTTCGTACTCCCGGTCTGCCCCATCGGGTGCTATGCACTCATAACCGGGGATTACAATATCTCCACATCATGGTTTGTTCGCAGAGATGTCGCCCCCCGGCCGGTGACACCGGTTCCCGTGCATTCTTGTAACGGGCAAGAGTTGCTTCGTGGCCTCATATGTCTATCTGTAGCCCGGGTTACAGGATCAGGGGAACCGGAAACAGGTTGCCGTTTAATTAACACAAGGGCGGTCATGTTTGTTTTTTTAATGCAATTTCCCGATCTGTTTCGCCCCGGTGTAATCTGGGTTAATGGCAATCGCTCTATCAAAAGGTGCAACTGCTTCTGAACACTGACCAAGATTGGCAAAATCAAGACCTTCATCGTAATATTGTACTGTCAGATTTTCCATGATTTACTCCTATTAACTAGATAATCACTGTTATGATTCATAACAGGCAGACGCCCCGTTCAATGGCCCGGAACGTGCCCTCACGATGTGCAAAGATCCGGATCCTGATGCAGATCCCTACTTGGTAGAATCAGACAGTTTGGACTAGTTTTTTTCAACTGCACAGATGAGCTTGCTCTGCCTGGGCTTGACTGATATTCCTTTCTTGTTTTTGCCATAGTTTGCCGAGGTGCCATAGCCTACTGAAGCGACGATGCAGTTCTTGTTTCCGCGCCGGGGCTCAAGTTTCATCGTCCCATCTGTCTGCATGATCATGTCCATTGCCGTCTCAGCCGGGGGCTGGGGCTCAGCATCCTCATCACGGGCACCACTTCTCACCATGACCATGCTACCCTGCGGGGCTGTCCCACCAACAGCAACAGCGCCGGGCGGCACTTGGGTACCCTGGACCGCCATCTGCATACATTTGAGTTCCTGCAGGCTGCACTCTTCGGTATGCTTGGATATCTCCATGTTAATGGCCTTGAGATCCAGAAGTTCCTGCGTGAGTCCCTCCACAAGCGCTTCCATCTCATTGACCTTCTTTTCAAGTGCTGCAACGCAATTCTCGCCGGCATCACTACCAGATTTTTCCATAATTGTGAATATCTTCTCCTTTTCATCACGTTCAAATTCGGGATACCCGATCTTTGCATCCGGCGGCAACACGACTTGCCTATGGTACTTATTGGTGCAGCGCTCTCCTTATAGTAACAGGTAACCATTCAGCCGGTCCGATGGACATCATGGGGAGACTGGCTCTCCCTCGAAGACGTTAACAGGCGATTTAAGAACCGCAAGAACCAGTACGTTTCTTCCGAGCCAAAGACTTCTTTCCCCCTAAAAAACGGCAAAGGAAGGCATGCAGCCCCTGGCAAATCCCGTACCGCATCGTCACGATCCCCCTTTGCGCGAACCTTGTGCCGGTGCGGCAAAAAAGAGGATCAGGATTTTTTTATGAGGGCTTTTCCTGCGGTGAAAGCCGTGCCGGCGACCCGCCCCAGTTTCCGGTACGAGCGGCCGGCGAGCAGCAGCGGGTCGATCTTTTTTGCGTCTGGGGTGTTGTCCGTAAGGCAGGTCTTGTCCACGTAATATTCGACGACTTCTCCGATGAAGACCTCGTTGTTGGGAAACTCCAGGGTTTTTACCACTTTGCAGACAACATTTACCGGGCACTCCCGGATCAGCGGGGCGTGCTTTTCCCTCCCATAGAACACCGAAAATACCGTGGATTTGTCGGTATCGCGTCCCGAGACGAGCCCGCAATAATCGGTCTCTTTAACAAGAGCTGCGGAGGGCACATTGATGCTGAAGTACCCGGTCTCTTTTATCCCGGCGTTGGTAAAGTGGGCCTTCATGGATGCGATATAGATAAGCGGCGGCTGCATGGACATGACACCGAATGCACCGATTGCAAGGTAGTTCACCTTTCCCTTCACGAGCGCGCCGGCGATCACTACGGGCATCGGCGCTGCGGGGGCCTGGTTTGGTAACTGAACTTTTTCCATAGTCCACCTCATACAGCCGGGGCAGATCCGGTAACTATCCCTTGCCGGCCCGGCCCGGGTCTTCCATGGTATCATAAGGTACGATGAGGTATTTACCGGTAACGGATAATGGGAATGGATCGTTCCCTTGCACTCACAGTGCAAAAAGGGGAGGCTGGCATCCGGGTTATGCAACCGCAGGGATCTTTTTGGCCGCACCATACCAGCCGAATGCGCACCGGATCAAAAACCCGATGACCAGCACCGGTACCGCCGCTGCAACCGCGATTGTCACCCATTCTACCGGCGTGAGCGGCACGGTACCAAAGATTGCACCGCCGAACTGGATGATGAGAACCTGGATAAGCACAATCCCACCCATGACGAGGAAAAACGTCGGATTGCCTCTGAAAAACTGTGGCATCTTCCCGTCCATCGCCCGGCAGTTGAACCCGTTTATCACGGTGGCAATGATAAATGCGGCAAAGAAGACCGTGCCGATCTCCACATCGGTTTTTCCTCCCAGGAACCCGGTACCGAGCTGGAGGAGGCCGCTGATGACAAGAAAGGCGCCGGTGATCGCGATCGAGACCCACATAAACGGCGTGATGATCGGGGCGTCGCGTGGAATCGGTTTCCGGTCGAGCAGTCCGCGATGCGGCGCCTCCGAACAGAGCGCAAACGCGGCGAGCGTGTCCATGATGATGTTGATCCAGAGGATCTCAAGAATGGTAAACGGCTCCGGGTACCCGAGAAGCGGCGCAATAAAGACAAGGATACAGGCACAGAAATTGATGGTAAGCTGGAAGAGGAGGAAGCGCTGAATGTTCTCGTACAGCGCCCGACCCCACCAGACTGCACTCGTGATCGAAGCAAAGGAGTCGTCGAGAAGGATAATGTCGCTTGCCTCCCGGGCTACTTCGGTACCGGCCATGCCCATCGCAAGCCCCACGTCCGCGTGTTTGAGTGCCGGGGCATCGTTTGTCCCGTCGCCGGTGACGGCCACGACCGCACCAATCTTCTGGAGTGCCTGCACGAGAAGGAACTTGTCCATGGGTTCGGCGCGGGCCATCACGTCAAGGCTTTTTGCGGCCGTAACCTGCGCTTCGGCCGAAAGCACCCGGAACTCTTTACCCGTCATGACCGTCCCGCCTTTCAAGATGCCGGCTTCCCGGGCAATGGCCTTCGCGGTAACCGGGTTGTCCCCCGTAACCATCCGTACCCTGATGCCGGCGCGCTGGCAGCGGGCCACGGACGTTGCAATATCGTCCCGCAGGGGATCGCGGATACCAACGTACCCGTCCCAGACAAGCCCTGTCTCGTCCTCGTCATCCCCCGTGATCTCCCGGTGGGCAAACGCAAGCGTTCGCATTTCACGGGAGGCCAGGGTGTTCACTCCGTGGAGATCGGGCGCTTCAGTGCAGAGTCCGGACAGGATCTCCGGCGCTCCCTTGACAAGCAGGAACCGCTGTCCTCTCAGTTCCACCACGGTCGACATGCACTTGCGCTTCCCGTCGAAGAGGTACTGCCGGACTGCCGGGATCTCTTTCCGCAGCACCCGGTAATCGATTGCATGGGCCCGCAGCCACCTGAGGAGCGCGCCTTCGGTTGAGTTCCCGATCACAATCACCCGGCCGTCCTCCCGTTCTTCGAGATACGCTGTACCGTTGACCGCCGCGTTCAACGTGATCCATTCTGCAGGAGTTGCCGGTCCCTGCGTCGGCGCGACCGGACCAGAGATGGAGACCTCGGCCACTTCCATCTGGTTTTTCGTGAGCGTCCCGGTCTTGTCGGTGCAGACCGAGGTCGCCGACCCGATGGTCTCACAGGCAACAAGGCGCCGCACAAGGCAGTTGGCCCGGGTCATCTTGCGCATGGCAAGGGAGAGCGAGAGCGCGACGCTCATCGGCAACCCCTCGGGTACAGCGGCAACGACGATCACAACCGCAAGCATGAAGTACTGGAGCAGGTAGTTTGCGGTGGCGAGGTTCAGTCCTGTCAGGTCGCCGACAAGGATGCCCCGGATGATGAGCGTGCTGCAGATGAGGACCGCCATCACGTACCCGAATTTCGAGATGAGCCCGGCAAGGGTTTCAAGTTTGGATTCAAGCGGGGTCTTTGTCGCATGATCGATCCCGAGCGTTGCGGCGATCACGCCCATCTCGGCTGCATCACCAACAGCCCCGGCAATCATCCGGCCTTTCCCGGCCGTTACAAAACTTCCTTTGAGAACTTTTTCACCGGCATCCTTCTGTACCGGTTCGCTCTCACCGGTAAATGCCGATTCGTCGCAGAAGACCCCGTCCGATGCAAGAAACCAGCCGTCAGCCGGGATCGCGTCGCCGGCTTCAAGAAGGACGAGGTCGCCCACCACTATATTGCGGGAGGGCACAAGTCCTGGGTTACCATCCCGGATTACCTTGACTGCCATATCGTCGCGGTGGGCATTAAGGATTTCAAACTCCCGGCTGCTTCGGCACTCATTATAAAAAGAGATGCCGGTGGCAAGCAGGATCGCGATAATGATAGCAAGAGTGTTTAAGAGTCCGCTCCCTTCAGCGATCGAGGCGATGGCGGAGATCGTGACGGCAAACAGCAGGATCCTGATGATGGGGTTGTCAAAATTTTTCAGGTACTGTTTCCAGAGCGGCTCCCGTTCCGGTGGCGTCATCACGTTGGCGCCGTATTTTTTTCGGCTTTCCTCTACCGCAGGGAGCAAAAGGCCGTCAACCCCGGCATACTCCCTGATCTCATCAAGCGTGAGCATGTGCCTGGTACCTGTTTTGAGGATGATACGTATCCCCGTATGCTAGTATAGTCTTGGAGCTCCGGGACTATAACACAGTATTATGGTTTTTGGTACCGGGGCAACCTCTGAGTTTTACCGATCATGCGGCAGGTTGTCAGGAAGCGCACCGGTATTTTTCTGCTCCAATTATATATGTCGGAATGCAGAAAATGCTTTCAGTACCCGATGGCATAATACCAGCCTTTCTCTTCCCTCACATGCACTGGTACAGAGAAGAGCCGGCTGATCATTTCGTCGGTCAGCATTACCGGTTTTTCTCCATCGCCGCAGACCCTGCCGCCGTTTATCATGACGACCCTTGTAATCTCCGGGATGATATCATGGAGGTGGTGCGTGACAAGGATGATGCTTGTTCCCGACTGCGCGATCATCCGCAGGGTCTGGCGGAACGTGTGAAGGGCAGAAAGATCGAGGCTGTTTGTCGGTTCGTCGAGGATTAGCGTGGCCGGATCGAACACGAGCGCCCGTCCGATTAAAAAGCGCCGGGCCTCTCCCGATGACATTTCGTTCATGGGACGGTCGCTGAGCCGGTCGATATGAAGGAACCTGAGGATCTCTCCAGTTTTTTCTTCCATCTCCGGGGTAACGACCCGGTTAAAGAGCCCGATACTTGAAAAAAAGCCGGAAAGGATCACCTCCCGGCCGGTGATGGTCCTGGTGAAGGTATACTGGAGGTCGTTTGATACGATGCCGACAAACGACCGGAGATCAAAAACGTCCCAGACCTCTTTCCCCCTTACCTGAAATGTCACCGGCCCCTCAGACAACACCGGGTAATACTCGCGGGTGATGGTTTTTATGAGCGAGGATTTTCCCGCGCCGTTTGGTCCGAGAATGACGACGTTCTCACCTTCGCCAATGGAGAGCGTGACGCCATCGAGCACCCGTTTGTCGCCCCGGATCACGGAGACGTTCGCAAATTTGAAGAGCGGGGGTGTGGCAGGTGCAGGCATGGTTTCACGAAAATATGTGGGAATTGTTTCATTTTACCGGGTGATATCCGTTCCCTTCAGGGAAGTGATCGGTCATGCACGGAAAATTTTGCGGGAACCGTTGTACCATCAAAAGGACTATCTGGGGCCGGTTCACAAAGCCTAGCATATGCCAGAACATACTCCGCTCCCTGCCGGTGCAGGACAGATGTTTTTGGAGCAGACGAAGTACCGGTTCCTTGGCCGGTCGGACCAAGAAAAGGGGGTGCCCCAACCGCCGCTGGAACTCCCAACGGACCCTACCCTGACGGTATTGGATCTCCCGAAGCCGGCAGCGATTGTGATCCCGCCCGCCGATCTCCGCGCGGCAATCGAGTGCAGGCACAGCGTCAGGTCGTATGCAAAAGAGCCGCTTTCCTTTGACGAACTGTCATTTCTGCTGTGGTGCATGCAGGGAGTAAAGAGCGTGCATGGGACACAGGCCACCTTCCGCACTGTCCCCTCGGCCGGGGCGCGCCACGCCTTCGAGACATACCTTCTCGTAAACGATGTGGACAGCCTCGAACCGGGCCTCTACCGGTACCTTGCCCTCACCCACCGGCTCCAGCAGATAACAACCGACCCCACGCTCCATATTGAAGTCGCCCGCGCCTGCCTCGACCAGCAATTTGTCATGAGGTGCGGTGTCGTGTTTCTCTGGACGGCCGTGCCGTACCGGATGACGTGGCGGTACGGCGAGCGCGGGTACCGGGACCTGCACCTTGACGCCGGGCACGTCTGCCAGAACCTGTACCTTGCCGCAGAGGCAGTCGGCTGCGGGGTCTGTGCCATTGCTGCATTCGATGATGATGCAATGGCAAAAATCCTTGGAATTGATGGGATCAACCAGTTCCTGATCTACCTTGCGACTGTCGGGAAGTGCGAACCGGATCGTGAATGAACGTACAGTACGCTCCCGTTGCCACAGCCCCAAAAAACGTAACCCATAAGGAGACGTTGCACCTTGGTATCATGCAGCAAGGTTCACTGTAATCGTATACCGGTGCCCGTCGGAAACGATCTCTCCGGAAAGTGAGCCCCCGGCCCGCTCGCAGAGCCTGAGGAAAAAGCCCCTGACTGTGCCGGCAGGCCCCCCGGTAATTTTCCCGCCCGTGCCGGTGATCGTGACGGTGGCATGGGACTGATCTGGTGTTACCGCCACGGCAAGTTCTTCAGCACCGGTACCCACAAGGTCTTCAAGGATGTAGGTGAGCAGGTCTGAAAACAGGTCATGATCAATGAGCACATGGGGATCATCCGTTCCCCGTGCAAACGACACCCGGATATCGTCGAGCAGCGGACGGGTGCCGATCCGGGCGAGCAGCAGCCGGGAAAATGCTGCCTCATCATCAGTGGAGGCAAGGATATCGTCATCTGAACAGGACGGGCCCGAGAGACCGATGATTACCGACTCTATGACCGTGCAGAGTGCGCAGGCCTCGCGCTCCTGCGGCGGGGTAAATCCGCGCAGCATCGTTGAATAGGACGAGAGCAGCCGTTCTGCCCGGGTCACGAGCGACAAATCGATAATCCGGGCCAGTTCGTCCTTCATAAAAGATCGTTCCAGTTTCCCGATCACCTGCCCGGCCTTGAGCGCAAGGTGGATCGAGACATGGTCCTGTGCATGGTGGGCGTCGGCAAATTCCCAGAAACTTTCCAGCAGCCCGTCGAGCACGTCTCCGTCAATCAGGGTGCCGGCCAGTGCTGCCATATCTGTTTCGCCCAGTTCATCCATCACGTGCGACACGTAATAGAGACGCCCGGCAAGGATAGTGAAGAGTTCGTTAATCTCCTCCATGCAGTCTTCGGCAAACCGGGCGGTTTCTTCTGCTCTTCGGCTATTGAGTTCCGCAATGTCCGTAAGTGCTCGCGCATCGGTGAGGACTCCCTCAAGCATCGTGCACGCGTTTTTTGCCGTGATGATCCTGCCATGCCCGGGGCAGACGATGTCAATCGTCCCATCCCTGAGCACGGCAAGCATGCGTTCCAGTGACCCGATCAGGTCATCCTGATCCCACCCGCACAGCCCGGCGATCCCCGGGTTTGCGGCAAAGAGCAGGTCTTCGATGAAGAGCATGCGGCCCACCCGGATACAGCAGCTGTCCGGGCTGTGGCCGGGCGTGTGGTAAAGTTCGATCCGGTGCCCTGAAGGAAACAGGAAACACTCGCGATCGACAACTGTCCCCGGCGCCGGGTTGAACCGATCGCGGACGCTGGATACTTCCACTGAGTGCGGAAATTGGATTTTCTCAACGGATGCGCTCCTGCCGGATGTATCCCCGGAAAAGAGATGGATACCCACCGGCATGCCGGTAAATTCCTGTCCGAGAAGTTTTCCCTGAGTGAGATCCGGATCGTGCAGCTCGATTGCATTCGCGCCGGTGTCGTGGACGGCAAGGATACTGTGTTCCGGGTCTACGAGAACCGGGCACATCTGCATCCCGGTAAAATGATCCACGTGGGCATGGGTAAGCAGCACCATGAGCGGCAGGTCGGTATCGTCACGGCACCGTGTTACTGCTGATGCAAGTATCTCAGCCTGAGACATAAGACCGCCGGGATCTACAAGGAGCAGGATGACCGGTGTCTGGATCAGGTACGAGTTGGACGAGGTCACATCGGCCTTACGTATCTCCGCAAAAATATGAGTATCCGGTGCGCCGGGAACTGGCTGCCAGGTCCGGGGCGCCAGCAGCTCGCTGCCGTTACCAGGTGGCAAGCGCCTCATCTTGGGATGGAAAGATGGAAAAAATCGAGGTGAACCCGGCAAGTTTCATGACCTTTTGCACCTCGGGTGAAAGGCGACAGAGCGCATACCGATCGCCGTCGTTGCGCAGTTTCTTTGCCGTCGCAAGCAGGACCCGCAGGCCGCCGCTGGAGATATAGGTTACATCACCAAAATCGAGGAGAAGTCTCCGGTTCCCTTCGGTAATGAGACTGTTGATGGCAGATTCGAGATCCCCGGCCGTTGTGGTATCAACCCGCCCGTTCACGGCAAGCACCGTTGCCCCGCCATGCATCGTGGTTATAATTTCCATGTTTACTCCTCGAATAGCTATTTGGCCTTATCAGATATTTTACAAATATCGTCCCTGTGCCGAGATAATCCTTCCCTTTTTCAGGCTTACTGACTTATTTATGTACGTGCATGTGCAAACCATAGCTGGAGTATTTCTGATGGCACCTGTGATCCGGCTACAGTATTCCCCCTCCATCAGCCGTCAGGTTTGGCCGGTGCGGCAGCCGGGTTTCCGGACCAGTGCCATGACAGCCTGGTCCCCCCGGTCCCGGCGCGGGGTGAACCACCGGCATATTTGCAGGTTTCCGGCGTGTGAATATGATTGCGTCTGCTAATCTTGTTATTCCCGCCCTTCTTGATGAGATCCCGGGAGTCTCCTTTGAACTTGAGCAGTGCATGAGGTCTTCGGGTTTTTCCGATGAACAGATCCTCGATCTCCAGCTTGCCGTAGAAGAAGCGATCACCAATATTATCGTGCACGGCTATGCCGGTACGCCGGGCACCATTGCAATCCGCTGCCGGGCAGGGCCGGATGAGGCGATCGTTGAGATTTTTGATAATGCGCCGGCATTTGATCCGCTCCAGGTACCGGAGCCGGATACATCCACAGATCTCGATGACCGGGAAATCGGAGGTCTTGGCATCTTTCTGACCCGGCAGGTCACCGACGCGGTTATGTACCGGTACGAGCAGGGGCAAAATATCTTGACTTTAACGAAAAAAAAGCAAAAATGCGGGGCCTGAAAGTATATTCAGGGTTCCCGGACGATATCCTGGATATAGGCGACACCGATCTTTGCCCGCCGGAGCCGGGTGCTGTCAAGCAGGTGGCGCATATCCACGAACCTGGCATCACTGACGATCTTTTTTACCTGTGAATTCAGGTCTAGCGAGGCATCGTAGGGCACTCCCCGGAACACCACGCCGTGGTTGTGAAGGTACATCGCCTTTAGGAGGCCTTTGTTTGCAGGGTTGGGGTAGTACAGGGCATCGAGGTTTTCTTTCCGGTAGCCCGAGAGGTCATGTGTCAGGTCGATCCCGACCCCGAAGCTCACCAGCGTGTCCCCTTTGTAGGACATGCTGGTATCGGAAGCCATCCATGTTGCGGACTGCGCAGGATCCATGATCGAGGCACCATCAGGCAGTCCCGCATCGGCAACCGGCGCCTTTTTTATCCCGGAACTGGCAAAGCCGGCGATTACACCCCAGATCGCAACCGCAACCACACCCTTGTAACTCTTTACCCCCCGGTCAATGGCACCCGAGAAGATCATGCGGTAGATATCCGCAATGCTGATCCCCTGCGGATACTGTGTGTCAAGCGTCAGGTACTCGTTGAACGGGCCGTCGAGCGTGACATTAAAACCCGTGTAGACCGGCACGTCCGTTTTCGCGTCAAGTGGTGTCAGGAAATCCGGGGTGTTGTTCCCATCCGTCGGCAGCCAGACCATGGAACCGTACAGGGTGATCATCTCGCCCAGAAGCGGCATCGCCTCTTTTTTGTCGGCCCCGAGTGCACCGAGACCGAGAGAGTACGTGATCTCGGAGAATTTCTTTGTCCTGATATCGGCTTCTGTGATCTGTGCATGCAGGATCTTGTGGAGATCACCCGTGACCCGCAGGGTAGGCGGACTGGTCATCCACCCCGGGTCGATGGTCAGCGTTACGCCCTCCTCTTCGATCTTCTTGTAGAAGATTTCATTAAAGAGCGTCGGATTTTTGCGCTTTTTCTTTATGTCCTCAACAGCTGCATCGGTAGTCGGGAAGATCTCTAAAATTGTTGTGAACCCGGCCATGTCGAGCACTTTTTTCGGGTATTCCCCGACACCTGCAAGAGCAAACCTCCCGCTCCTGCGCTTCATCTCCTTTTTTAATACATTGAACGTGCGAAGCCCGCCACTCGAGAGATACGTGGAACCGGACAGGTCGAGCACCAGTTCCTTATCGTCGTCATGCAGCGCCCCTTTTATCCACTCATCGAGCTGCTGGGCGCCGAATGCATCCAGCCTGCCGTTGATAAAAAAGACGAGCACGCCCTCATTTCGTTCGCTCTTTGCATCCATTGTTTTTCTTCATCTCCCGGATAATACTTCTTGCCCCTGCCTTTTTTTAATGTTCGTATTCATCTGTGAGGTGCTCTCCTGAAGAATTATGCGGCCGGAACCGGCTTGATCTCTCCCTGAAAAAAAAGTTCAGGCTGTGTTTTGTTCAAAGATGAGGAGCGGTTTTTCTGCAGTATCATACAGGTAGAGGTGGCCGCTCCGGAACCTGATGGTGGACGTGTTTTCAAGATCGTGAATATACGCGGACTCGGCCTGCATCATACCGGGTGCGCTGCAGAATATCCCGCTCGTTGTCCCGCTCGTGAGGATAAGCCGGGAGTTGCTGATCGTGTAATTATAGCTGTATGCATTGCAGCCGGAATATCCGCCAATGGATGTACCGTTCGCGAGGCCGAACCGGATCGTGACCTCCGTCCCGTTCATCACCGGAACTATCGCGCCTTCATTGTCAGCATAGTAAGTCAGCATCCAGCTGGTGCCGGTCAGGTTTACCTGCACGGGTCGTGTCACACCCTGGACCTGAGCATAGATGATAAGCATGATAAGCACTCCGATGAGTATCATCACTGCCCAGAATCCCCGGCCCATGGGTGCCGCCGGCACGGGAACGGGACCCGGTTGTACCGGTTCATCGGTACCGGAAATGTTCCCGGATTGGTCATCATCCATACCAGTATTCAAAGGTCCATGGTAACATAAGCATTCGCGGTCAGGGGCTGTGGCGGCAATGCCGGAACGGTTAAAACCTGTGTATTCCGGAATGAAAAATGAACAGGTTCCGGCGGGAAAACGCTGCCAGACCCTGCGATTCCCTAGAGTTATTTTCCCATCTCGTCGATCAAGCTCTCAACCAGCGGCCGGATACGCGGAAGTGTTTCTGTCGAGATCTTCCAGATAATTTTGGGCCGGGTGACCGGGTCTGCGCGGGCAACCGCCTCCTCCAGCACGGTTAGTTCCTTCCATGGCAATAGCGCGTATTTTACCCGGATTATCGTCGGGATCTGGTGCACCATTTCATCGATGGCCTGTAGGCAGCCGGTGACGCTCGCATAGGTCTGTTCATCCCGGTAAAAATCCCCGTACTGGTATCCCTCGGTCAGCCGGGAAACTTTTGTGATCTCGGTGAGGATACCGTGGAGCAAAACGAGAGTATTTCGTCCTGACATGGTTTTGTCCTCCTGTTTTTGCCTGCATTATACCGGTTTTTTCCGTACTCTCCTAGGGTGGTCTTGCTTTCACCGGTATATGGCAGGGCTGTAAGGAATGATAACGGATGTCTGCGAGAGATTGGCAGGGGGGATAGAAATACTTTCTTAGGGCAAAACGACCGGTGCCACACGGCCCGTGACAAGAGGACACCGGGCAGCCGCGCTCATCCCTTCACGACCGCCGGAAAACAAGCAGGGTGTTTCCCTGTGCACCGAGAATGTCGATCTCCGACGGTCCGGTCTGGACCATCGCAGCCTGCTCGAGGTCATGATAGTAGGTCTCTTCCTGCTGCATGATGCCAGGATCCGCCCAGGTGAGGGCGGTATGGAGCGGGTACATAATCCTCATCTGCTTCCCGTTTTCAAGATAGGCTGCGACATACTGGTTACATCCGGAAGAGCCGGTGATATTCCCGCCATTTTCAAACCGTGCCGTGATGTCCCCGTCGTTTATGACAGGGATCAGGACGCCGGTTGCATCACGGTACGACTCAAGTGTCCAGTTCGGGGTGGAGCCGGGGACAAGGGGTTGTGTCATCAGGCCAGAAAGAAAGACCAACAGCAGGATGACCGCTATCGCAATGAATGCGATCCTTGCGAACGCCTTAAACTGATCCGGGGGTGTCCCGGGCGTCCCGTTCCCATCCATCAGGGATACTCCTCCGGGGTACGCCATAACCGTTTCGCTGCCACTAACAACAAAGAACTACATGAGGCTGCAGGGGGAATGCTCCGGAAAAATGGTACACCCGCGGATCCATGCGATATGGATGAGTGCCCCTGTTTACCATTCGAAAAGAGTTTTTGAGGGTTTTAATACATGAGCCATCCAACTACGTTTATGGAATCTGCAGAAGTCAAAAAATGGGTGATCTTTTTTCTGGGGATCCTTTGTGCAATAATTATCGCCAATGCGCTCTCGAATCTGATCATGGCATACAGCGGCATGAACGGCTGGGTGAATTTTGTCGTGAGCTTCGTGTTGTATGCCGTGCTCTTCTTTGCCATCCTCTATCTCCTGGAAAAACTGCTCGGCATAGAGTTCTTCGGGTTCGGACGTACCTAGATACCGCTGCAAATCTTTTTTATAGATTTCCCTCCCGGTTCTCTCATCGTTGTTTTGAGGCAGTATCAATCGGAATCGTGGGCTGGTTTGCAAACCAGATCACCCGCTGGGCATAAGGCATCTCGATACCGGCCGCTTCGAGCGCATCCTTGATCCGCGGGAGGATTGCGATGGAAAGGGATATGTCATCCTGTGTCAGTTTCCAGTTCGAGGGAAACCATGCACGGATCATGAGAACAACGCTGTCGGCCGTAATATCGCTTACAAAGACGGCAGGTGCCGGGTTTTTGAGCACAAAGGTATAGGTTTCGAGAATTTTTTCGATAATTCCCTCTGCCTTTTTTACATCATCTTGGTACCGGATCCCAACCGAATATACATAACGCCGGGCAACGTTTGCGTGGTTGTTTGAGACCGTGGTCGAATAGATCTGGTCGTTTGGGATATGGACATAGACCCCGTCTGTCGTGCGGATGCGGACAGAGAACAGCCTGACCGAAACCACTGTTCCCGAAACCCCGCCGGTGCTGATGAAATCTCCGGTGGCAAACGGGCTCTCATATAAAAGGGCAAGGCCGGCAACCATGTTCGAGATGACTTTCTGGCTTGAGACGCCGATGATGGCAATAATTGCGACAAGGCCAATAAGGATGATAGTAACACTCAGGTCAAGGAGTCCCGGGAGGGAGATTCCAATCACAACGATGATCAGCACCGCCCGGATTATCCCGGTGAGGATGTCGAGCTGGTCTTTTTTGAGCCGGTGACTCATGCGCACCCTGATGTGGTGGCTGATAACAAGACCGAGGATATATGCTGCGATGATCCCGACAATAAAGATAAGAATCTCCCGCGGGCTGATGCTTGCAAAAATATCGTTATCCGAAGTAACGGTTGATTCGACATCGGTTGCACTCGGGACTGTCAGGTTGAAAAGGCCTAAAATGTTCATATCGTTCCTGCCTCCATGAAATATCCTTTCCTGTTTGTGATGGAAAAGCCCCGGGCAAGGTAGAGATCGATGGCCCGGTTCGGACAGTCCGCAGGTGCGGTATCTGAAAATGTTGTGTGGGCGATTAATGGTGAAAGTATTTCCATCGTGGCGGTCATGGCAACCCGGTCGCCATAGAAAAGACTCATGCTGCTGCTGTCAAAGACCGCCCGGCTGACCGTCGTGGTTTCTGTTCCGGAGTTTTTTATGTGCAGGCTCATGAGGCCTTCCCGATGCGGATCGGTGACCGGGATATCTGTATAAAGATCGCTTTCGTACCACCGCGTAATGACACCAGAGCTTGGCGAACCGTACAGAGAAAATTTCACCGGCGCCAGGGAAAAAACGTCGAGCGGATCCGTTTTCCCTCCTGATTCCAGGAACACGCCGATTTCCACGGGAAATTTTAAATAAACAGTCTGTTCCGCACCTGGTGAAATGAGCAATGAGGGGAACGAGATCTCAAGGAAATGCGTGAGCGTCTCGGGCAGGTTGACAGGTTCCACCGGGAGGATATGGATAGCCGAAAACGTGCGGCCCAGATACCGGGATTCTTTTTGGCCGGCGCAGTCCCGTTCGTATTTTATCAGGCCTGCATTGTCCGTCAGCTGGATCCTGATATTGGGATCAGCATAGGAAAAACCCATTTCGTATCGGCCGAACACGAGAAAAATTCAGTGAGGGTCTGCAATAAAGCTGACGGAATGAACGGGCGGGGAATCAGGAAAAAGATTGATCACGGAATGATTGAACAGATCCTTATTTTAGATCGGACCGGCAATCTGTGAAACTTTCGTCAGCTGTTTTTTTGGCCGGCATGAGGGTCGGGCCCGGGTCCGCCCTGCAATTGCATACGAAACTATTAACGCGAGGAAATAGAGGTAATTCTATGGATGCGAAACTATCCTGCCTCCTGAAAGGGTTGACAGGAGTGATCTTCGGTGGTCTTGCGCTGGTTGTGCCTGGGCCCGTAATCGCCTTCTTCACCGGGATATTCTGGGTGCTTCTGGTGACAGGAATTGCCTTTTGCGTATTGATCGCCATCACCTCCCATGCGGAAGAATCATTTTTCTGGTTTCTCTGTTCTGCCGGCCTTCTCGTCATCGGGATCATCGAGACAGTATTTCCGAAATCCCTCTCCCTGATTTTTGTCCTGGTCATTGCCGTACTGGCGTTTTACGCCGGGTACTCCGGGATATCGTCTGCACTGACCCGGCCGCGGTCAAACTATTATCTCGTGGCCGGCGTGATTGTGAGCAGTCTCGTTCTGCTGTGTATTTTTATCAGATTCGTGCCAGCCATGAGCTCCATCATTGTCATGACCGTGGTCGGAACGTTCTCGTTCGTCCTGGGGCTCTTTGCCATCGTCATGGGATTGACTATGAAAGAAGGGGAAGCAGCGCCCCTCCCACCGCATGTGCTTATTCTCAAAACCTGCGGGCTTCCGACAAAAACCGATGGAAGAGATATCCCGCAAACGGTTACTCCGGATCAATCTCCGGTAAAGCCGGAAGAAAAACCCCCCCAGTAACCTCGCTTTTTTCCGGAGCCCTCGATCATGCAACCGGCCTACGATATCG
>Ga0187874_10001704_pt1 | contig 18801 bp, 14 predicted proteins | sample June2016WEW_16_1_3_FD_132993 | JGI IMG/M metagenome (GOLD analysis project Ga0187874, IMG submission 132993) | Peatland microbial communities from SPRUCE experiment site at the Marcell Experimental Forest, Minnesota, USA - June2016WEW_16_150 | ecosystem: Environmental > Terrestrial > Soil >... | reverse complement strand
AGCCGACGACGATGATATTGGGATTGACGGGAGCGGCGGCTTTCCTGGCGCGCCGCCGGAAATAGCGCCGGCCGGTTTGGCCGTTTGGCCGGGCGCGTTGGTTTTTGCTTGGCATCGAGGGGCGTTCTCCGTAAAGTGCGCTGAGAAAGGCTACGGCATGAAGATTCTCTTTTCACTCACAACTCTCGCGCTGATGAGCGCTCTGTTTTTCGCTGCGCAGCCGGCGGGCGCGCAGGCGGCGCCCAAAAAGATCCTCTTCTTTTCCAAATCGTCCGGTTTTGAACATGACATGATTGCGGAGAAGGGGGGCCAGCCCAGCCCCGCGCAAGTCATCCTGGCCCGCCTGGGGAAAGAGAACCACTTCGATTTCACCTTCACCAAAGACGGCACCGTGTTCACGCCGGAAAACATCGCGAAATACGACGCCTTCTTTTTCTATACGACAGGCGACTTGACCGAGTCCGGCGCCGACCACTCTCCGCCCATGTCCAAAGAGGGCAAAGCCGCCTTCCTGGAGGCGATCCGCAACGGCAAGGGGTTCATCGGCGCGCACTCGGCGACGGACACATTCCATTCGCCCGGCAACAAGGAATTCGGACCGGCCCGGCTGGTGCAGGACGGGGAAAACGCGGATCCTTACATAAAGATGATCGGCGCCGAATTCATCATGCACGGCTCGCAACAGCGCGCCCGCCAGATTTGCGTGGACACGAACTTTCCGGGCCTGAGCGGCTTTCCGGAGGATTTCGGGCCGCTGGAGGAATGGTACACGTTCAAGGACTTTTCCCCCGCGCTCCACGTGCTGCTGGTGCAGGACACCTCGACCATGGACAAGTCCTCCGGCGGCAACAAGGCCTTTTACAGCCGGCCCAATTTTCCCTCCACCTGGGCGCAGCTTTACGGCAAGGGACGGGTGTTTTACACCAGCATGGGCCACCGGGCCGATATCTGGGCCAACCCCGTCTTCCAAAAGGTTTTGATCGGCGGCATCAATTGGGCGGTGGGCAACGTGCAGGCCGACGTCACTCCCAACATCGACAAAGTCACCCCCGAGGCCAACGTTCTCCCGCCAAAATAGCGGAGAGCCGGCGACCGGTTCCTTCAACGCCGGCGCGCCCACGGCTGGGCAGGGCCGCTTTGACCGGAGGGGCTTGCCAGAATACATTGTTCCCGTCAACGACATGCAAACCACGGTTCGTGTTCTGTTGGTGGATGACGAGGAAAGCTCGTTTTTGCTCCTGCGCCGCTTGCTGGACAAGGTGCCGGGCAAGACATTTGCCACCGAATGGGCGCCCAGCTACGAGGCCGGCCTGTCGGCGTTGAAGGAAAACCGGCACGATGTCTGTTTGCTCGACTTTCGCCTGGGCGCCCGCACGGGACTGGAATTGCTGCGCGAAGCCATCGCCCACGGCGTCCGGACGCCGATCTTGATTCTGACGAGGCACGACGCTCCGCACGTGGACCTGGAGGCGGCGCAGTTGGGTGCGGCGGACTTCCTGCTCAAGGACCAATTGGAGCCGGTCATGCTGGAGCGGGTGATCCGTTATTCGATGCAACAGGCCGCCACGCTCGCCGCGCTGCAAAAAAGCCACGAACGCTTTCGCCTGCTCTTCGAGCGCAGCATGGACGCCATCCTCATCTCCGATAACCGGGGCCATTTCGTCGAAGTCAACGGCGCCGCCTGCCGGCTGCTGGGATTGAGCCGGGAAGAGTTGTTGGAATGGAAGGGGAGCAGCGTCCTGGCCAAAACGCTGCATCCGGACACTCCCCGGCGGCCCGAACGGCTGGGCGAAATGGCCTTCAACAAGCCCAACGGCGAAAGCTGCTTCATCGAATTCGCCTCCACCCGACTGGCGCCGGACCTGAATTTGAGCATCCTGCGCGATGTGACGGAGCGGCGCAATCTGGAGCGGGAAATCCAGGAAATCAGCGAACGCGAACAGCGGCGGCTGGGGCAGGATTTGCACGATGGCTTGGGCCAATCCATGACCGGCATCGCCTTTTTGGCCAAAGTCTTGCAGCACAAACTTGAGGCCAGGGGCTTGGAGGAAGCCCGGTCCGCCGGCAGTATTGCTGCGCTCATCGACCAGGCCCTGGCCCAGACCCGCCGCCTTTCGCGCGGCCTCTGCCCCGTCGTCCTCGACGCCAATGACATCGAGGCGGCGCTGGAGCAATTGGCGGAGAATCTTCGCACCTTGTTCGCCGTGGCGTGCGAGCTGGAATGCGATCCGGAGATCAAAATTGCCGACAACGCCGTGGCCGTGCATCTTTACCGCATCGCCCAGGAAGCCGCGACCAACGCCATCAAGCACGGCGCGGCCAAGACCGTTTTCCTGAGCCTGACGGTGAAAAAATCGCGCCTGATTTTGAAGATCAAGGACGACGGCGCCGGCTTTCGGTCCACGGGGCCGAAAGGCAAGGGGATGGGATTGCGCGTCATGCGTCATCGGTGCCGGATGATTGGGGCGACGCTCACTATCCGGGCGCCGAAGGAGGGCGGCGTCACCGTCATCTGTTCGCTGCCAAAAGTCGATGCCCTGCAAAAGGGTTCCTCGACGATTCCAGTGGAATGAACAGCAACGTTTGGAGGGTCGTGATTGGTTTTGCCAATCCCAACGGGATTGAATCTTTCAGCCCAGGGTTGCGAGGCACGAGCTACCCTGGGTAAGATCAGAGAAGAATCACAACCCTGCAAGGGGTTGACTCTGTTTCCTAAGCCTTTGATATTCAACCCTTTCAGGGTTGTGTCACTCGCATGCAACTACCCAGGGTAGGCCTCTCGGAATCGGCCAACCCTGGGCTGAGTGATTGAATCCCTTCGGGATTGTAGAACGGTTATTGGCTGCGATTGGATGGACGCACCATTTCCATTCCACTGAAAACGTCGAGGAACCTGCAAAAGCCCGGAGACTCCGGACCAACGACGCCGGCCTGAAGCCCGGAGACTTCGAACCTCGAATTCTTCTACCCGCCAGACTTGGGTCGTTTCAAGCTTGCTCGGCCTGGACAGCTTTGCTGCCAGGGGTCGGGCCGCGTGTAAACGCTGGTCTTTTGTTTGGGTTTTACGGCGGCGGCGTTGCCGATGGCCTCCACTTGTTATGCCAGTAGAGACTCCAAAGGGAGTTCAACTTCACCATTTGGGCATGGCCATCGTCAAAACCGACGTTGATTGCTGCTGAGTTTGGCAGCAGAGAAGGAAACGGGAGAGGCGAGCCTCGAACGAAAGAACTCGCCGTTTTCCCCCCATGCCGCCAAATCGTGCAGCGCGGCATTCCCAGTATATTCTGGGCTGCTCCTTTTGAAAGATCGGACGCGGGAGCGTCGCCCTCCAGCGGCCACTCGTTCCAAACCACCGCGTCGTTAAAGAATGGCGTCTGTGCCGGTCTTTGAACTGACGTTGGCTTATTAAAAACGAATTGGGGATTGTTAACGACAACCGTGGGGGGTGAGGGCACCCATGTGGAAAAACTGGTAATATTCGGGTCCCAAGAGAAAAGCCAACCATTCATGCTATAGCTGCCATTGACCGGTGCAACTGTGCCCGTCGGCCAATTGCACCATGCAAGGCTGGCGCTGCCAATTATATCCGCGTCTGGATTCTCCTGGGTCGCAATATGAGTCGCCGGACAAAGGAGAATATTACCTGCTAATCCGTAAGGGCTTAAGCTTTGAACCCAGGAATCCAAATCATTCGTCTCGACTTCAACAATAGTTTGCCCCGTCTCGTTCATGTACATCAGCCCACTAGCGGTGATTTGTTTGAGATTGCTCACGCAATTAACATCGTGCGCGTGATGTTTGGCGGTGGACAGTGCCGGCAGCAACAGAGCCGCCAGAATCGCGATGATCGCAATGACCACCAGCAACTCAATGAGCGTAAACGCTCTCCACTGACGGCTTCGATTCATTTTCAGGAACCACCCCTGTCAAACATCACCCGCCCGCCGCCGGTTGTCAACACACCTGCATCCGGGCTTATTGATGACATCAATAATTCTCCAGGGCTGCTGCGGTCCTGAGTTTCTCCCATCGAAATCCGATCTTCTTTGACCATTGACGCGGCTCGCTCCATTTGCGCCGCAAATACCCTTCTTTTTTCGCGGCGCGGACGTTAAAATGGATGGCCATGACAGAACCAGCAAGCCGACGCCAAACTTGGGCCGTGTGTCTGTTGTTGGCCGCGGCGGCGCTGGCCGCGTTCTGGCCGGCGTTGCGCTGCGGCTTCGTCGATTTCGATGACGGCGTCTATGTCACGGAAAACCCGGACATCCAGCACGGATTGACCTGGCCCAGCGTTCAATGGGCCTTCACGGCGACCCACGCCGGCTATTGGCTGCCGCTGACCTGGCTGTCGCACATGGCGGATTACCAGTGCTATGGGTTGCAGCCGGCGGGGCATCATCTGACCAGCCTGCTGTGGCATGCGGCCAACTCCGTCCTGCTCTTCCTTGTCCTGAAACGCTTGACAGGCGCTTTCTGGCGCAGCGCGTTGGTCGCCGCGTTGTTTTCCCTCCATCCTCTGCGCGTCGAGTCGGTGGCGTGGGTTTCGGAGCGCAAGGACGTGTTGAGCATGTTCTTCGGTTTGCTGACGATTTGGTGCTACGCCCGCTATGCGGAGGAGTTCAAAGCGGAGGGTTCAAAGTTCAAAGTGTTCTATGCGGCGGCGCTGGTTCTGTTCGCGCTCGGGCTGATGGCCAAGCCGATGCTGGTGACGCTGCCGTTTGTTTTGTTGCTGCTCGATTATTGGCCGCTGCGCCGGTTCCAATTTGACGCGCCCTTTTCCTGGCGGCTGCTGCGCGAAAAAATTCCGTTCCTGGTTTTGGCATTCGGCTTCAGCGTCATCACGTTCCTGGCGCAGAACAGCTCGGGCGCGGTCAAATCGCTCTCCCGGTACTCGCTGGGCCAGCGCCTGGCCAATGTGCCTGTTTCCTACGTGCGCTACCTGGGCAAGATTTTTTGGCCGGAAAACCTCGTCGCTTTCTATCCGCAGCAGCGCTGGCACTGGTGGGAAGTCGCCGCCACGACGGGCCTGCTGGCGTTGGCCAGCGGATGGGCGCTCTGGCAGTGGCGCAGGCGGCCGTACCTGGCCGTGGGCTGGTTCTGGTTTTTGGGCACGATGGTTCCCACCATTGGCGTGGTGCAATCCGGGGATCAGGCGATGGCCGACCGCTTCAGCTACTTTCCGTGCGTGGGGCTGTTGATCATGGTGGTCTGGGGGATGCACGAGCTGGCCGCGCGGCGTCCGTTTTTCTTGAACGGCCTGATCTTGGGAAGCGGGCTGGCGGTGATGGCCTGCGCCGTGTTGACCTCGCGGCAAATCCGCTACTGGAAAGACAGCACCGTCCTGTTCTCGCGCGCGGTCGATGCGACGGGCCGCAACTATCTTGCCAGTTACAGCCTGGGCTGCATCGCGCTCGCGGAGGGCAATTACCCGAAGGCGGTCGAATACTTTGAAGATTCGTTGTATGCCGAAAGCGGTGACGTTACCTGGGCCAATCCCGCGCCGGCCCACAACAATCTTGGCTACGCCCTGCTGCGCGAAGGCCACGTTGCCCAGGCGGTGGAGCATTTTGAAAAGGCCCTCGTCAGCAAACCCGCCTACCCGGAGGCCTACTACAACCTGGGCTGCGCCTTTCTCACCAATCGCCAGCCCGACGTCGCGATCGATGCCTTCCAACACGGTCTGGCCATCGACCCCAATGTGGCGGACATCAACTACAGCCTCGGCGAAACCCTGCTTGAGCAGGGCCGGCCGTCCGAGGCGACGCCTTATTTGGAAAAGGCGCTGCAAATCCGGCCCGCCTTCGCCCGCGCCCATTATCAGTTGGCCAATGCCCTTGTTCGACAGGCCCGTCTGACGGAAGCGATGGCGCATTATCGCCGCGCCCGCGAACTGGCGCTGGCGCGGGGCGACCGCGTTCTGGCGGCCGCCGCGGAAGGGCCGCTGCGTCAATACCAAAGCGACGCCCACCCGCGCCCCCCTGATGGCGCTCGGGGCAAATAAGCGAAAGACGCCCCCCGCCGGCCGCGCCCGTCAAATGGCCTTCTGTTTTTGGGGCGGGGACGTTAGGATGGACGGCCATGACAGAACGAGGAAGCCGGCGCCAGACATGGGCCGTGTGTCTGTTGTTGACCGCGGCGGTGCTGGCGGTGTACGGGCCGGCGTTGCACTGCGGCTTTATTGAATTCGACGATACCGACTATGTCACGCACAACGGGCACATCCAGCACGGGTTGAATTGGGCCGCCATCCAGTGGGCGTTCACCACGGACCATTGCGCCAATTGGCATCCCTTGACCTGGCTGTCGCACTTGGTTGACTTCCAGCTCTACGGCTTGAACCCGGCGGGGCACCATGCGACCAGCGTGCTCTTTCATCTGGCCAACTCGCTCCTCCTTTTCCTGCTCTTGCGCCGCCTGACGGGCGCGGTGTGGCGCAGCGCGTTTGTGGCCGGCGTGTTTGCGCTGCATCCGTTGCGGCTGGAATCGGTGGTGTGGGTTTCGGAGCGCAAGGACGTGTTGAGCACTTTTTTCGGCTTCCTGGCGGTGTGGGCCTATGTCCGCTATGTGGAGGAGTTTAAAGTTCGATCCTCCTTCGCCAAGGCTACGGAGGACAAGGGTTCAAAATTCAAACTGTTCTATGCGGCGGCGCTGGTTCTGTTCGCGCTCGGACTGATGGCCAAGCCGATGCTGGTGACGCTGCCGTTTGTGCTTTTGTTGCTCGATTACTGGCCGCTGGACCGTTTCCGGCTGGGCTGGCGGCTGGTCCTGGAGAAGGTTCCATTCTTTCTTTTGGCGCTCGGCTCGAGCGTGGTGACGTTCCTGGTGCAACACCACGAGGGCGCTATGGCCACGCTGGCCCGGTTCTCTGTGGGCACGCGCCTGGCCAATGTCCCGGTGGCTTATGTGCGCTATTTGTTCAAAAACGCATGGCCGTCGAACCTGGCGCTGTTCTATCCGCATGAGCGTTGGGGGGCATTGGAAGTGGCCGGCGCGGTGGGCCTGCTGGGAGCGATCACCGGCTGGGTGGTGTGGCGGCGGCGGGCGCAACCGTATCTGGCGGTGGGATGGTTTTGGTTTTTGGGCATGTTGTTTCCCACCATCGGCCTGGTGCAGGTCGGCGAGATTTCCATGGCCGACCGATACAGCTATCTGCCGAGCGTGGGCCTCTGGATCATGGTGGCATGGGGCCTCAATGAGTGGGCCGGCTCGAACTGGATTCTTCGGCGGGGCGCGGCGGGGGCGGGCGGACTGGCTCTGCTGGCTTTGGCGGCGTCGGCCTCGGCGCAAATCCGCTACTGGCACGACACCGCCGCGATCTTCTCCCACGTGCTTGAGGTGACGGGCGAGAACTACATTGCGTATTACAACATGGGTTGCGCGGTGATGGAGAGCGGCGATTATCCCAAGGCCATCGAGTGTTTTGAGGGAGCGTTGTCCGCCGAGAATGCGGGCGCTTTCTGGATGGACCCGGCACAGGCCCACAACAATCTCGGTTACGCCCTCTTGCACGAGGGCCGTATCGCGCAGGCGGTGGCGCATTTTGAAAAAGCCCTTGTGACCAAACCCGCTTTTCCGGAGGCGTATTACAACCTGGGCCGCGCTTTCGTGGCCAATCACCAACCGGAGGTGGCGCTGGATTGTTTCCAGCGGGCCATGGCCCTCAACCCCAATGTGCCGGAAATCCACTACACCCTGGCCGAAACGTTCCGCCAACTCGGCCGGCGCGCGGAAGCCATCGAGCAGTATCGGCGCGCGCTGGAGTTGCGCCCCGGCTGGAGTGACGCGGCCAGCCAGCTCGCCGCCTTGGAAGGGGGCAAACCTTGAACTCTTCCTCCCGCCAGGCTTGGGTCATTTCATGCTTGCTCGGCCTCGCGGTGCTGGCCGTGTATTGGCCGGCGCTGGGTTGCGGCTTTCTTTATTACGACGATCCGGACTACGTGGCCTTGAACACCCACGTCCAGCAGGGATTCGATTGGCCGGGCATCCGGTGGGCTTTCACGACCGGCTACGCCAGCAACTGGCATCCGGTCACCTGGCTGTCGCATATCCTGGATTTTCAGCTTTATGGCTCCCACCCGGCTGGACATCACTTGACCAGCGTGCTGCTGCACGCGGCCAACTCGGTGTTGCTGTTCCTTCTCTTGCGCCGCCTGACGGGCGCGCCCTGGCGCAGCGCGTTTGTGGCCGCGCTCTTTGCCCTGCATCCGCTGCGCGTCGAGTCGGTGGCGTGGGTGTCGGAGCGCAAGGATGTGTTGAGCGCGTTCTTCGGTTTGCTGGCGGTGTGGGCGTATGTCCGTTATGTGGAGGAGTTCAAAGCACAGACTTCAAAGTTCAAACTGTTCTATGCGGCGGCGCTGGTTCTGTTCGCGCTGGGGCTGATGGCCAAGCCGATCTTGGTGACGCTGCCGTTTGTGCTCTTGTTGCTCGATTACTGGCCGCTGGGGCGTTTCCCCCTGGGCCGGCGGCTGATTTTGGAGAAGGTTCCATTCATGGTATTGACTATCGGCTCCTGCGTCGTCACGTATCTTGTCCAGCAGCGCGGCGGCGCGGTGTTGTCCCTGGCCAAACTCCCGCTGGCCGCCCGCCTGGAGAATATGCCCGTCGCCTATGCGCGCTACCTGGGAAAGACTTTTTGGCCCGGCGGCCTGGCGGTGTTCTATCCCTTTCCGCAACATTGGCCTGTCCTGGAAGTGGCGGGCGCCACCGTCTTGCTCCTGCTGGTCACCGCTGGCGTTGTTTGGCAGGGGCGGCATCGCCCTTTCCTGCCGGTGGGTTGGTTCTGGTTCCTGGGGATGCTCGTCCCGGTCATCGGGCTGGTGCAGGTCGGGGAACAATCGTGCGCGGACCGGAACACCTACCTTGCCCTCATCGGAGTCTTGATCATGGTCAGTTGGGGCATGGGCGATCTGGCCCGCCGCCCCGGCCAGCGCGTCGCGGCCGTGTGCGCCGGCGGATTGGCCGTGATGGCGTGCGCCGCGCTGACGCCGCGGCAAGTGCGCTATTGGAAAACGACCGAGACGCTTTTCTCTCACGCGCTGGCGGTCACGTCGAATAATTACCTTGCCCACTACAACCTTGGCTGCGCCTTGACGTACGAGGGGAACCTTCCCGCCGCCCTCCAATGCTTTGAAGAGGCGGTGCGGGAAAATCCGCGCTATTGGCTGGCTGAAAATGACCTCGGCTTCCTCCTCTTGCAGCAAGGCCGGACGGCGGAAGCCATCGGGCATTTCCAGCAGGTGATTGCCAGCCAGCCTCTCTTCGCCAAGGCCCACTTCAATCTCGGACGCGCGTTCCTGACAAATCAGCAGCCGGACGACGCTTTGCGTTGCTTGAGGAGAGCCGTCGCGCTGGACCCGAAGGAGGCGGACTTTGGCTTTTCTCTTGGCGAAGCGTTGCTGGATCGCGGGCAGGCGGGCGAGGCGCAAGGCTGTTTCGAAAAAGCGTTGGAGGCCCGGCCCGATTTCGCCGAGGCACAGTACAAACTGGCCAACACGCTGGTGCAACTGGGCCGCCCCGCCGAGGCGGTCGCGCATTACTGGCGGGCGCTGAGATTGCGCCCCGTCTTCGCCCCGGCGGCCAGCCATCTGGCCTGGCTGCTGGCCACCGCGCCCGACCCTGCCCTCCGGGACGGGCCGAAGGCGGTCGAGTTGGCGCGCGAAGCCAATGAGGACACGCACGGCAAAAGCCCGTTGATCCTGGGCGCCCTCGCCGCCGCCTGCGCGGAAGCGGGAAGATTCCCGGAAGCGATCGCGGCCGCCCAGCAAGCCCGCGGATTGGCCCTGGCGCAGACCAATCGCGCGCTGGCCGACGACTTGGAAGCGCAGTTGCGTCAATACCAGGACGGCGTCCCCTTCCGCGCCGCGCCCGGCCAGCCCGGAGACTTCGAACCGTGAACTCTTCCACCCGCCAGGCCTGGGTCATTTCCTGCCTGCTCGGCCTCGCGGTCCTGGCCGCGTTTTGGCCGGCTTTTGGCTGCGGGTTTGTCAACTATGACGATCCGTTTTATGTCACGGGCAATTGGCACGTCCGGGGCGGTTTGAACTGGCCCGGCGTCCGGTGGGCTTTGACGGCGACCGACGGGGCCAATTGGAATCCGGTGACCTTTATGTCGCATAGCCTGGATTGCCAGCTTTACGGGCTGAACCCGGCGGGACATCACTTGACCAGCGTGCTGCTGCATCTGGCCAACTCGGCGCTGCTGTGGCTGCTGCTGCGCCGGATGACGGGCGCGCCCTGGCGCAGCGCGCTGGCCGCCGCCTTGTTCGCGCTCCATCCGTTGCGGGTGGAATCGGTGGTCTGGATTTCGGAGCGAAAGGATGTGTTGAGCGCGTTCTTCGGCTTGCTGACGGCGTGGGCTTACGTCCGCTATGCGGAGAATTTCAAATCTCAAATTTCGAATTTCAAGTTCTATTACGCCGCCGCGCTGGTTCTGTTCGCGGTCGGACTGATGGCCAAGCCGATGCTGGTGACGTTGCCGTTTGTTTTCCTTTTGCTTGACTACTGGCCGCTGGACCGTTTCCGGCTGGGCTGGCGGCTCGTCCTGGAAAAGGTTCCATTCTTTCGCTTGGCGATTGGCTCGAGCGTGGTGACGTTCCTGGTGCAGGAACGGACCGGCGCGATGGCGTCGCTGGCGCGCTTCCCGCTGGGGGAGCGGCTGGGCAATGTCCCCCTGGCCTACGCGGGCTACTTGTCGAAGGATTTTTGGCCGGCGGAATTGGCGTCGTTCTATCCGCATGAGCCGCTCCGCGCCGGTCCGGTCGTCGGCGCGCCTTTGCTGCTGGGGGCGGTGACGGCCCTGGCGGTTTGGCGGGGGCGGTCGCGGCCGTATCTGGCGGTAGGCTGGTTTTGGTTTTTGGGGATGCTGGTGCCGACCATCGGTTTGGTGCAGGTCGGCGCGCAGTTGATGGCCGACCGATACACCTACCTGCCGTGCGTCGGCCTCTGGATCATGGTGGCGTGGGGGATGCATGACTTGGCGGCGTGGCGGCCCGCTCTGCGCGAGTCGATGATCCTGGCCGGCGCGGCGGCGGTCGCGGTTTGCGTTGTCCTGACTTCGCGGCACGCGGAGATTTACCGGGACAGCGGGACGTTGTGGGAGGCCACTTTGCGCGTTTGCCCGGAAAGCCTGATAGCCCATAATGACCTGAGCAAATGGCTGATCGAAAAGGGGCGCTTGAACGAAGCGCGCGCTCACTGCCGTCAAGCCCTCGCCCTTCGGCCTGATGATCCCGAGGCCGAACTGAACCTGGCCGAGATTTGCCTGCGGGAAGGGAACGCCGACGAGGCCGTGGCGCAATGTCTGAAATCCATCGCGGCCCAACCCCGCAGCGAGGAGTCTTACGACGCGCTGGCGCGGGCTTATTTGAAAAAGGGCCGGATGGACCAGGCGATTGCGGCGTTTGAAAAGGCGCTGGAAATCAAGCCGGATTTTCCCCAGGCGTGGTGCAATCTGGGCTTCGCCTTGCTCCAACAGCGGCGCCTGCCCGAAGCCGTCCGCGCCTACCAGAAGAGCCTGGAGTTGAACCCCGACTACGCCCTGGCCCAGAACGACCTGGGCGGCATCCTGCGGCAAATGGGGCGGACGGACGAGGCGATGGAACATTTCCGCCGCGCGATGGAGTTGGAGCCGGATTTTGGCGAGGCGCATTACAACGCCGCCGAAATCCTGCTTCAGCAAGGCCGCACCAACGAGGCCCTGGCCGAATACCAGAAGGCGCTCGCCAGCCTGCCGGACTTGGCGCCGGCGAAATCGAGGGTGGCCGAGATTTTGCGGCGCCAGGGAGGCAACGGCGGCCGCTGAACCGCTTCGAATGAAGGAAGAAGGCAGAAGGATGAAGGAAGAAGTGCGATCTGGTTCATTGCAGGAATCGGCACGATTCGGCACGATTGGCCATGCGGCGGTCGTGAATCGCGAGCGACTCCGAGTTTCGGCTTTGGCGTATGGTTCATCAATCGTGTTGAGATTTTTCTTTTTTTGGCACGATTCAGCACGATTCAGCACGATTCAGCACGATTCAGCACGATTCGGCACGATTCGGCACGATTTGGCACGATTCGGCACGATTCAGCACGATTCAGCACGATTCGGCACGATTCGGCACGATTCGGCACGATTCAGGACGATTCAGCACGATTCAGCACGATTCAGGACGATTCAGCACGATTGGCCATGCGGCGGTCGTGAATGACGGCATTGCCGGCGGCCTGGGTCCGTCCTGCGGCGAGGGACAGGAGGTTGCCCGGCGGCCGCACTTTATGTCAAAGAGCAAGCTCTCGCACGGCGCGAATATGACACAGGTTGGTGATTTTGCAAGGTTATTTGGCTGAGAATTCAGGGGCGGGAGTGATCGCCACAAAAGAGCATCCGCCGTTGCCAAGGCGGCTATTCGACGGCAGGATTTGACTTCTTAAATCCCTGAACTCCTGTATCTTTGCAACAAGTGACTTGTTCATCAAGGCGGAATATGTCGCTTTCGGCTGGAGGAGCAGATAATCAAGTCCGGCATGCAACTTTACCAGCTTGTTCGAACTCATTGAGTCGGAGAAAGTTGCTTGGATAAGGGTAATCGTGGCTTGGTTTTCTGTGCTGCTGTCGTCAATGTGAAGTGCGTCAATCTGATAATCCCCAGCCCCGTCAATCAGGTCTTCGGGTTCGAGATCGTCGTACCCTTTGCCAGTCACGAGGTAGAAAACCAGCCTCAAAAAAGCCTCGTGTTTGTTGGCTCCATAATTTTTTGATAGCTTATTTACGCGGTCGTCAATTGTGCTCTGATAAAGTTTGATCGACATACGCGCATTGTATCGGACTCTGCGGAAATTGAAAAGCACAAATGATTTCAGCCGGTAGTCTCGTGCTGTACAAGAGCCGAGACTCGATTAAGCCCCCTGGGGGAGGTGCTCCGGCAGGGGGTTGGGGTTCGGGGCTGCCGCCCTATGTCACGCATTTGCAAGGAAAACCCCCGCCTTGCGGCGGGGCCTTTCCTTGCGACTTTATTTGGCTTCCGCGGGGAAGCTGCCCTTGCGGCGGCTTTTCCCGTCTCGGATGACCTGCGTGCCTTTTTGGACCGCTTTGATGCCATTCCGGAAGCTTTCGATGTTTTTCTCGGAAATCCACCGAATGATGGCTTCCTCGCCTTTGGCGCCGTTGAGCTTTGCTTTTAGGCCAGGGCAAACACATCCATCGGCACTGTCTTGAGGGGGGCGGCCTGCGCCAGCCGCCGGGTGGCCCAGATGCGGAACTGGGTGCCTCGCAGGGATTTGACCCGGTAGCCCACGGAAATAATGACGTCCAGGTTATAAAACCGAGTCTGGTATTTCTTACCGTCAGCGGCAGGTGTTAAGAATTCCTTAACAACTGAACCCGGGTGCAACTCGTTTTGGCTGACAACATTGCGAATATGCATGGAGACGTTTGGAATGGAGGTCTGAAACAACTCCTTGATCTTGATTTCCTCCGGCGTCAGGCCGGCGCCAAGGCGCGGGCGTGTGTGATTTCACGTTTTCTGACCGGCCGGACCTGAGCGGCTTCCACTGTCACCACAGCCGCTGTCTTGCCGTCCAGCGTGGTGAACTCGACTTCGTAAGCCAAGCCATCCCGATAGACATGCACTACCGTGCCGACGTCTCCGGCCTCCAAGGCCTCCGAGGGCACGGCGGTCTTCAACACCACTCGTTCGTGTTCTTTCATCATGATTGAGTTCCGACAAAAACAGTTGCTTGAGAGGTTGAATCCCCCGCAACCCCTTCAGCAAGCCCCAAATCCTAAGGAATTGTTTTTGAACCGTGAAATACACAGTGCGGCCAGCCGCAACCAAAAAAAAGACGGACAGGATGAACAGGATGAACAGGATGAACAGGATTAAGAACAGATTCAGGAAAGAGAATTCCGCTCTTCATCCTGTGCATCTTGTTCATCCTGTCAAAACTCTTTTCTCTGTGCTTTCAGCCTCTGCCGGACAAAATCTTGTTGGAATTGCATGATTCTCCACTATTGCAGTGCGGAATACGCGAAAGGGGACTCTTTTTCGTGTGTTTTGCGTATTTCGCGGTTAAAAAAGTCTTCTTGGGCGAGGATTCGGGGAGGTGATTCATTTTGAATCTTGAAGTTTGGGCGGTTGGCCCGAAAGCTTTCGGGGTTGCAATCTTTGAACTCGCTACGCATATCGCTGTGGATCGGGACGCGCCGGACCTGGCTTCTTGGTCTGCTGCTGGCCGCGGCCGTCGTCCTGGCTTATCAGCCGGCCTGGCACGCTGGGTTCATCTGGGATGATGATGTTTATGTCACCAATAATAAATTGCTCACCGCGCCCGACGGGTTGGAACGCATCTGGTTTTCGCTCGATTCGCCTTCGCAGTATTTCCCGCTGGTTTATACGGTCTTGCGGGTGGAACGCGGGCTGTGGGGACTGGACCCGGCCGGGTATCATTGGGTCAACATTCTGCTGCACGCGGCCAATGCGCTCCTGCTCTGGCGATTGCTCCGGCGCCTGGGCGTCCCGGCATCGTGGCTGGCGGCGGCGCTGTTTGCGCTGCATCCGGTGGAGGTCGAATCGGTCGCGTGGGTGACGGAATTGAAAAACGTGCTGTCGTTGTTTTTCTGTCTGCTGGCGGCGCGGGCGTGGGTGGAATTTGTCGAGGAACGCCGCGGCCGCTGGTGGTGGTATGGGGCGGCGCTGGCCGGTCAGGCGCTGGCGCTGGCGGCGAAAACGACCGCCTGCACGCTGCCGGCGGCGCTGTGGCTGATGCTGTGGCTGCAACGAAAACCGATCCGCCTTGCGCGCCTGCTGCAACTGGCGCCGTTCCTGGCGCTGGGGGTGTCGATGGGATGGGTGAGCGTGTGGTGGGAACGATACCACCAATTCACCGCCGGGCCGGCCTTCGCCATCGGTCTGGCCGGGCGCGTGCTCATCGCCAGCCGGGCGGTTTGGTTTTACGCGGGCAAACTGCTTTGGCCGGCAAACTTGTCGTTCAGTTACGCGCCGTGGCACATCAATCCCGGCGACCCGCTGGCGTGGGTCTGGCTGGCGGGCGGACTGGCGGCAGCGGGTGCGATTTTCGCTCTGCGCAAGAGCGCCGGGCGGGGTCCGGAAACGGCCGCGCTTTATTTCGTGGCGACGCTTTCCCCGTTGCTCGGCTTTGTCATGGAATACACGTTTCGTTACACGTTCGTGGCCGACCATTACCAATACGCGGCCAGCATCGGGCCGCTGGCCTTGGCGGCGGCGGGGCTGGAGACACTTTTTTCGCGCTTTGATCCACCCAGGCCCGCGCTCCGCGCCGCGACTTACGCCGCGCTGCTGGCGTTTCTTGGCCTGTTGACCTGGCGTCAATGCGGGAATTATTCCGACAGCCGAACGCTCTGGCAGGCCACATTGCGGAGCGATCCGGATTCATTCATTGCCCGCAACAACCTGAGCGCAATCCTTCTGCAACAAGGACAAATCGACGAGGCCCTTCGCCTATCGCGCGAAGCCGTCGCCATCGAACCGGACGATCCTGTCGGGGAGGTCAATCTGGGCTACGCGCTGCTGCAAAAGGGCCAGTTCGACGAAGCCATCGCTCATTGCCGGCGGTCGCTGGCATTGCAGCCCAACGGGCCGGATGCCTTCTACGACATCGGCCAGGCTTATTTGAAAAAGGGCGAAATGACCGCGGCCATCACCAATTTCCAAATGGCGCTGCGATTGAAGCCGGACTTCCCCGGAGCGTGCTGCAATCTGGGGTACGCGTTGCTGAAAAGCGGCCGGACGCCCGAGGCGGTCGCCAATTACGAAAGAGCGATCGCCCTGGACCCCGGTTACGCGCTGGCCCGCAACGACCTGGGCAACATTCTGCTGCGGGAGGGAGAAACCAACCGGGCGCTGGCCCAGTTCCAGCGCGCCGCCGACCTGGAGCCGGCCTTTGCCGAAGCCCATTACAACCTCGGCGGCGTCCTGCTCGATCTGGGCCGGCTGGACGAGGCGCTGAGTCAATATGAAAAAGTGGCGGCGCTGCGCCCGCAACTGGGCGAAGCGCATTTTATGATGGGCCAACTGGCCGCGGCTTACGCCCGCGCCGGCCGCGCCGCCCAGGCCGCGGTCACCGCCCGGCGCGCGCTGCAATTGGCCCAGGCCGCCCACGAAACGGCCCTGGCGGCGCGGTTGGCGGCGGACCTTCAAACCTACCAACAGGCCGCGCCCGGAAATTAGCAGACTCCAATGAAAACACGCTTGCGCAAAACCCCGCCGTCCAAGTTCACCGTGATGAACGAGCGCCTTTTCCGCTACCTCTGCCGGTGGCGCAGCGGCCCGCGCGACGCGGTGCTGGAGGCGTTGCGGGCGGAAACGGCGGCCTTGGGCGGGATCGCGGTCATGCAAATCGGGCCGGACCAGGGGACGCTGATGACATTGCTGGCGGGGGCCATCGGCGCGCGGACGGCCATCGAGATCGGGACGTTCACCGGTTACAGTTCGATTTGCATCGCGCGCGCCTTGCCGCCCGACGGCCGGCTGCTGTGCCTGGACGCCAGCGCGGAATGGACGGCCATTGCCCGGCGGTATTGGGCGCGGGCAAAACTGGAAGGGAAGATCGAACTGCGCCTCGGGCCGGCGCTGGAAACATTGCGGAACCTGGAGCCGGGGCGCCGTTTTGATTTCGCCTTCATTGACGCGCACAAGGCGGAGTATGACGCCTACTACGAATTGGTTCTGCCGCGCATGAGGGCCAACGGACTGATCCTGTTCGACAACATGCTCTGGCGCGGGCGGCTGGGCGGCCAACGACCGATCCAGGATGCCAAAGGCCGCGCCATCGACCGGCTGAATCGCAAGTTGGCGCGCGACAAAAGGGTGGAATCGGTGTTGCTTTCCATTGGCGACGGCGTGCGGATTTGCCGGGTGTTGGGGAAGTGAAAGAACTTGGCACCGCGCGGGCGCGGACTACACTAGCCAGCCCGCGACGCGACGCTATCAAGATGAAACGAAAAACTGCCATGATTGGATGGTGCCTCGGCACGGCGCTGTTGCTGGCCGCCTGCGCCGCACAACCGCGGCTGTCCGGGACAATCCGGGGCAGCACTTACACCTCGGCGCGGGGGGAATTTTCCGTGGGGTTCCCGGTCAGCGCCGAAGTGGGAGGGCGCATCGCGAGCGACACAGCGGAGAGCGTGACGTTCCGTGACAATTGGGGAAGCCGCATCACCTATTCGTCGGTCGTGTTTACGGCGCAAAGTTCGATGATGTCGATGCTCGAAGGCCAGGGACGCGAGAAGGCGCTGGACGAATTCGTCCGGCGCCAATTCGGGGACGTGGGCAAGATTCATTACCACGCGCCGGCAAGGGAAGGAACGGTTTCGTTTATTTATCTGAGGCCGGTTGGGCCGAAGACCGGGGTGGCGGCGTTCATTCAGGGCCGGCGGATTTATGTGGTCGAAACCGACCTGCTGCCCGGGGTGCAAATGCTGGCGCAAGGGGACGAGCGGTCGCAAAGCGAGCGGGAGGAATGGCTGGAAAACCGGGCGGTGGAACTGGCGCAATCCATCGAAGTCAAGTAAAGTGCGACGCATGACCTGGCGCATGGCCACCAAGCAGGATTGCCGGCTTTTGGCGGAGTTGAACCACCAATTGATCGCCGATGAGGGGCACCGCAACCCGATGAGCGTGGCGCAATTGGAAACGCGCCTGCGTCACTGGCTGGAGGAGGGTTACGAGGCGGTGCTCTTCGAGAAGGACGGCGAAACGGCGGCCTACGCGCTCTATCGCGCCCAGCCCGAGGAGGTCTATCTGCGGCATTTTTTCGTGGCGCGGAACCGGCGGCGGCAGGGGATAGGGCGGGAGGCGATGGGGTTGTTGCGGGGCCACATCTGGCCGGCAACCCAGCGGCTGGCGGTGTCGGTGCTGGTCGAAAACCAGGCGGCGATCCGATTTTGGCGGGCCATGGGCTACAAGGATTACTGTCTGACAATGGAGATACTGCCCTGTGGCGAAGTTCCCGCCTACGACCAGTGAGGCCGTTGGGGGGTGGAAATGGGAAAGTGTCTGGGCGTGAAACTCAGCAACAAATTGTCGGGAATCTTTACGGTTTTACACAAAGCCGAGCAATGAATTGATGATCTACCGCCTTTGAATCAAGGCAGAGCAACAAGGGCGGGAAATACCAGACTTCGGCCGGCGCCGGGCGCTGGCGGACTATTTCCTTCCCGATGGCGCTCCAAAGTGGAAGCCACCCTCATCCTCGTAACCCAAGGGGGCACCTTTGCGGAGGGAAGCCCGGATTTTCGCCAGGAAGCAGCCCACCACTATCCCCCCTAGCACCACAACTGTGATACTGATTTTGCTCATGGTAATTTACTCTAGCATAAACAGTGCCAAAATGATGGAAAACCCTTCGCAGGGTGCCAAAGGCATCCCCGCTGTTTTCCATTGTTGCCTGGGGAGCAAGGTCAGGCTGGCTTTCCGGGGTCCGTTCCGATTGCGGACCGAAAACCATGCCGCAGCCTTGCGCGTCTCATCTGACTGAATCGCAGTCACGCGGTCGAGAATAGCGATCGGATCGAGAGAACGTTCACCGTCTTTTGGCAATTTCTTGCCTTAAATTGCAGAAATTTTATGGAAAATTGGCCATTGAACTCCGGAGGGCCGCCCGCCGAAAGGGACCCCTGATCCTCGCGTAACGAAAGGACGGCTGCGGATCGGGAGCACACGCGCCCTTATAGGTCTTCCAAAGTTATTCATCGGCGGCAAGGTGAGCGCAGCGAATTTAGCACCGCAGCCGACGGTGAATAACTTTGCCGCGGCGGCAAAAATGACCTGTGAAAAACTT
>Ga0187874_10001702_pt1 | contig 18821 bp, 14 predicted proteins | sample June2016WEW_16_1_3_FD_132993 | JGI IMG/M metagenome (GOLD analysis project Ga0187874, IMG submission 132993) | Peatland microbial communities from SPRUCE experiment site at the Marcell Experimental Forest, Minnesota, USA - June2016WEW_16_150 | ecosystem: Environmental > Terrestrial > Soil >... | reverse complement strand
GAGAAGCAAATTACTCATTTACTATCTGTTGCACACACTGGTCAAGAAGCAAATAACTTGGATTTTGAATCTAAGGCATTACATGCAGGGAGAATCGACCAAGTAGGCATGGAAGTTGCAGATGTTGCTCAAATCTCAACACTAAATTTTCCAAAAGCTGATCCCGAAGCACCGCTCATTAAAATGGGAATCGGATCAGTTGACATAACCAAACCTGTTATCATGTGCATCGGTCACAATGTTGTTCCCTCGGTTGGAATTATCGATTACATGAAAGAAAGCAAGCTGGATGATAAGATGGAAGTCGTGGGGCTATGTTGCACCGCCTTCGACAACACCCGATATTACGATAGGGCAAAAATCGTTGGTCCAATCTCTTGGCAATTAAGATTCATACGCGGCGGATTTGCAGACGTAGTTGTACTCGATGAGCAATGCGTCCGCACCGACTGCTATGACGAAGCTCAAAAAGTCCGTGCTCCGGTAATCGCTGCCTCGGAAAAGAACTGCGTCGGCTTCCAGGATCGCACAAACGATCCAGCCGATGAAATCGTCGCCGACCTCGTAAGCGGAAAAGTTGCTGGTGTATTGATTCTTAATCCAGAAAAAGTCGGTGAAGTAGCAGTTAAAGTTGCAAAGCAAATTGCCCCTATTCGCAAGAAGATGAAAAATCTTCCAAGTTTGGATGAAATTAAACAAATAGCCAAAACATGCAGACAATGCAACCTTTGCCAAAGAAGTTGTCCACAAGACCTCAAAATTCCTCCAGCTCTAAAGGCAGCAGCCGAAGGAAACATCGGGCCACTAACAGAATTATATGAAGAATGCATCGGATGCGGACGCTGTGAAGAAGCATGCCCACAAAAAATCATGATCCACAGCCTCATCGTTAAAGCAGGCGAAAAATTCATGCTATCAGAATCTAACTTATGCCGTGCAGGCAGAGGAGCAGTGCAAGACATAGAAATACGCACTGTCGGTAGCCCAATCGTTTTAGGTGAAATCCCGGGCATACTTGCAGTTGTTGGCTGCGCCAATTACCCTCATGGCGGCAGAGACGTATACGAAATATGCAGAGAATTTGCCAATCGACGCTTGATCGTTGTAACATCAGGATGCTCAGCCATGTCTGCAGGCAGTTACCGAAATAACGAAGGTAAAACACTTTACGAGGAATTTCCAGGCGGCTTCGAGGCTGGAGGAGTTCTTAACGTTGGTTCATGTGTTGCAAATAGCCATATTGCAGGCGCAGCCATAAAAGTCGCTAGCATCTTTGCAAAGAGAAACCTGAGAGGTAACTACGAGGAAATCGCTGATTATATTCACAACCGCGTCGGTGCAGTGGGCTTAGCATGGGGTGCATACTCACAGAAAGCTGCATCAATCGCATCAGGTTTCTGGAGTCTAGGCGTTCCAGTTCTTGTTGGGCCTCATGGGAGTAAATACCGTCGTATGCTTTTGGGCAGAGAAGACAAACCCGAAGGCTGGGAAGTCTATGATGCACGCACAGGCGACAAAGTTAACGTTGGTCCAGCACCTGAACACTTGTTCCAAACGGTTGAAACACCACAAGAAGCAATGGTGTATATCGCAAAACTATGCATCAGACCAAATGATACATGGAAGGGACGCAGCATAAAGCTAAGCCACTATATTGACCTGCACAAACGTTACTATGGATGCATGCCCAAAGACTTGCACTTGTTCGTTAGAACAATGGCTGACGTACCAATGACCATGAAAGATGAATTCGCTAAGATCCTTGAAGCTCATGACTGGAAAGAAACAGTAATTCCGGACCCAACTTTGCTTCCAAGAATGGTCCGTAAAATGAAGGAGTGATAAGATATGTCATGTGAACCTTGGCAATGTGCAGAAATAGCCGCAACTAAAAAAGCAAACCCAATTCAAAAACCTGAGATAGCAGTAGCAATGATCAAAAAAGCCCAACGTCCCCTTCTCATTGTGGGAAGCAACGCAACTGAAAGGTACATGGAAGGCAAACAATTAATCGAATACCTAATCGACTTCGCTAACGCCTCCAAAGTACCGATTGTAGCCACAGCTCACATGGTTGGCGAATTCCTAAAGCGCGGCTACCAACCAGCAGATTTCATGCCCGCAACGGATATCGGCAATAGGCTTGTAGACCCAGACTGGCAAGGGATCGATGGAAATGGACACCCTGACTTGGTGTTATTCGTCGGACTGCCATATTATATGGAAGCTTTAATCTTATCCGGTCTAAAGCACTTTGCACCAAACCTCAAAACCATGACCATAGACAACTTATATCATCCGCATGCAAGCTGGTCTTTCCCAAATGCAACTCTCGAGGAATGGGCCTCAAATCTCAAAGTCATAACCTCAAAGTTCGAAGAAGCGTCCGAAAACATTTTGAAAAGCTCGCTAAGGTAAAAGTGGAGTGTGTGAATTAGCGCAATCGCTACTCGACGATATGAACTTAGCTCGACTGGTGCTGATTGCCACAAAACCTTGGAAAAGAAATTTTTAATTCCCCCTTTATCTTTAAAACAAAATTTTATCGGATAAAAAGCATGTGCAAATCCTTTTGCGATCTGCAATTTGTGGCCAGACAACAGCAATTGCTATTTAAATTAAACATAAAGAAACTTTAAGGAAGGCGCTATTGCAAAGTGTTTACTTTATAAACAAAACCTATTAATAGCGTTTACGCACCAAACATTATAGTCAACTAAACACGAAAAGAACAGAAATAAATTGAATTGGTGAGTAAAATGCCAAAAATTAAAGCAAAAGCAACATGGGTTGAAAATGTGCGTTCAAAGGTTGATAATCAAAGAAACCATAGCGTAGAATGTGATCTCTCGACTGCTGCAGGCGGAACTGATTGTGGTCCAACCGCGGTTGAACTTAGTTTAATGGCGCTAGCCGATTGCGGAGTTACAATTTTCGCGGATGTTTGCAAAAAAAGCAACATAAAATTGACCAAGGTTGAAGTAATTGCCGAAGCCGATAAATCTCCGGATTCGCCGATTATTAGCGGCGTTACCATGAAGGTCAACGCTTCCTCAAACGCTAGAAAAGAACTGCTGGAGGCAGCATGGCGAAGAACCGAAGCAAACTGTCCGGTTTTGTACATTTTCAAAGACCCAATTCCCGTAAAAGTTGAATTCGAAGGAAAATCAGAATAAACATCTGATTTTGCTTATTCAAGAAAAAATGGGAGGTGATTCAGTGTTATTTGAGGCAACACATAAACACAAAGCGTCTCAGTGCCCACTGCTGACATCTGAAGGCAAAGGCATGCTCAAAAAACTGTTTTCCGAAGAGAACGCCAAGAACGCAGGGGTCAAAATAGTCGCGGGCTACATGAGCTGCCCGAAAGACACAGCGGATGATCACAAAGGTTTCTTCACGTTAGAGGCGGACACCCCTAATGCAGTTTCAAAATTTTTCGGTCAGATGGCTGTTGAAGTGAGGCCAGTTCAACCCTTGAGCGAAGTTGCAAAAAATCTATAACAAGACAAAACACAATTGCCACTCCTTTTACCGAGCAAGCATACCAATATCCAAACAATCCCTCACCCATCAAGCCATCGATGGCGTGGTAAAAGTAAAGTGCGAACAGGCGGAATGTGCGATGCGTCTTTAGGGCTTTAAGGTGCGTACTTACTTTAAACATATTAGACTTCAAATAAGCTTAATCTGGGCGGCCAGGCTCCCACATCTGGTCCAGAATTCCCTTTGCCAGAAAATCGGTCGAATATTTAAGCAGCTCAACTGGGTTAAGGTCTAAAGTTGGAGTCGACCATCGCTTGGTCTGCAACGTTTGCACCCTAGTGCTGAACGCGTCATACCATCGATGGTTTGGCATAAAGCAACAGTAGCGTCTTTTGCAAAATATGCCTTTAAGTGATGGGTAATCATGCGCTTTGAGGCTTGGCCTGGTACTGCTTCTACGATATCATCGATGATATGGCACAAAGTAGTGTAAGTAATTTTGTGCTTTCGAATGTTGGTGCAATGGAACGCTATCCTCTATGGCGTACTATAAGCCAACAAGCGGGAGAATTGGGGTCTGATTGTTCATCTGCATAACGACTGTTACTCAATTTCTGGGTGCTGTATCTGCATTTTTGCCTTTAGCCGCCTTGCGTCTTCTTGTTCAAGTATCCTTGTTAATTCTGATACTGTCCTTGGATGCTTATACAAGAAATCCCACATAGTCATGAATTCGCGCACTAAATTATTAATTTGATTCTGAAGAATATCCGGCAGTTCTTCATCTTTGACCAAACGAGCAAAAACCGTTGGATCTGTTAACGGCTGGAGACAAGCTTTCACTAGCGCATCATATTGTTTGTAAAAGGTCTTCATTTCTTTCTTGCTAATCTTTCTGTTAAGGATGTTATTGATCGCTGTGACAAATGCTTCATCGTTGTCTTCATCGTTATAATGAGTCTTTGAATCAATTTCACGCCAAACTTGATTGTATATATGTTCCGTCATTTCCTTGGATTCAGCGATGGACTTGCCAAGAGCTTCTATTATGTAATTGCCGATAAGGCCAAATTGGCCCTTTGTCTTCTTATATTCTTCACTAAGCTTGTAAACCACTTGTCCGTGGCCTTTTTCAATTCTTTCAAGTTTGCCTTGTAGCCTCAAAATACTCAATCGCCTCCAAGCTGTCCGTTTTTCATTTTCTTCAAACTTGTTGACGATAATGCTGGCTGCAAACTCCTCACTTTCATTTTCTCCAGTCCATAATTGGAGAATTTCCTTGTCTAATTTGCTCCCGCGCAAACTTTTTGACCTCAATTTGGATGTACTGACATATACAAACTTATAAAAAAACTACATTGTCATCAGAAGGCTAATGGGTTGGCTTAGAAACAAGGAATTTTCTGAATTAACCATGTTTCCATAGCTTTCAAGTATCTTCAAGTGTCAAGTAAACAATTTGTAATATATACAAAATGTCAGAGAATGTTTGTATATTTAATGAATAAAATTAGTAATCAGTGACTAAAATGCAAAAAAGTAATGAAACAAACGAACAAGAAGTTCCCATTATCTTTGTGGTAGCCGAAGTGCCTGAAAAGAAAAAACCCGAGAGACGATTTGTTTGCTGTTTAGAAGGCAGGCCCTTTGAAAAAATGAGTATCGGAAACCTGCTTACATTACCGTTTATCTACATTAACAAAACAACGGATGAATGCTCAGCAGGGCATCGTTGCTTAAACCTGTCCTGTTATTATAACAAAACGACGTTTGATAGCTATGCTGACTTCCATAATGAACCAGTAGCTTGCAGACCAAAACTTTTGAAAAAATGGCCTAAATTAACGCAAAACGGACAAGACCTTATTCAAGCGGCGGAAAAATGCAAAGAAGCGCACGCCAAAAACCCGAATATTCGCGTTTTTTGTGTTAGAAACGGTGTACTGCTAGAGACTAAAACGTCGGTAAAAAAAGCGACCAACCAAAAGAAGGCTTGAATATGGAAGAAGGTGTTCATAAACAGCTCCAGTGGGTTCATTATTGAAATGGCCAAAAATCTCCAATTGCGTGGCTATAAAGAGGTAACAATTGATAATTACAGATTCGACGTTGTATGGCGAAAACGTGCAGATTCTTGTCCATTCGCAGTTTTTGAAATTAGCTCAGTTCGTGACATTTCCATAGCTGTTGCTCGATTAAGAGCTGCAAGAATTAAATTTGGAAATCCATTACTCTATCTGGTTATCGAAAAGGAAGACATTGAAAAAGCACAACAAATAATCGCAAATTCTTTCGCCGAACTATTGAATCAACTTAAAGTTCTAACGACTAAAGACATTCTAACATATAGCAAGTTGCTATCGCAATACGATGACATGATGGGCAGGATATTTCCTGAAAAACCAACTCTGTGGTTTAGAAGAAAATGACAACCTTAAGAAATAATGGTCCGGCTAGCTGACCGTAAAATGTCTAGTTTCGCCCCCGCCCCCTTTTGCCCCGAATGCAGATCAACAAAGCTCTTTAGGGACGGTTTTCGTACTCTTAAAAATGCTATTAAAGTTCAGCGTTGGCTCTGCAGAGAATGTGGTTACAGATTTAGCAAGCCTTTACGCTTACGAAAAATTCAGCAACGGCGGTTAAATACGGCAGATGCTCTACAGTTTAGCAACCAAATATGCGCGTTAGAGGCGAAAAATTTGGAACCGCAAACAGAAATCAATACTGTTGCGGGTGAAAATCTCCAAGACAACAAAGGCAAAATCATTGAATTCGCTTGGTGGATGAAAAAACAAGGCTACAAGGAAGGCACTGTTGTATGCAGGTCAAAACTCCTTAAAGTCATGGTGAAAAGAGGTGCAAACCTGTATGATCCCGAAACAATCAAAGACGTTATTGCGAAACAAACCTGGTCTGAAGGCAGAAAAGAAAACGCAGTAAACGCTTACTCCACATTTCTAAAAATGATAGGAGGAACATGGAGCCCACCCATCTACGGAAGAATACAAAAACTCCCCTTCATACCAAAAGAAGAAGAAATTGACGCACTAATAGCAAGCTGCGCACCAAAAGCGGCAACACTACTTCAAACCCTTAAGGAAACAGCGGCCAGAGTTGGAGAAGCATGGGCGCTTCAGTGGACAGATGTTGACATTGAAAATAGAACGCTAAGAATTACACCAGAAAAAGGAAGCAATCCTCGTATATTCAAAATTAGTCCGAAACTGATGTCAATGCTGTTAGCACTGCCACGTAAAGGCAACTGCATATTCGGAAGCTACCCTCTTCGCGGCTACAGAACGTGCTTTACAAGGCAACGCAAAAAAGCTGCGAGGAAGCTGGGGAATCCACGCTTGCTACAGATAACATTTCACACCTTTAGACATTGGAAGGCCACAATGGAATACCACAAAACCAAAGACATCCTTTACGTAATGAAACTATTAGGGCATAAGAGCATTAAGAACACTTTGATCTACACACAACTGATAGAATTTGATGACAACGATCAATTTGTCTGCAAAGTTGCCAAGACTGTTAAAGAAGCCAGCGAACTAATAGAAAGCGGCTTTGAGTATGTCTGTGCAATGGACGACGCCAAGCTATTTAAAAAACGTAAATAAACTGAAGTTATCCGCCGAGAAGCTGAGGATTCTGCCAAAGAGCTGGGGATGGGAATTGAACCCACATATAACAGCTCTGCAGGCTGTCGCCTGAACCGTTCGGCCACCCCAGCACAGAATTCTAGGGTTGTGTCCCTCATAAAAATATTGGGGGCTTCGTTTTTTTGTTTGTGCAGTTTTGCGCTTGATGCGTACGCTTTATTTCAGATATAACGTTGTTATAAAGATTGCTAAACCCTTAAATAATTTTTGACTCTTGTATTTTTCCCGTGTAAGAATGACCGAACCACCGAAAATAATTCTTTTTAACACTTTAACCCGCAGAAAAGAACCCTTCATGCCGTTGGAGACAGGCAAAGTGAAAATTTACACCTGCGGACCCACAGTTTACGATTACGCGCATATCGGGAATTTTCGTGCTTTCCTTTTTGAGGATTTGCTGAAACGTTGGCTTATGCAGCGGGGTTTCAAGGTTACGCATGTGATGAACCTCACTGACGTGGATGACAAGACCATTAAGGGCAGCCAAAAGCAGGGCTTGCCGCTTAGGCAGTTCACAGGCTTTTACATCAAAGCTTTCTTTGAAGACCTCAAAGCCCTGAACATTCAGCCAGCTGACGTCTACCCACGAGCCACCGACAATATACCAGAAATGGTCACGTTAATCAAGACCCTAATAGTTAAAGGCTACGCGTACCGAAGCGAAGACGCCTCAATCTACTACGCCATCAACAAGTTCCCAGACTATGGTAAGCTTTCAAAACTGAAATCTGTCGAACTTAGAGCCGGCGCACGAGTCAGTCAAGACGAATACGCAAAGGAAGAAGCGCAAGATTTCGCGTTATGGAAAGCCTGGACGCCTCAAGACGGTGACACCCACTGGGAAACAGAACTTGGCAAAGGCAGACCCGGCTGGCATGTCGAATGCTCAGCGATGTCTATGAAATATCTTGGCGAAACCTTCGATATCCACTGCGGCGGCGTAGACAACATCTTCCCGCATCACGAGAACGAGATTGCGCAGAGCGAAGCGGCAACAGGCAAGAAGTTTGTCAACTATTGGCTGCACAACGAGCATTTGCAGGTTGAAGGCAAAAAAATGTCCAAAAGCTTCGGCAACTACTACACGCTCCGCGACCTTCTTGCCAAAGATTGCGACCCAATTGCGATTCATTTCTTGCTGATGTCTGTGCATTATCGGCAGCAGTTCAACTTCACCTTTGAAGCCTTGGAATCTGCGAAAAGCGCAGTGAGCAGGCTACGCAACTTTGTGCGACGACTACATGAGGTCGACGACGGCAAGGACAGCAAGGGGAAAGTCGCCACCCTATCCGAGAAGATGGAAGCCCGCTTTGGCCGCTCAATGGATGATGACCTCGACATCGGAACAGCGGTCGCGTCGCTGTTTGATTTCGTGCGGGAAATAAACAATCTGCTTGATGAGAACATGGTGAGTAAGCAGGAGGCATCGGACGTTGGCGGTCTAATGATGCGGGTGGATGAGGTTTTAGGTGTCATAGGCAAAGTGGAAGGTGAAGAAGAGCTATCGACGGACATTGACGCCTTGGTGCAGAAGCGGGAACAAGCGCGGAAAGCGAAGAACTGGAAAGAATCCGACGCCATAAGAGCGCAACTGAAAGCAATGGGCATAATGCTTGAAGATACGGCTCAAGGCGTAAAGTGGCACAAAGAAAAAGCTTAACGTCCTGCCATGGAACCCTATGATGCTTCAGACGCCGTATTTACTTAAAATTTCTTTAAACGCATTAACGACTTTCTTCAAATCGTCTTCTTTCAGCATGAACGTCGACATCTTGAAGTTTTTCGTCAATCCAGGCTTAATGCCCACTATCCCCCTCTCTTTTAAATCAGAATGCAGGAAATAACCTCGTTTAGGATGAGTCTGCGAGATTTCAAAGAACTTAGCCGACTCAACAAACATCAGGTCATGATTATGCGGTTTTTCACCCAACTGCTTAAGCCCCAAATTTTCAATTTCGCCAGAGAACCATCTTGCTTTCTTGACTTCCTCTGGCCAATTCTTAACTCTTTCAGCTACATATGGAAAGCTAGCCATCAGAGTTATCAATGAAGCGCCTCTTGCGGTGCAACCTAAGAGCTCCACTTCTTTGACTTTGTAAAACTTAGACCGACGCAGGATTTTTCCTTCGTACTCCTTCTTCAATCCTAAGACGCCAACGGGTCCACAAGCCGACATGCTTTTGTGCCCGGAGCCAACAATGAAATCACAACCCAGTTCTCGCACCGAGATGGGCATTCTTCCGATGCCGTAGGCGGCGTTAACCAAAAATGGGATGCCATATTGATGCGAGATTTCAGCGACCCGTTTTGCGTCGACCAAGTTCCCGTAGGCGCCATCCGGGTACGTCAAGAGAGTTAGGGTTGGGAGTTTGCCTGTGTTTTTCTTGACTTCTTCTATTGCCTCAATGTATTTTTCAGGGTCAATCTTGAATTCAGGGTATCCGCTGTTAAGAACCTCCTGCACATTCAGATGGTTTCTTTCCAAGGCAACGTAAGTTGTGTAGTGCGCATTTTTGTCTATTACAACTGTGTCGCCGGGACTGCACATGGAATGCATAACCGTGTCGATTCCTTCCCTTGCGCCGTTTGTTACTCTTGCAATGTCAACTTCTAGAAATTTAGGTAAAATGCAATAAACGAAATCGTAAATTGGCGGGTTCTTTATTTGATCGAGCCTTCCGCCGCAGAAGTCGCATACAGAGTAGCCGTCGCCCCAATTCTGCAGCGCCACTTTGGATTCTGGATAGAGTTTGCCGCCTGTCTGCAGTGGATCAACGTTGATAAAGCCTTCTCTTTCACGGCACAAATTCTTCAGTATAGAAGTGTCAAGAGATTCAGTAGTCATATAATCATCATTAGCTAACTTGTTAGGAATGCTTTTATAATTATCTCCATTCATAGGTTTTTGAAGATTAGAGTAAAAACCTCTTAACTTAGTTGAGAATCAAAGTTGGGATTTGTTTGGTAAAATTTAATGTTCACAAAATCAAGAAGGATGCTGAACTGGACTACGAAAAGACCTGGCTAGAAACAGCCAACTTGCTGAAGCAGGAAGGACGCTACTTCAACCTGCAAAACAAAAGAAAAGAAAACGACCTAGTAAGCCTCATTTTCAAGGTGAGAAACACCCTTTTAGACATAGGCTTCACTGAAGCCATCGTACCCGTCATAATTGAAAAAGGCGAAGTCTATCTTCAGTATGGTCCTGAAGCGCCAGTGATTTTGGACAGAATATTTTTCTTGGCTGGCCTCGACAGACCCGATATAGGTGTCAGCGAGAAGAGGATTGAAGAAATCAAAAAAATAGTTCCCAGCTTCAAAGATATAGAAAAGCTGCAAGGAATCTTCCGGAAATACAAGAAAGGCAAGATTGCCTCGGATGACTTAGTGGAAAGAATGGTTAACGAATTGAAGATTAAGGAGGAGCAGGCGACAAGGCTACTTAACGAGGTTTTTAAGGAACTGAAGGATCTGCAGCCTTTGCCTCTGAGCATGACGTTAAGGAGCCACACGACGGCGGGTTGGTTCGGTGTCTTGCAAGAGTACCAAAACAGGGAGCCTTTGCCGATACAGTTGTTCTCGATTGGACCGAAATATAGACGGGAGCAGAAGCTTGATGCAACCCACCTTTACGATTCACAAACTGCTTCGATTGTAATAATGGCTGACGAGTTCAGCGTGGAAGACGGACTCGAGGTCGTTAGGCAAATATTTGCGAAACTTGGATTTGAAAAAGTCAGCTTCACCAGAAAAACTGCAACATCCAAGTATTATGCCCCGCAGACAGAATACGAGATTTTCGTTAAGCACCCACACATGGAAAAAATGCTGGAAATAGGAGACGCTGGATTCTACAGCCCAGTTCCCCTCAGCAAATACAAGATTACCCATCCCGTGTGGAACTTCGGCTTCGGGCTTGAAAGAATGCTTATGATCCTTTCTGGCGAAAACGACATAAGAAAAGTCGTTTACCCATACATGTATCAGACCAAGATGTTCAGTTCTCAAGAAGTAGCCAACTCTATAAAAATGATAGATACCCCCAAATCGAACGAAGGCAAAAACCTAGCAAACCTCATTTACGAAACTGCAGTGAAACATGCGAATGATCCCACCCCAGCAAAAGTAACAGCTTTTGACGGGAAAATCATGAACAAGAAACTGATAGTAAAAATAGTCAAGAATGAAGAGAAAAAACGGCTTCTCGGACCTGCGGCTCTCAACCCAATTGTGGTGAAAGATTCTAACATCATCGGGGCAATGCCGAACAAAATTCCTGAGGACGCCCTAAAGACTCCTTACAGCTACATGATGGGACTGGCAAACAAGGCAGCCTACGAAATAGAGCAAGCCGCCGCAAAAGGCGAAAAGGAAGTCGTGGTGGAAGCAAAGATGATTCGAAGTCTGACGGATGTGAACATGGAGATTGACGACGCGATTAGAAGATTCCTGCGTTCAAACAAGAAGACGATAAACGTGATCGGGCCCATGTTCGTCTGGGTCACCGCAAAAATCGAAGACCACAATTAGCCACATCTAAGCATATCCTAAACCTGATGCACCCAAGCTGCCGATTAGAGATATTTGGTATTAATCTTCTCTTATTCGTGCAGCGCTCTTTTTCGCTTCCAATGAACCTACGTCGTCCAAACTTGGGTTTGTAATGTTGTTGGAGTTATTAGGTCTTAATGAAGTTATTATTGAGCGTTCAAGTTCTTAGGGTGCCCAAGTCTTTTTACATAAACCGATATTGCTACTGCAAACGCTATTACTAAACCAGCGATTAAGGCAATTACGTAGTTTTCCTCGAAAATAGGTTTTGGCGTGGCGGTGGGAGTGGGTGTAGATTGGGTTGTTGCGGGGGTTGATTGTGTGGGAGATGGTATCGGTGAAGTGGTTGATGTGGGGTTTGTTGGGTTTTGTGTTGGTGAAGCCGTGGGTGTTGCGTTGGGGGAAGCGGTCGGAAACGTTAATCCGTTGATTACTTTAACGAATGTGTCAAATGCTTGTTTCTGATTCCCATTATTGTCAAAAAGACCAAAATTAGAATTTGGGATAGCCGTATAGTTATCGCTGAGTTCGTACCATATATAAGCCTTAACGCCTAAGCTTTGGAACAGGGTGTAGCTTTGTGCAAGGAAGGTTGATTGTTGGGTTTCTGTGGCGGCCCAGGTTGTGCTGTAGGATTCTTGCCCTATTTCTGTGACCCAGATAGGTTTGTTGCACAATTGATTGTACTGCTGCAGATTGCTGGTGAATAATGCTCCGGCTATTGCGGGGTAATATTGTCCGTAGGGGTAAGCGTGGACAGATATGGCGTCGCAAAATGATATGCCGCCTAATTGCACGACTTGCTGCGCCCAAACGTATGCTTGCATAGCATATGTGTCGTTTAGAGTTGGGTTGTCACTTGTGTAAAGTGGCATGCCGCCCAAGCCAATTACGGTGTCTGATGAGGCAATGGCTTTTATGTCATTGTAGGCTACTTGAAGCATGCTAACGTATGCTTGTGCAGTTCCATTAAAGTAGCCCAAGTCGTTTTCGTAGTAGTTGGGTTCGTTCCATATTTCCCAAGTTTTAACGACACTTCCAAACGCAACTACTGCCTGTGTTACCGCGTTGCTCCAATCAGTTAACGTAAAAGTATTGCTGTAATTCATGAGATGCTGGTCGAGAACACCGAGCAACGAGAGATGATATTGCTGCGCTAAAGAGTAAACCGTTTGCCAATTGCTAATGTCAGAACCGTTAAACGTTACGTCGCAGCTGACCCAAGTAATGTTCGAGGCTGCCAGCGTTTGAGCTTCAGCAGGAGTCATTCCATGCGCTAACACCCCGCTAACCATAGGTGAGCCGCCAACAGTTTGCCCTAAACTAGTCGTCTGCTGCAATCCGTTTGCAATCAAAGAAGCAAAAAGCAAGAACAACAAAATGCGGGATAGCCTATTGATCTTCAAGTTGCATTTTCCTGCTAACTACTTTCGCGATAGGCTTAAAATGATTAACTGTAAAAACATTCGTGATAAGAGTGTCTCTCACAATTTCAGATGTTAGCTCTTAATTTTTGGGAATATCATATGCATCATCCATTTATTTTTGAAAAGTGAAGTTCCTGATCCTGCCAGTTTTTTCACCAATGGATTCGTGAAGCTTTTAACGAAGTTGTCGTAGTCGTCGTCCTCTGCAGAATCAAAGAACTTTCTTAAGAGTCCGAAGAACTCAAAATCTGCAAGAACTTTTTTACGAAGCAGACAATCATAGTCAAGCTTCTCATTTATCGCCTTTGCACAAACCTTGGCTGATTGTATCGCCCATTTCAAGCCATAACCAAAAGCAGGTTCAGTAAAAGACCCTGCGTTTCCAACGACATACAAATTATCTTTAGCGTAGGAAGAAAAATCGTACCAATTCTCAAAATCGCTCCATCCGCCCTGTAACTCCCATTTTTTTAACTGTGCAAGCTCTTTAAGCCGGTCTGCGTAGGTTTCCCGATTTATTGCCACGCCCGTTGAAGCCGATACTAATGAGGCTTCATGCTTTGAGAAAGGAATGATATAAGAATAGCCGCGATAAGAAAAATAATTGTCAAACCATACTTCAACCAATTCAGGGTCAAAGTCTCCTTTTACGGTAAAACCAACCGCAACCCCAACTCGTTTTGGCTCTTTTGAAACAATAAGTCCCGCTTCTTTCGCAATTGTGGAACGGTAACCGTCAGCGGCGACAATAATCTGAAACTCATCTTGAAGCTGGATTTTGCTCTCTATTTTCGTAGAATAGTGAATTGGCAGCAGTTTCTCAATATTCTTTCTAGCTCTTGCATCGATGCCATTTGTTCCCCCAACTTCATAAAAGAAACCTAGATTTCCTTTGACGGAAGCTGTGACATTAGGCGAATGTAGCTCAATTTTTTTCATAAAGCAGTCAGGTTCTATTTGTGGAATGTTTTGAAGCAGATTGATGCTTCCTTCCATCTGTCTCGGTCTCGTTGATTTATCTTTTGCTGACATCTCAAAAATCTCTACTTCGTTGCCAAGTTTGCGTAGCTCACGAGCGCATGTGGTACCTGCAATTCCAGCCCCAACTACAGCAATTTTCGTTTTCTCCACCCTTTTTTCTTAATATTTGGTGGAATTAAAATTTAATCTTTCTCTCTTTCTGTGCTGAAACTAATTGCTAACCGTAACTGCTTTTACTTTTACTATACTACTAACCCTTAAGCACCCACGCCCTCAACACAACACTATACGACACAACACAACAACCCACACATTCCTTAATGTTTGTCAGTCTGTCTGTTTGTCTTTGTCTTTGTCTTAGCTAATTTAAAATGGAGCATATTTTTTCACACAAAACCTTGAAACAGAGATGCTATATAAACGGACGCAAAAGAGAGAGTGCTAAGATTTAAGCTTAAAATATCTTTTCTTTAAGCTGAAAAGGGCTAAAGGATACATCGTTTGTTGCAATAGAGTATAATCATGCATTGAATAGATATTCTCAATAAGTTGCGGAAAGTTGATCAAGACTGAATAGTCGTTTTTTGATAGAATATTTTCCCACAGCCATCGATTAATAACTCCAGCTCTTAACCGCTTTCCAAAACGCTCGTCCGCGATTTTTTCGTAATCCTTTTTACAAATAACGCTTTGAGCCGCAAGGTAGCCAGAAGCAAAGGCAAATCTCATCCCGAAGCCCAAAAGAAAGTCCTGTAGCCCTGCGGCTTCACCTACGTACAATGTAACTCCTTTCTTAACAGTCCTCAATGAAAAACTACCAATACCGCCCACTTCTCTAATGAGCTCTATTTGGAAGCCAATTTTCTTTAAAAAGAACTCTTTTGTTCTTTCAAAATACCAATTAATTCTTCGTACATCATCTCGCCTCACTACAGTGCACAAACAGCCATATCCTTTCATAACTAGGAGATAGGAATAACCTTTGAAAGCCAATTCATCATTAAACGCTAGAATTGCAGTATCTTTGATATCTGTTTTAAAAACTATTCCCTTAACCATCCCAACAGCTTCATCGACGATGGGACCAATCGCTACGATGTTTGCTTCATTTTGGGCAAGCCCTTCTTGGAAGTGAATGTTCACGCCTGATTTCAGCGCTTGCGCCTTTAGACTATAGTCAATTGTTCCAGAAAAGGAACCTCGTCTTAATAGGTAAAATATTGGTTTTTTCCAACGGACTTCGCTACCTTTAGAGCCATTTGTAAGAATTACGCTGTAGAAAGGGGTGTAGTCAAAATCTACGTCCACATTAATTTCTCTCAATTCTTCAATAATGTCTTTCTTATCAGACCAGTTCTCCAAGCCTTGAATATCGCCGTTAAACCTCATGCCTACATCTTTGTTCTTTTCATAAACCTCAACCGTATAACCCGATTTTGCGAGATTTATTGCAGCGGTCAGACCTGAAAGACCAGCGCCCAAAATTTTTATCTTTTTCATGACATTGTTATTAATTGAGCGACCCAGACTTGAATAGCTTTTGTATTACTCTCAGAGCAACAACGCGCTGCAAAATAGTTCTCACACAAATACGCTTCAACACCTTAGACAATGAGGTTTATGTGCTTTCGATAAAGCCCAGAATCATTGGGTCAGCACATTGCTGAAGGTTAAATCCGCGAGAACCACACTTTGCTTTACATTCTAGCTCCAGTTTACAAATTGCGAGCGTTTGCTTTTTGAAAGCTGAAAAAAGGGAAAGGGAAGGCTTTGTTGCTTCCTTTTTTATGGTCGTTTTCTGCTGAGCATCAGCATGATTGCCGCGCCGATTATGACTATCACGATGATTATCGCGATTCCTATGTACATGACCGTGGTGTTTGAGGCTAAGCCGGTGAGCGGTGTTGCGGTCGGCGCAGGTGTCGCTCCTGCGGCGCTGGCGTAGAATCCTGTTGAAGCAGTGGATCCATAGTATGATTGTGTGCCTGCGAAAGTTGCGTATACGGTGTAGTTGCCTGTTATGTCGGGTTTCCATGTAAATGAGTAGTCGCCTAAACCGTTCGTGGTTGTCGAGCCGATTGTTCGGTAGTTGCCGTTAGAATCTATAACCGAGAATGTCACCGGAACACCAGTAACATTGTGTGGCATTGGCTGCTGCATGTAAACGCCTTCCATGAACGCTGTCATGCTTGCGTCGGATACGCATGGTAAGCCGTTGGGGAAGTTTGCTGCGACTGCTTCTTGCTGTGAACCAGCGGAGATATCCATCACTGACCCTGTTACGGTTATCGGTGTAGAAGTTGTGGCGCCAACATCTGGTGCAGTAACGGTAGTTTTGCTAGGTCCCATGCCAAAGCCGTATATCAGGTTGTCATAGTCGTTTATCGTTGTCATTACACCGTCTGAAATTGCTGGGGCACTCGTAATGTCGAAACCCAATATACTCCATGCCAGTTTCCCATTGGTACAGTTTACGGCAAGTTCACTAGCTCCACGGAATAACGGCGGACTGTACATGTGACCCTCTGGAACGAATAGTTCTCCACCAGCAACAGACCCGCAGGTGAAGGTCCACAGTGGCCACACACCATAAGGAGTGTCAGACCCAGCAGGACCAGATAGGGTGTTAGTATTTGTCTGCCACTCGATGGCTCCTGTTGCCATGTTAATGGCCCATATGTCTCCTCCGAAGCCCCACAAGTAAAGTACTCCATTGGCAAGAACAGCTTGATAGCCTCCGATGCTGTCATAAGGATTAGCATTGCCAAGATTTGTTGTCCATATGCTCGTCCCTGTAGTCAAACTGTAACCAACAATTGTAGACGTCTCCTGGTTAAGTACAGTGTAGACTCCATCTCCAACTGCCGCAATATCTATCCTTGAGAATGAGGTTTCTGTTCTATTAGTTATCCATAGCTGCGCTCCAGTATTTGCATTGTAGCCTGCTTCAATTTCGAAGCCTGATTGGAAGTACGATTCTCCTGTGTAACCTGCATCAACCATCAGTATAACGCCGCTATTGATTGAGGAAATCGCTAGAGTTCCAGGTAGTGTAGTCGAAGTCGATGGTAGAGGAACACCATTAAGAGTTGTAGGTAGTGGCTTTGTCCACATTATTCCAGCCGAGAATTGAATAGTGGATCCCATCACAGGCCTCCAAGACCAATTTTGGTAACCTGGAGCTTGACCATTAGGGTACAGAATTGCTTGCGTCGAATTCCACATATTTAATGTTGGTGCATTTGGAGTAGTAGCGTTGACATAGTAGCCTATCAAGTCTCCACTTTGATCTTCAACAATCGTCATTGGTGCAAGTCCGGATGCGCCAGGTGCGTTGACGATGGTCAGTATGGGTTCTCCAGTCATAGCATCTAGCATTCCATACGTAGTTCCGGTGTTCGGGGGTATTGCTGGCTCTTGAACCCAAAGGTATGCTAAGCTTCCATACTGATTGGGTGACACATAATCGTATATTTGACCGCACCTAAGTGTCGTAGTATAAGGTACTGCGCCTGAAGATGTTACGCCTCCTCCGGTCTCGAGCAAACCCTGTTGTAGAAGCGGCACTGTATAGTTAAGATTAGCATCAGTCCACAATGTTTGTCCAGTCTGTAAGTTCACGGCGGTAATACCTGCTGGATCTTGATTAGAGTTCGGGTACTCGGTGTAGTAGAGGATACCACTTATAATTACTGGTGCAAATTTGGGTTCATACTGCGAGGTCGAGTAGAAATTGCTCGTTTCAGATCCGCCGAATTCTCCTCCAACTAGGCCTCCGAACGCCTCAGGCTTTGTCCATAGGATGTGAGCAGTCGTTGGCGCTGTAGTGTACGGATTATAGTTTCCAGTGATATTGTACTCTCCGGTGTTGGCAAATGTCGATGTACCGAAACCAAGCCAATTCCCACTAATACTATACCATAAGCCGTTTACTGATTCTATTGGGCGACTCCAGTAGCTTGTCGGAAGTGGAGTTTGGGGTATCGATGGTACTGGAGTTTGTTGCACTGCAAGCGTATATGTTGGGCTAGTGCTCGGTTCATAATAATCACCGATGAATGTCTTTGTTGCGGCAGTTGCTGTGGAGATAAGATTCGTTCCTGCTAATGTTTGCCCCGGAAAGGTCATCTGGAAAGTGTAGTTGCCGACTTGACTAGGTGTATAATCTGTATGTGTCCCTCCAGTATCGTCGGCTGTAAAGGTTCCTAGTTTTGTAGTGGTTCCATCAGGCAACTTGACTGTTACCGCCATACCGGTCCATCGATCGCCATAAACGCCGCTGGCGGTTGGTGTCGGCATGCCGAGCCAGAAGCCAACGTTAACTGTTTGGCCAACACCAGCGGGGTTAGGATTTACTTCAAGGTAAGCGTATGTTGGAATATTCCATGCAGGCGAATGCGCGTTTACGTTTGGTATTAGTACCATTGAAGCTGTCATTGAAAATATAAAGAATATACAAATCGTTATCGCTGCAATTTTGTTTTTCAGCATTTTCATTTTTCTCCTTATTTTTTTGTTGGGAAGAAGTAGCTTCGATAAATATTGTTGTTGCAAGAATAAGCAAATTAGCAGTTGGGATACTTCTTCCTAACTATTCAATTTATGTCTTTTCAATCTAAAAAGGTTTGTGAAGGTTTTGACCAGCGGACTGCAGACTAGCGTTTGGATACGTAGTTTAAGTAATCCACTATCTCTATTCTCAGCCCTTTTT